>Ga0099364_10005335_pt1 | contig 19121 bp, 10 predicted proteins | sample TergutTh196P3_FD_73070 | JGI IMG/M metagenome (GOLD analysis project Ga0099364, IMG submission 73070) | Microcerotermes parvus P3 segment gut microbial communities from Pointe-Noire, Republic of the Congo - Th196 P3 | ecosystem: Host-associated > Arthropoda: Insects > Digestive system > Gut ...
TCAGCGTGATTGTTGCGGTGTAGATTGTGCCGTAATCGAAAGAATTGTCAGCCGGATTCCACATTACTGTGCCGGCATACTGTGTTGTTTCAGTAATGATTGAGACAGGCGTTGCTCCTGCTGCCGGAGGCGTGACGCCGCCGATTGCAAAAAGACTGATGCGCGTGTCGGTTTCAGGGAAGACAACGGTAATCACATTGCTGCCGGCATTGTTTGTGACAGAAGTCGCCCCCGCTACAGTAAAGCTGTCTGCGGCAACACCCGTCAGAGTATAGCCTTTTTTGGGCGTCAGTGTAATCGTTGCAGTGTATACCATGCCGTAATCGAAAGAGTTGGAAACCGGACTCCACGATACTGTACCTGTATATTGTTCTGTTTCAGTAATGGATAATACAGGTGCTGCTCCCAAAGCAGGAGGCGTGACACCGCCGATTGCAAAAAGAGAGATAACCGTAAGCGTTTCGGTTTCAGGGAAAACGGCAGTAATCACATTGCTGCCGGCACCATTGGTGACAGTCGTTGCCCCGTCAACTTTGAAACTGTTTGCGGCAACACCTGTCAAAGTATAGCCCGATTTCGGTGTCAATGTGATTGTTGCAGTGTATGTCGTGCCGTAACCAAAAGGATTGTCGGACGGATTCCATGTTACTGTGCCGGTGTATTGTTCTGTTTCAGCAATGGTTGAGACCGGTGTTTCTTCTGCAGCAGGAGGAATGACGCCGCCGATTGACAAAGAATTAACAAGAGTGTCGGTCCCCGGGAATACGGCGGTAATCACATTGCTGCCGGCACTGTTGGTGACAGTCGTTGCTCCCGCTACAGTAAAACTGTTTGCAGCAACACCTGTCATAGTATAGCCTGTTTTGGGCGTCAATGTGATTGTTGCGGTGTATACCGTGCCGTAATCAAAAGAATTGGAAGACGGACTCCACGTTACTGCACCGGTGTATTGTGCCGTTTCGGTAATGACTGAGACCGGCGCTGCTCCTAAAGCAGGAGGCGTTACACCATTGATTTCCAAAAGAGTGATGTCCTTAAGCGCTTCGGTTTTAGGGAAGACGGCAGTAATCATGTTGCTGCCGGCACTGTTTGTGGTGGAAGTTGCCCCCGCCACAGTAAAACTGTTTGCAGCAGCACCTGCCAAAGTATAACCGAATTTTGGTGTCAATGTAATCATTGCAGTGTATGTCGTGTCGTAATCAAAAAGAGCAGCAGCCGGACTCCACGATAATGTGCCAGTATATTGTGCCGTTTCGATAATGATTGGGGTCTGCGGCATTCCTGCAACAGGAGGAGTGACACCGGTGATCATAGGATTAATAAGAGCGTTTGTTTTCGGAAAGACTGCGATAATCACATTGCTGCCGGCACTGTTGGTGACAGTCGTTGCTCCCGCTACAGTAAAACTGTTTGCGGCAACACCTGTCAGAGTATAGCCTTCTTTGGGTGTCAATATGATCGCTGCAGTGTATGTCGTGTCGTAACCAAAAGAATTGGAAACCGGATTCCACGATATTAAACCGGTATATTGTTCTGTTTCAGAAATGGCTGAGATCGGCGTTGCTCCCAAAACAGGAGGTGTTACACCTTTGATATCCAAAAGAGTGATAACCGCAAGTGCTTCGGTTTTAGGGAATTCGGCAGTAATCACATTGCTGCCTGCGCTGTTTGTGACAGTCGCTGCCCCGGCAACTTGGAAACTGTTTGCGGCAACGCCTGCTAAAGTATAGCCCGGTTTTGATGTCAATGTAATCGTTGCGGTGTATGCCGTGTCGTAATCGAAAGGATTGTCAGCCGGATTCCACGATACTGAGCCGGTATACTGTTCTGTATCGGTAATGAATAATGCCGGTGTTGCTCCGACAACAGGCTGCACGCCGGTGATGAACAATTCTGTGACAGGCGCCGCTTTCGGCGTAAACTCGACCGCTGCGCCGCTGCTCATCAAATAATTGCCCGTTGTTGGTACGGGGCTGACATTGTATTCCGGCAATTCAAAACCAATGTTTTCAGTCGTAAATGTCGTAATGATCGACATGTTCGTTCCTGTTGATGCAAGGCCGGTCATCAAACTGATCGGGCCAACCGTATTAAACGGTGATGGCAATGTTGCTGTGACGGTATCGGTGGAAGTGGGATTTGCAGTAAACCGTACCACGTTGCCGATATTTACGGAGTCGTTATTCAAATTGCCTTCCGGCAAAGCAACAAAAACATAGCCAGCAGGATTAAAGTTTATTGGACTGCTGCCACCTGCGCCGATGTCCTCTGATCCGGATCCCTGTACACCTCTCCATACGGTTACATGGGTATCTTTGCCATAGATCAGGATATTGCCATTGCCGCCCATGTAACCGCCACCGATGCCTGCCCCGCCGCTGTAACCTCCGATAGCGGTGACCGTGCCGCCGCGTATTGTGATATTATTGTTGGCACCTCGGCCTCCACCGCCGATACCTGCGCCTTCGATGTTGCCGAAGGCCGTGATAGTACCGCCATTGATGGTGATAATACCGCTCTTGCCGTTGTCATTAGTACCATAACCATCGCCACCACCGATACCTGCAGCAAAAGAACCGCCTGTGGCCTCAATAGTACCACTGTTGATCGTAATGATACCGCCGTCCTCAAAACCGGCGCTGCCAATACCTGCACCGCCGCCGGCAAGGGTGCTTCCGGGGGAACTCGTGCCGCCTATTGCCGTTAAGGTACCTGTGCCGCTGATAGTCAACTCCGAACCGTCGGGAACCTCCAAACCTGCACGGGTTTCTCCGCTTTTAAGACTGTTGTCTCCCACAAGAAGCATGTTCACCGTTGCACCGGTCATATCAAAGGCGCAAACCCCCGCCATTTTGCTTACGTCGATGTTCACACCGTCGAGTCTGACGGTTGCATTCACACCGGGTGCAACCACAATTCTGTTCGTGGTCGTGGTTGAGTCCGTTATTTGCATTGTAACCGTGTAGGTGCCATCTGATATAATTGTAAGGACCCCTGAAGCATATGTATAATCAATATCATAAGCACCGTCGGCGATGACGAAATCGTAGGTGCCTGGATTTCCGGTAGTCGATGCAAATTCAACTGTTGCACCGTTGGACGAAAGATAGCTGCTTGTTATTGCAACAGGAGTGGTAGTATATCCTGCCAAGTTAAAATTAATATTTCCGGGCACTGTCGCAATGACCGACATATTTTTTCCCGTTGTGGCAAGACCGGTCATCAAGGTTATCGAACTTGCCGCATTAAACGGCGAAGGCAATGTTGCTGTGACAGTTCCTGCTGTCGAAGAAGCTGCGGTAAACTTCACCGTGTTGCCGATTTCTGTTCCGCCGGTTCCAAGCAGGTTGCCCTTTGACAAAGCAACAAAAACATTGTTTGTTAAACCAGGACCGTTACCCGCACCAATGTCGTGTGTCGATGATCCTCTTGCCATCACTCGTGTATTTTCACCATAGATCAATATGTTGCCACTGTTGCTTCGGATACCGCCGCCGATACCTGCACCGCCGCGATTTCCTGTGGCAATGACCGTTCCATTGCTGATGGTGATATTGCCGCCGCTATTGCCTTGACTTCCACTGCCGATACCTGCTCCTTCCTCGCCGCCGATGGCCGTGATTGCACCGCCATTGATGGTGATATTGCCGCCGGAGCCGCCGGAAGGTAAACCTGCGCCGCCGCCGATACCTGCGGCAAAATTACCGCCTTTCGCTGTGATAATACCACCATTGATAATGATGGTGCCGCTATCAAAGAAACAGCCGCTGCCGATACCTGCACTGCCGCCAATGATGTTGCCGTCATAGATGTAATCGGGACCGCCGATGGCTGTCAGGTTGCCTGTACCGTCAATGGTCAGTACTGATTTGGGCGAAACCTCTAAACCTGCGCGGAGTTCTCCGCTTTTGAGTTCATTATCTCCCATGAGAATCAGGTTCACCGTTGCATCTGTCATGCCAAAGGCATAAACACCATGTCGGTTCCCCACATCGATTTTCACGTTATCCAGAATAATGGTTACGCTCTCCAGCCCCGGAAAAATCTGGATATTGTCATTGTAAGTGGTTGTATTTGGAACCGCCATTGTGATGTAGTAGTTGCCGTTTTTCAAAATTTTCAGCGTGCTTGAATCATAGCTCCAATCTACGTCACGCTCTCCACCATCGATTATGAAATTATCCCCTAATTTATACGCCGTTTCGACTGATACGCTGTCTGAATATGGATCTGCTGCGGCGGTTGTGCATAATGCAAAAAGAAAAATCAATACGCATGTAAATAAAAATTTTTTTTTGGCTATCATTTCTATAACCCCAATAAAAACTGTTGTGTTGTCAATTATTCATATATACGTATTCCTTACAAGTACATATTATTTAATGGTCACGTTGGAAACATTCAAATTTCAAGAATTTTTATGGGAACGATTCGAGTGTGGCGGCGGCAAATAAATATACATAAAGTCGATGAATATTTGAAAAAAAAATGTAAAAAAAAATGTAAAAAATAAAAATATGAAAAGCAAAAATAAAATGAAAAACAAAAATTCAAAAAACAAAAAGTCAAAAAACAAAAAAAATCAAGAAACAAAAAAACCAAGAAACAAAAAAATCAAGAAATAAAAAAATCAAAAACAAAAAAGCCAAAAACAAAAAAGTCAAAAACAAAAAAGTCAAAAAGCGGGAAATGCATCCCGCTTATGAAAACATATTTTCGGGAATGGGAATGAAATGATCATTCTTCTTGGCTTCCATGATTTTATCAATGGCGTTCATGAAATCGATTTTTTCGATGGATAATTTTTCTTCGCGAACCGCAAACATGCCGGCTTCTGTGACGATAGCTTTTAAATCTGCTCCGCTGGTGCCTTCTGTGCGTCTTGCAAGTTCGGCAAAGTCAATTTGATCGGATAATGTCATCTTTGCAGCGTGAATCTTTAAAATCGTCTCTCGGCCTTCTTTGTCCGGCAGCGGCACATAAACCATGCGGTCAAAACGCCCCGGTCTTAAAATGGCCGGATCCAAAATATCCAAACGATTGGTTGCCGCAATGATTTTAACATTGGAGCGGCGGTTAAATCCATCCATTTCTGCAAGCAATTGCATTAATGTCCTGTGAATTTCGCGATCGGCACTGGTTGTATCGTCCGTGCGGCGCGATGCAATGGAATCCACTTCATCAATAAAAATAATAGAAGGCGCCTTCTTTTGTGCCAGCTCGAAAAGTTCATGAACCATTTTGGAACCATCGCCGATATATTTTTGAACCAGCTCAGAACCGACAACGCGAAGAAATGTTGCCTTTGTCTTATTGGCAACGGCTTTGGCAATCATTGTTTTGCCGGTACCCGGCGGGCCGTAAAGCAAAGCGCCTTTTGGCGGCTCAATGCCGATGCGTTCAAAAATTTCAGGCTTAATCAGCGGCAGCTCGACAACTTCACGAATTTCGCGCAGCTGGTCATTCAAACCGCCGATTTGGTCATAAGTGACGTCTGTCGCTTCAATTAATTCAAGCGCGGACACTTCCGGCTCTTCCAGCATCGGAAGAACTTCAGCAATTGAAAATGTTTGCTGGTTTAAAGCCACATTTGTTCCCGGCATAAGCTGAGCCTCTGTCATTTCAGACGGGGCGCTGATCATCATTTGAGGACCGGCAGAACTGCGCACAACAACATGATCGTTGTCAATCATTTTAATAACGGTTCCCATCAAAAGCGGCGGCATTTTCATTCGATCAATTTCCATACGCAGACGCTTTGTTTCTCTCTCAAAATGAATTTTGTCATATTCAACCGATTTTTTTAGAGATTCCACTCGCTGCAGATTTTCTTGAGAATGCACCAAATCCTCGCGCACTGTTAAAAGTTCTTTTCGGGTTGCAACAAGATCATTTTGGAGTCCGCTCATTTTTTCTTTCAAAACAAACATGTCGGATGCTGCGTTGCTGAGTGATTTTTGAAGGGCGGCTTTTTCGAGAACTGCTTTTTCATAATCGGCAAGAAGATTTTCATGATTACAAATTGTTTTTTTAATTTGTTCTGACATTTTTTGAATTTCAAAAGAATGAGACTCTTTTAAAATTTTGATCTCTTCAAGTCTCTGCGCCGAAATCGTTTTTGTTCTTTTGAGCTGCGCTTCGATTTTTTTCAATTCCGTTTGAAGCTGATCAACTTCAGATTCGGGAGCCTCCTGAAGAAATGCAGGCTCCTGCGAATTTAAACAAACGGATTGGATTTTTGGCTTGACCATTTTTTCCATTTTTTGTACCTCATTCATTTTAACCGCATTTTAAATGCAGCCTTTGCCACCGATCATTTGGCAGCTTTTTATAAGGCAATTTTTTATGCCGGTGTAAAATTTATTGCTTTCGGGCAAAAATATAATTAACTTCTTAAATAAAAAATATTTTTATTATTTAAAATATTTGGATTATAGGTGTTAATCAAACATCCTATATAAATAAAATTATGACTGTGAATTGTTTCGCAGCAATAAGGCATGAAAGAAAAAATAATTAAATTGAAATAGGAAAATAAGCATTAAGACCATAGTGAAATTGAAAAATAAAAATGAAAAGTGTTGAGAAATATGGATTCTTATGAATGCGAAATATGCGGTAAAAAAACAAAAAGTCCGACCGTTCCGATAAAAGTGGAAAGCGCTGTTTTTAAAGTTTGCCCGGACTGTGTAAAACTTGGAACGCCGATGGAAACGTACAGAGCCCCCCCTGTAAAAACAGCAGGATCCTCCGCAGGCAGGCCGGCCACAGCAACATACAGTGCACCTGCAAAGAAGAAAAATTATTTTGCCGGACTTGAAAATGACCTTGTTGAAAATTATGACGAGGTCATCAGAAAGGCACGCGAATCGAGAGGAATGACACCGGAAGACTTGGCTTTAAAAATTAAAGAAAAAGCTATGCTGATTAAAAAAATCGAAAGAAAAGAAATTCATCCGGAAGAATCCGTCATAAAAAAGCTTGAAAAGGAATTAAACATCCAATTGATGGAAACCCTTGAAGCCGGCGAAACGCACAAAAGCAGCAAACCGAGCGAAGCAACACTTGGAGACATTGTTTTTATGAAAAAAAAATAAAAACCATGACCGGAGTAAATTATTTTTCCCTATCTTTAATTTTTTTGAAAATAGATCAAATTAACCGAATTTTTTGAAGGCAAAACAGACAAAGTCATAAGCTAAGCGGAGCATGGCATCGTTTTCGAGAAGAAGAAAAACTTTAATTGAAACGATACTTATAACAAGATACAAATAGAATTAGCGAGATTCTACCATATACATCTCCTAAAAAACTGAAGAAGTAGAATAATACTATTTATTGGATTTATTTGTCATAAAAACATAAAATTTTCGCAAAACGGATTGATATTTTTGCAAAAACGATTTTTGAAAAACGTGTGGTTTATTGGCCTATTGATTGTGGTAACCATTTTGGTTTTTGCCGGCGGTGTTTCGGCACTTTTCGAAGATTCGGACATCACTGAAAGCATCCGCAATGAAGATTATGCTTTTGAGCAACAATCCGAAGATTCGGGCATCATTGAAAGCATCCGCAATGCGGATTATGCTTTTGAGCAACAATCCGAAGATTCGGGCATCACTGAAAGCATCCGCAATGCAGATTATGCTTTTAAACAGCGGTCCGGAGATACAGTAACTTTGCATATCTACAAATTTTGGGACGGTACCGAAAAAGTGGCCGTTATTTATAATCCGAATGGAGGCACGGGTCAGATAAATGCCGTGCCCTTGGATATTAACAGCGACTATACCATCGCGGATCAAGGATATACTAGAAGTGGCCACAGCTTCGCCGAATGGAATACAAAAGCTGATGGTTCGGGCGATTTTTATTTTAACGGGCAAACGGTAACGATGTCAAAAAGCCTCACGCTTTACGCTCAGTGGACACCGGTTGTACCTCCAACGTATACATTAACCTATGACGCAAACGGCGGCGACAGTAACAGCATTCCGGCACCGCAATCGAGAAGCGGTCCGGGAGACCTCGCCATAAGTTTAATCGAACCTGTCAGGTCCGGCTATGACTTCCTCGGATGGAGTGAAAATTTCGATGATTCAGCCGCACAATATCAGCCGGATGACTTGATCTATATGGATTCGGACAAAACGCTCTATGCTGTATGGGAATTGGAAGAAGAACAATTCTTCACGATCACCTATAACCCCAACGGCGGCGAAGGTGAGATTAAAGTGTACTATGTAAAGCCCGGAGATGATTACACGATAACCAGTCAAGGTTACACTAGAACCTTTTATGTGTTTTATGGATGGAACACTATGGAAAACGGATACGGATTGATTTATAATAATGGAAATATTATCACAAATGTGGACAGAGATATCGTGCTTTATGCTCGCTGGGCACGGTTAATGTAATGATTTTGATTTAAAATAATAATTTTAAAGGACGAGGAGAACATGAAAAACGAACATAAGCAAAGTCTGCTGGTGCTGCTGTCAAGCATTTTGATCGTCAGTTTTGTCTTTGGATTTATGCTTCTGCCCGCATCTGCCGCTCAACCGGATATGGTAACAGTAGATGTTTTCCGATATGATATTAACGGTGCGGAGGTTCACTGCGGCACCTACACAATCACAAAAACTGACGGGTGGTATCTCCAAATACCATCGCTTGAAAAATACGATGGCAACGGAGACCCCTATGATTATGCCGTAATAGAACAGCCCGTCGAGGGTTACATTTCTACAATCTATTATTATGTTAACGGCGACCTGTCCGATTACTATTGCTTTGTCGTAAACCAAGAAACAGTGATCCAAATCTACACTGTGACTTTTGACGGAAATGGCGGAACAGTACTGCCGGAAAATGAAAAACGCACAATAACTGCACTTGCATCCACTCTTGGTTCAAATATGCCACCTGCTCCGACACGAAACGGCTATACTTTCAAGAACTGGAATATGCAAGCCGACGGTTCGGGAATAGTGTTTACGCCGACAACGAAAATCATCGGCAACATTACTGTTTATGCACAATGGACTGAAAACAAAACGGGTGGCAACAATTCCGGAGGAAGAAACGAATACGGTGCTGCAAAAATAATTGAGGAACCGGACGAGGAGCCTGATGAGGAACCCAAACCCCAAGATTCCCCCGCTGACACAAAAGAATGGGCGCTTATGAACCTGATTTTAAGTGCCTTGAGCGCCATATTTGCAATTGTGACAGTAATCCGCACATATAGGCAGAGAAAAAGATATGCGTGGTCAAAGAAAGAGAAGCGGCGCAAATTCATATGGCTGTCTGCGGCAATTCTCGTCGGAATCGCAGGAATTATTTTATTCTATTTAACTCAGGACATAAGCCAAGAGATGGTACTGTTTGACAAATGGACAATTGTATACACAATGCTGTTTATTGTAGAGATCAAATGTCTGATGACAACGTTTGAGCGCACAGAATATTTCTTTTGACCGAAGGTTTGAAATAAACAATTGAAAACGCAGTGATATTCATTGCCGCATTCATTGCAGAAAGATTTTTGATATCGGTACTCGTGAAAATGACAAAAAAATAAAAAACAGAAAAGTCAAACCTGACCCTACTGTTATTTTTTCCCAAGCTGCTCTGATTTGCCTGCTGCCGCAATCACGGCGTCCATAAATGCGGAGCGAACCGCGTTTTGCTCCAAAACAAAAACGCCTTCAATTGTCGTTCCTCCGGGGGAGCAAACCATGTCTTTTAAAGCACCTGGGTGCATACCGCTTTCAATGACCATGGCAGCAGCTCCAAGAACAGTCTGTGCCGCCAGCTTCTGAGCCGTGCTGCGGTCAAGGCCCGCATAAACGCCTCCGTCAGCCATTGATTCGATGATTTGGAAAATAAAAGCGGGACCGCTTCCCGAAAGACCGGTAACGGCGTCGAGCAAGTTTTCGTTCACTTCCATTGCAACACCGATTGCGGAAAAGATTTCCATTGCAATTGCCACATCTTCGGCGGTTGCGCGGGTGCCACGGCTGATACCGGTTGCACTTTGAAGAACAGTTGCACAAATATTGGGCATCACGCGAATGACCCGGGCATTGTTTCCGGTCATTTTTTCCAAACTGCTGATTGTAACACCGGCGGCAATTGAAATGAAAAGCTTATCCTTTACGTTGCCTGCTGTTGACAATGCTTCTTCAATGTCTTTGGGTTTGACGGCGATAATTAAAATGTCGGAGCGTTTGACGACTTCGGCGTTGTCTTTCGTTACATAAATGCCGAATTCCTTGCGGGCAGCTTCAGCCGTTGGTTCAAAATATTCACCGGCAGCGATGTTATCTTTTGCGATGCCGTATTTCAAAAGTCCTTTAATGATTGCAGAAGCCATTTTACCGGCGCCCAAAAAACCAATTTTTTGTTCTTTTAATGTCATATAATCCCTCTTGCTTTCGAATTGATGAATAAATAAAATTTTCTCTTACTTTCATTGGTGAATAAATAATCTCTTTTGTTTTCGAATTAATGGATAGTAAAATTTTTTTCTTACTTTCGCTGATGAATAAATAATCCCTCTTACTCTCGAATTGATGAATAAATAAAAATCAATCTAACAATGACAAATTTTCTTTTCGAATCACGTTGTCATAATCTTTGTGCCCGATGAGTTTTTCGATATCATCTGTATGTGCACCTTTAATCAATTGAATTTTTTTGGCGTCATAATCGGTTATGCCTTTTGCGAAAACTGCACCGCCGCATTCAATATCAACAACGTCGCCGCGCTCAAAATCGCCTTTGACCGCAATGATTCCTTTCGGAAGCAAGCCGCTTGTTTTCAGCATTGCGTTCATTGCGCCGCGATCGACCGTAATTGTTCCAAGAGATTTGGAAAGTGCAATCCAGCGGGTTTTGTTGTCGGACGTGTTCTCGGTGTCCGCATAAAAAAGTGTGCCGATTTCTTCGCCTGCGGCTAAACGCGTAATTACGCTATCGATTTGACTGTTTGCAATAATCATGTGACAGCCTGATTTTTCAGTGATTTTTGCCGCAATAATTTTTGTACGCATTCCGCCGACGCCCTTTGTACTGGTCGGATCGCCGCCGTATGCTTCGATTTCAGGCGTAATTTTTTCAACAAACGCAATTAATTTGGCATCATTGAAAATCTTTGGATTTTTATCATAAAGCCCGTCGATGTCTGACAGAATAATAAGCAAATCCGCTTCAATTTTGCCGGCAACCATTGCTGATAAACGATCATTGTCGCCAAAGACCGTTTCAATTTCACTGGTACAAGTGCTGTCATTTTCGTTAATTATCGGAACAACGCCGTATCCGAGAAGCGTAATAATGCTGTGCCGCAAATTCAAATATTTGACACGATCAGAATAGAAATCATAAGACAGCAAAATTTGAGCTGTCAAAATATGCTGATTCATAAAAGCTTGATTCCAATAACGCATTAATTCGCCTTGTCCGACAGCTGCGGCAGCTTGGCGGATCGGAATTTCATGCGGCTTTGTCGAAATGCCCAGTAGCTTCAAACCAACACCGATCGCACCGGATGTGACAATAATCACTTCTTTTCCCTGTGCAAGCAAAGCCGCCGTCTGAGCTGCAATGCTGTCTAAAAAATCGACATCAATAGAATCGTTTTTCATAATGGATGTGGTGCCGATCTTAATGACGATTCGGGAAACGTCTTTTAAGACAGTTCTGCGGCTGATTTTTTCATTTTTCATTGTCATTTTCAATCACATTACTGCAAACGGCAATATTTTTCCTGCAATTTTTTGTGGAGATATTTCTTGGCATCCGCACCGGTGTAATTTGCAACTTTATGCCCGTTCCCGACAAGAATGTATTTGTAAATCAGCAATCCTTCCATTCCAACAGGTCCGCGGGAATGGATTTTGTTTGTGCTGATGCCGACTTCCGCACCTTTCCCATATCGAAAACCGTCTGCGAAACGTGTGGAGGCGTTGACCATGACACTGGAGGAGTCAACGAGTCCTGAAAATTTGTCAATAACTTTTGGGTCTTGTGCCAAAATAACATCCGTATGATGAGAGCCGTGTTTATTGATGTGCAAAATTGCTTCATCGGCAGATTGGACAATTTTAACGGACAAAATCAAATCATTGTATTCCATATCCCAATCTTCTGCTGTTGCTTTCTTTAAAGGAAGCGAGCCGATTTTTTCAATTATTTTGCAAGAAGCGTCATCATACCGCATTTCAACATCATATTCCTTATAGATTTCAGCCATCTTGGGAAGGAAACTGCCGGCGATTTTTTCATGCACCAACAATGTTTCAATAGAATTGCAGGCGGCCGGATATTGAATTTTGGAGTCCAGACAAACAGAGCAGGCAATTTCCAAATCCGCCGAAGAATCGACATAAGCATGGCAAATGCCGCTGGTATGACCTAAAACCGATATGTGGGAATTATCCTGAATGTATTTGACAAATTCGTTAGACCCGCGTGGGATGAGCAAATCAATGGATTCGTCAAGCTTGAGCATTTCAGCAACATCTTCGCGGCTTTCAGCCAAATGAAAAGCATCTGCCGGAATGTCGGAAACAGATGAGATGGCTTGAATCAAGACGTCAAAAAGGGCGCGGTTGGAATTTTTTGCTTCACTGCCGCCTTTAAAAATTGTTGCGTTGCCGCTCTTTAAGCAAAGAGACATGACTTGAGGAACAACATCCGGACGCGCTTCAAAAATAACGCCGATAACGCCGATTGGACAGCTGATTTGATACAATATCAAACCATCGTCCAAAAGAAGGGTGGAAAGGGTTTCTCCGACAGGGTCTTCAAGCTTTGCAACATCCAAAATGCCTGACACCATGTCGTCAAATTTCGCATCGCTGAGCTTCAAACGATCATAAAGAGCCGAAGACATTGTTTTGTTTTGGATGGAAGCAGAAGCGGCGTCCAAATCTTTTTTGTTGGCTTCGAAAATCACAGATTTGTTTTTTTCGAGGGCGTCTGCCATCGCTAAAAGAGCCTTATTTTTTGACTCTGAAGAAACATTTGCCAATAAGACTGAAGCGGCTTTAGCTTTTGACGCATTCTCACGCATTTGGTTTGACATAAAATCATCCGAAAATAAATCTAAATTTAAAGATAATTAAGAAAAATTAAAGATAAATCATAAGAAAAATCCAAAAACAGTTAGATATACCTTTGGATGTCAAAAAACAAATACTATAATAATTTAAAAAAAAACATAGTAATGGTAGCAACATTTATAAATAACCCGATTAATATGGTATATAAAATAAAAATAAAAACATAAGAGAATGTATACAATAAAAAAATAGTCGATTTATAAAATAAAAAAACAATCGAACTTCGAAATAAAAATGAAAAAATAGATTAAACAGAAATAGTAAAAAACAGAACGTGGTAGTAAATATAAAAAATATTTATGAAAAATAGAATGTTAAAAACAATAATGGTGTAAAAATGAAATCTTTCGCTTTAATACGGGCAGATGATCCCGATAAGGTAAAAATAGCATTACACGATTTGGAAACGTATGGACATATGCAATTCAGCGAGAATCCTAAAAATATTGCAACGAAATATGCTGACCAAATTTTGATGAATGTTATGGGTTCTATGCTCAAAAATGAATGCTGTGCGGCATCTCTTGTCCAATTAGAGACGCCTCCAGGTGCTGCAATCAGTAATTTGAAAAAAATTCATCCTCCCGCGCATATCATTATCATCAGCCCGAGGCATGAGAGAATTTATGATGAATTAATGAGAAATTACGACAATTTCCCTGATTTTGATAGAAAATTTGTGACGATCCCCAATAAAAAAGCAGAATGATGGTTTTATTTCCCTTCAATTTTCAAAAAATACTGCCGCCGTATAACATTTTTTTATACTGCCCCAATCCCTTGTTTTGTGAATGTTTTTATAGAACGGAGCACTTGATATTTGAAAAAATGAAATAATGAGAATAAATCAAAAAACAAACAGCAGAACAAATAAAAAAGCAAACAGCAGAACAAATAAAAAAATAACAATAAAGAAATAAACATCATAACAAACAATAAAAATAATACAGAGGAGACTGCATTCATGGGTGCGGATATTGGAGATTTATTGGAACGCGAAGAATTGACACCGGCAGAACGAAAGGGAAAAATCATTGCTTTTGATGCTTATAACGTAATTTACCAATTCATCACAACAATTCGCGGACAGGATGGAAAACCGCTGGCAGATGCAAACGGCAATATGACGTCCCATTTATCGGGAATATTATACCGAACCTCAGGTTTTATGGAAGACGGCATTAAGCCTGTTTTTGTTTTTGACGGAACCCCGCCGGAATTAAAAGCAGAAACGATCGAAAAAAGGCGGGAAATTCGAGAGAAGGCGCACGAACGCTGGAAATTGGCAATAGAGAGTGGTGACACGGAAAATATTCTCAAATATGCACAAGCTTCTGTTCGAATCGATCCTCTTGTTGTTGAAGAATCAAAAATGCTTCTGAGAATGATGGGCATTCCGGTCATTGAAGGTCCTTCGGAAGGCGAGGCTCAAGCCGCCCATATGGCGGAAAGAGGGGATGTTGATTTCGTTTCGTCTCAAGATTATGACGCTTTTATTTTTGGTGCAAAAATGGTTGTTCGGAATTTAACCATATCAGGAAAACGAAAGCTTCCCGGAAAAAACATTTATGTGGATGTGCTGCCTGAAAAAGTCAGCCTTGAAAAAAATTTAGCCCGATTGGATATTACAAAAGACCAATTCATTGACATTGCCCTTTGTACCGGAACGGATTTTAACAAAGGAATTTCGCGTGTGGGTGCAAAAACCGCCTTGAAACTGATTAAAGAATACGGCGATTTCAAAGGCATTTTGGAAGCAAAAGGACTGACAGAAGACATTCCGCGTTTTGAAGCCGCAAAAAATGTTTTCAAAAATCCGTCCGTCACATCGGATTATTCAATCAAGTGGGAACGTCCCGACAAAGAAGAAATGACAGATTTCTTATGCCGCAAGCACGACTTTTCCGAAAGCCGTGTTTCAAATGCCTGGCAAAAAATAAATACAGCCTTTGAAACAAAAAAGAAAACAACATTGGATCAATGGTTTTAATTTGAAAACTTTGAAACAAAAAAACACAATAACACAAAATCTATGTTTTAAATTTTAGAAATAACAATATCAATATCAATTATCCGTTTCATTTTAAAAGAGGAAAAAAATGTCAAAGATTTTTGAAATCGTTGAAAAAGATGCTGCCGGCAGAATCGGAAAACTAAAAACGCCGCATGGTGTTGTTGAAACGCCGACAGTCATGCCGGTCATTAATCCGAATCTTCGAATTATCGAACCGGCCGAAATGAAAGATTTTGGCGCCGAGATTTTGATTACAAACGCATACATCATCTACAACAAACCCGAATTAAAAGAAAAAGCACTCGCTGACGGACTGCATGCTTTGATCGGCTTTAACGGCCCGATTATGACAGACTCCGGCTCTTTTCAATTATCTGTTTACGGGGATGTCAATGTTGAAAATCATGAAATTATCGCGTTTGAACAAGCCATCGGAACTGACATTGGTGTTCCTTTGGATATCCCAACTCCTCCCGATGCGGCTTATGAAAAAGCGCGTGAAGATTTGGACATCACCAAAAAAAGATTGGCAGAAGCCCGCAGACTAATAGAAGAAACACGCCTTCGAGCCGGAAAAAGCAATCCGGCAGGTCAAAATACCCAAACCGATGAAGCTGACCGAAATAATAAAACTGATCAGGCAGGTCAAAATATTCAAACCGATCAAACCGCTCTTGAAAAAAAACGCGGCGATGATATGCTGATTGCCGCCCCGATTCAAGGTGCGGCATATTTGGATCTGAGAGCTGAAAGTGCCGCTTTTGTTTCGGATTTGGGTTTTGATGTTTATCCGATCGGTGCTGTTGTGCCGCTTATGGAATCTTACCGTTACGAAGATTTGGTAAATGTTATCGCTGCGGTTAAGAAAAATTTAGACCCGACTGTTCCGGTTCACCTTTTTGGTGCAGGTCACCCGATGATGTTTGCATTGGCTGTTGCTTTGGGTTGTGACTTATTTGATTCGGCGGCGTATGCTTTGTATGCCAAGGGAGACAGATACATAACCGTTAACGGAACATATCAATTAGACCGGCTGAAATATTTACCGTGCTCTTGTCCGACTTGTATGGCACACACCGTCCAAAGCATTCGAAAAGCGAAAAACAAAGAAGAACTTTTGGCGCGCCACAACTTGTATGTCACATTTGAAGAAATCCGGCAAATCAAACAAGCCATCAACGACGGGAAATTGATGGAACTTGTTGAACTGCGCTGCCACTCACACCCGCAAATGCTCAGCGCACTGAAGGCTTTGTACAAACATGCCGATTGGTTAGAAGAATGCGACAGTGCCGTGAAATCCACTTTCTTAGAATGCAGTGCAGAATCGGGAAAACGCCAAGAAGTTTTAAGATACGCCAAACGATTGGATCGATTCGAACTTGAAGGAAACATTTTGATTCGGCAGCCCAAATACAACAAAAACACTGTCAAAGGCAAAAAATACGATTCTGTTCTTTTATTTAAGCCGCCCTTTGGTGCTTATCCAGAGGAGATGGAAGAAAACTACCCGTTTAATGCAGAAGTTCAAAATACGCCCTCTCGAGAATCGTTAAAGACGGCAATTGAAAACACGATCCGACTCATTCGCCTCAACCCGAAAGCCAAATTCACGTTTTTAAAAGGACGAAAAATTCGCCCGGAAGATAATGATTTGTTAGAAGAATTGGAAAAAGTGTGCACGATTTTGGATAACAAAAAGATGAACGAGCAAGAGGAAAAGAGCAAATTAAAAAAAGACAAAAAAATAAAAAACGAAAAAAATCAAACAGAAAAATGCAAACCGAAGAATGAAAAACAAAAAAAGAAACCAAAAAAGTGAAAAGCAAAAATTTCAGCGATTTGCCGGAATTGTGAGGTTTGCCCAAATATTATCCAATTATGAAAACTATCAGCAATAACATCATGATAATTATTTAGTCATCTATCGGTCGTTTATCCAGACATTTATCCTGACATTTATTCTGACATTTACAAATTCATAAAATGCTGTTTTCTTTTCCCCGGCACGTGAAAAACACTCTTTTCGTAAATTTTACTGTGCAATTATTGTGCAATTATCGTACAATTTGTGCAATTACCGTACAAATTGTGCAATTATTGTGCAATTACTGTGCAATTTGTGCAATTATTGTGCAAATTGCGTGGTCACTGTTAGAGATTTTGTTACCCTAATACCATTTTTTCTCAATGTTTAATCCAAAATCATTTCTCGTATTTTAGCGGAAATAGCGGAAATTTAGCGGAAATGATTCAGAAATGTATTGAAGCTGATTCTGAAATGTATCGGAAATAATTTCGGAAAATTCGGAAATAATTCGGAAATAATTCGGAAATGATTTAGAACGGATTCGCAACCGATTCGGAAAATTTGGAAATAATTCGGAAATAATTCGGAAATGGTTTGGAACAGATTCGCAACCGATTCGGAAAATTTGGAAATAATTCGGATAAATGTTGTCTTGTAATTTTATCGGAAATGTATCGGAAATATATCGGAAATGATTCAGAAATGTATTGGAGCTGATTCTGAAATGTATCGGGAATAATTCGGAAATTTAAAACAAATACCTTGTATACTTGTTTTCTCCTTTCTTCATAAGTATTTTTTTATCAACTAATTCCATCAAATCATTGGCACTTCGCTATTTTAAGTGGGTAATGGTCTAATGATAACCAGCATGATTCTCATGAGACATTTCAAATTGGGTATGATTGATATCGTGCAAGATATCAACAAAACCACATACAAAAAGTCAAATTGGGGCAAAAGGTTTCAATGAAACTTTATCGCCGCGATTCATCCCAAAACCATGGAATTGGATTTGGCATGACCTCCTTGAAATATCGAAGAAACAATTTTTTTTCTCTTACAATCGTGAAACAAAAAAATCGGACGAAGAAAATCATCAAATAACATTAAATTGTTTCACAAGATAAATCTTCAATAATTATTTCAAAAAATGTTTCTAAAAACGTTTCAATAATTATTTCAAAAAACATTTCAAAAAACGTTTCAAAAAATGTGTCGTCTCGGGTGAGAAGTTGTCAATGAAAAGTAAAATCATGCCTTACATAAAAATGCTCAGACCGGAAATATCGTTTATGGATATTACATTACCGGCTTCGGCTGCCATGCTTGCGGCGTTCTATGCAGCGGGAGATTTGCCGATGTTGCTGCCTTTTTTACTTGCCGTCATCGGCGGATTTTTTGCGATTACGAGTTCGTATATTTTCAATGACTGCTTTGATGTCGATATTGACATGATCAACTTGCCAAACCGCCCGATTCCGTCGGGGGCTGTCAGCTGGAAACAGGCATTTATCTACGCGACTTCTTTGGCGTTAATTGCGGTTTTTATCTCATTTTACTTGAATCCCGAATCTTTTGGTATTTTTCTGATTGCTTTGGGCGTTATTACGCTTTATTCTGTTTTCTTCAAAAGAACCACGCCGTTTAGTTTTGTCTTTGTCGGTATTGCTTACGGGTTGGTTCCAATCGGTATCTGGTTGGCTTTTGACCCGGCAGGGTTTATAACGAATTGGCAGCTGAATGTGGGAAACATTAATTTGCCGGTTCCTGCCATTTTATTCGGATTGATGATTTGCATGACGGATTGGGGATTTACCCTCGCCGGCGTTTCTAGAGATATTGAAGGCGACCGAGCCAAAGGAGCACCGACGCTGCCTGTGACATACGGCATTCCGCTCACATCCAAATTTATTTTATTGATTTGGGTTGCCGGATTACTTTTGTCTCTTGCAATCGGTCTGACGGCAGGGCTTGGACCTTTTTACTTTATAATCGCTCTCGTTTCAGGTTTTTGGATGATCCTGCGATGTCTTCGGTTTATTAAAAATCCGGTGCCGGAACTTGGCGGCAAACTTTTCATCGAGGGGTCAAACTATCGAGGCATAATGTTTTCGGCAATGATTATTGACATTTTATTATTTATATTTATCAAAAATTATCC
>Ga0099364_10005336_pt1 | contig 19119 bp, 17 predicted proteins | sample TergutTh196P3_FD_73070 | JGI IMG/M metagenome (GOLD analysis project Ga0099364, IMG submission 73070) | Microcerotermes parvus P3 segment gut microbial communities from Pointe-Noire, Republic of the Congo - Th196 P3 | ecosystem: Host-associated > Arthropoda: Insects > Digestive system > Gut ...
CTTGTTTCACTTTTTCCATGTCCGCCGTTTTCAATGTTCCGACGAGATCATTCACGATCCAGAGAATACGTTTGTCAATGTCAAGACCGGCAATGTAGTGAAAAAGTTCCCGCAAAAACGGATTCGTTTTCGGAATAAGGGTTGCAATTCTTTCGCGGACAAAATGATTGTCGACGCACCACCATCGGGCTGCAAACATTCCGTAGGCTATTGTTTGAGCGTACATATCCGCGAACTTTTTAGGCGTAATATCGTGGATGAGCATTTTCTCAAAAACGCCCAGGTACTCCGACATTTTTCCGCCGTTGCCGTTGGAAAGAATTTGTTCGACAACGTCTGCCATTAACCATGCTTTCTTTGCCAGCACTTCGGCAAGTTTGTCGGCGGAGTCGATGGTTTGCGGCATGGCTTCGCCGAAACGTTTTATCAGGCTCTCGAAGGGTGCAAGATTTTCTTTGATAGGCTTGATATTTTTTCCGTGTACTTCGGCAATGCGTATGACTTTTCCGTCAAGTTTTGTACCGTCGGATTCCCCTTTTTTGTAAAAGTGAAATTGCAGGTAATCGGTGAAGACAATGGTATCGAGTGCGTTTTTGTAGCGGTCGAATTGTTCTTTGTTTTTATTTTTACCGGCAAGATCGGAGTCGTGAATATCTTTCGTTTCGACGAATGCGATGGGCGTGTTTTCTTTCGACAGAACGTAGTCCGGCGCACCGCAGGATTGCCGTTTCGGTTCGTTTACGATGTTCAGGTTCGGCAACATTGCCGAGAGGAGAACTTGCAAGGCGGAGCGGTACGAATGTTCCGTCGCTTTTTCTGTTTGGTACAGTCGGTCGAGTTCGGCAATGTATTCGTGGAGTTCCTGCATGACGAGGTTGATTATACCAGAATATCCAGGGCGGCGGCTCTGTTGCGGTCGGGTTAACCGCCCAGCAACCGGAAATCCTCCCGAAGCGAACGGTATAACTGCTGATACACCGGCATGCCGGCATCGTAAATTTTTTGTGCTTTGACATTCGGTTTCGTCTCCTTGACAATTTTGATCGCCGCCTTGCAGGCCTCCTGAATGTTCTTAAAGGCTCCCGCACCGACCGCTGCCAACAACGCAACGCCAAATGCCGGCCCCTCCTCCGAGTTCACCGTTACAACACGTTGCCCAAAAACATCCGCTTGAATCTGACGCCAAAACGGACTCTTCGAACCGCCACCCGAAGCGTGAATCTCCCTCACCGGAATCTCCAACCCGCGAAATATCTCCAACGAATCCCGAAGAGAATACGTCACGCCCTCCAATACACTTCGGACAAGATGTCCCCGGCTATGCGCCAAGGTTAATCCGACGAAACACCCCCTTGCAAAGGGGTCGGCATGCGGCGTGCGTTCGCCGCTCAGATAGGGGAGAAAGTACAATCCTTCGCTCCCAGGAGGCGTGCCCTTGGCTTCTTCGGTCAGCAGGTCATAGACATCAACCTTTTGCTTTTTCGCCTTGAACGTCAAATCGGCACACAGAGCGTTGCGGAACCATTGGAGCGACCCGCCGGATGATAAATTGACCCCCATCAAATGCCATTTACCACGAACCGCATGGCAAAACGTATGCACTCGGCCCAGCGGGTCAATTTTAACTTTGTCGCTGTACACAAACATGACGCCGGACGTCCCTATCGACGTGGACAACACCCCTTCTCCCACGATACCGTTGCCGATGGCACCGGCTGCACAATCACCGGCCCCGCCGACGACGATGCATTCGGTTGTCAAGCCCAGCAACTCGGCTGCTTCGGGGGTTAGCGTGCCGGTAACGTCTTCGGATTCATAGACGTTCCCTAAAAGTTCCCGGTCCAGTTTCAGGGCGTCGAGCAATTCCTGCGACCAATTCCGCCGGGCAACGTCGAGAAGAAGCATCCCGCTGGCATCGCTGACTTCGGTGGCGTATTCCCCAGTCAATCGGCGACGGATTTCATCCTTCGGCAAAAGAACTTTACGCAGTTTTTCGAAGTGTTTCGGTTCCTTATTCCGCAGCCAAAGGATTTTCGGAGCAGTAAAGCCAGTCAGGGCGGGATTGGCAACGAGTTCAATCAATTTTTCCCGGCCGCCGACCGACGACTCGATTTCAATGCACTCTTCGACTGTCCGCTGGTCGTTCCAAAGAATCGCCTTTCGGATGACCTTATCGTTTTTATCGAGGAAGACGCTGCCGTGCATTTGCCCTGACAATCCGATGCCTTTAACGTCGCCGGGTTTGAGTTTGGCTCGCTTAACAACGTTCCGGACAGACTTTACGGCGGCGTTCCACCAATCGTCGGGCTCTTGTTCGCTCCAAAGGGGCTTTGGGGTGTAGCAGGGATATTCCTGTGTATGGCTTGCAAGGATTTTGCCTTTATGGTCGATTGCGAGTGTTTTGGTGCCGGAGGTTCCGACGTCGATGCCGAGAAATGCCATAGGGTATGAGGAAAGTACAGTGCCGGTTAGAAGACTATATTATAGACGATAGATTAGATATATTCCATGCGCTGCCATTCCGCCCGGTGCCCTCTTGCTACACCGCATTTTTTTGGTACAATGAAAAAAAAGCGGCCGTTGACGAACGACCCAAACCCCATTTTGACAATAGGCTTCGGCAATGCACATTAATATCTCCACGAGACACGGCGAAATAAGCGACGCGACAAAAGAAAAAATTACGCAAAAAATCCAAAAACTGACAAAGTTTTTCGGACGACTGACCGCCACAGAGGTTATCGTGGATCTAGCCAAACCCGACGAACCAAATGTCGAAGTTACACTGACCGCCGAAAGAAGGGATGTCTTCGTTGCCAGTTACCAATCCAGCGAACTCTTCGGAGCCCTCGATCAAATCGTCGCAAAACTGGAACAGCAAATCAAAAAACATAAAGAAAAATTGAAAGAGCGGGGCAAAAACGTACACGAAGAAGACACGACTACCGAAGATTAACCGCACAACCCCCTGTTTACAGAACCCCTATCGTATGATAGAGTCTTTCCATAGGGACTTACATTAACCTAAAAACATAAAGGACTTGGCGAATGAAATTTGCCGATTTTATACTGAACGATGCCGTCATGGCAGAAATTAAGGCCGACGATAAACAAGGAGTCATCCGGGAAATGGTGCAGTCGATTTTGGACGCCGGCGGCCTAACAAAAGGAGAATACGAAGGAATCGTGAAAGCGATTATTAAGCGGGAAGAACTCGGTTCGACAGGTATCGGACGCGGAATTGCCGTGCCGCATACCAAACACCCGAGTGTGAAACGGCTTGTTGGTTGCGTTGCGGTGAGCGCCGCCGGAATCGACTTCGAAGCACTCGATTGCGAAAAAGTCCAACTCTTTTTCTTGTTGATCTCACCGCCAGACGCACCCGGCGACCATCTTCGTGCCCTGGAACATATCACACGACAGTTAAAAGATGATACCTTCTGCCGATTCTTAAAGCAGGCCAAAACAAAGGAAGATATCCTTTCATTGCTTGCAGAGGCCGACGATAACATGTTCGGGAAATAAACACTACACCGCTATAAAAACGGCGGTTTACCAGATAAGGGAAGATATGCTGACAAAGGAACTTGTCGTTCAAAACCGGAGCGGAATCCACGCCAGAGTAAGTACCATGATTGCTCAACGATGCAAAGGATTTACGTCGGATATCCGACTGCGCCACGGAACCGTTGTCGCAGACTGCCGAAGTGTGCTCGATCTGCTCTCATTAGGGGCATGCAACGGCACAACGCTGCGTTTGGAAGCGTCGGGCGAAGACGCCGGTGAAGTGTTAGACGTCTTTACTGCGTTGTTCGATAGACGCTTTAACGAAGACGACGAATCGGTTTGACCGAGCGTATCTCACCCCGCAAAGTACCATACGAAATGATAAAAGACCGGAGCAGCGAAACATAACGAATCGATACGATCCAAAAAGCCGCTGTGCCCCGGTATCAAGGCACCGTAACTGCCGACGCCCCGATCACGCTTAATCGCAGACATCGTCATACTCCCAAGAAACCCCATCAAAGAAACGAGCATCGCCGCCAAACCCGCATGCCACCATTGGGAAAACGGCGTGAAATACCAAAGACCAACGCCCACGATGGCGGTCGTCATCATACTGCCGAGCAGTCCTTCCCAAGTGCGGTTCGAATTGATCTTCCCCGCCACGACATAACGACGAGAAGCGCGAGACCCAAGATATTGGAACACATCGCTCAACTGCACAATGAGGATAAAGAAAAACAAGAGTTGAAAATGCTGACCACTGATAATGGGTAAGATGCGGAACAGTTGCGGGGCGTACCCGTCGTTTCCATTATTCGGTGTCGGTTCAGCATCCGGGACGGTTTCTGTAACGGCATCCGGTTGACATTCAGTCTTGGCGTGTTCGTTAGGTTCTTCCGTCGGTTCTTCCGTAGCGGTCAGTGTTGCGATTACGGTTTCCTGCAAGTTGAGGTTCATCACGGCGGCTGGGGCCGGTTCGGCTTTCTGCGTGCCGTTGGGTAAATCCAGCGTGAGCAGGGCCGGCGCGTAACTTAATGAATAAACGCAAACGATGAGACCGAGTTGAAGTTTCGCGGTGCGCTCTAAAAAACGTTTCGGATCACCCGAAATCGCCATCATACCCGGCAGTATCAGAAAGACGCAGCCGGGTAACAACAAGGAAAAAACTTGATAGGGCGCAACGCCGGTTACTTGGATAAACCAGTCGGGATTGATACCGATGAGAGCGAACTGGAGCGGCGTGAAAACAACGTATATCCCAAAAAGGGTTTGATGATCGGCAGGACTTTTCGGCGTGAGAGTAATATATTCTCGAAGAATGATAATAGAAAGAAGAAAAAAGAAGAAAACAGTAAAGATGGGGCCGAGAAAAAAGGCGCAGGCCAGAAGACCGAAAAGCATCCACCAAGTACGGATTCGCGGCTTGAATGTTTCGATGATCGCGGGATCGACTCCGTAATCGGTGTATTTAAGGAGGGAGCGCAACCCGAACGTCGCTGCTGTGAGAAGAAGCACAACGCCGCAAAAAAGGAAGATGGTCGCCGTATCCATATTTTGCCCATTTTAACAGGTTTTCGCTGACTCGGCAAGCAACCGAAGAGACATGCAACTTTTGTTGCAAAATTGCTATTCCCTTTTGAGTGCGATTTTATTAGAATGGCCGTTTAGGGATTATGACGATTATGACGGCTTAAATTTTTTTCATGCAGAACCGGCAATTTTCTGCCGAGTTGTTGCACCAATACCGTTGCATCCGATAGTCTGACCAAGCAAGACCGAAAGGAGTATAACCGATATGACATCCCCCCCCGTACGAATTTCCGACCGAGATGCATCCCTGCACCGCTTGATAACGCCCGCCGCCCGAATGGCAGCGGCCGTCGTCATCATGATTACAGGCTCCGGCGTGGCAACCGTTTTTTGGAAAATGCCTGGTAACAGCGAAGCACACGCTCTCTTCCACCAAGAGATTCTCGACCAAGAACTCGCAACGATGACCTTGCCGAATGAAAAATTAGCGCTCATTTCGCCGGAAGCCCAATCGCAGATGATGTTGCCGACATTCGACATCGAGCCGGTAACGGCCAGCGTAACGGACAAATATACTCAACTCTATGAGGCGCCGGCACCGCTCGCACGCGCATTGGAAGAAAAGGCGTTGGAAGAAGGTTTGGACCCCAACAATACCGCAACTGTTGCCATGACCCCGCCGGTTATCCAGCAACGATTTGAACCGATGCGGCAAATTGAAGGCGATGCTCCGATGGAAGTCGAATCGGTCGCTCGGGATTTCACGCCGAAGCCCGGAAGTGTTGATACCGCCGAAAAAAGCGATGAACTGCTCGGTATGTTTCACTTCGCGGAAAACAACCGAACGGAATTTGACCGTTTATCGGAGTCGGCGTTGCCGATAGATCCTTTTCCGGTAGTCTCGACGCCGTCTCTGCAACCATTGCTGCCGTTTCCGTTTGTCAACTTGACGCCGTTGTTGCCGTTATAGGTTGCGCCGGACGACATAGTCGTCGGCTCTCGGAGCGGTGCGGTTCTCGGGTCGTCGGTCAACGTTGCGTTTCGCCTAATTGAAAGAGATGGTCGCGCAGTTTCAAGTCCGTCCGCTGTTGACTATCAACCCTATCAAAAAGATGCCGAACCGTCGAAGAATCCCTGCGGCCGAAAAAATGTCCAATTTCCCGGTACGTCAACCGCAGTTCTAATCTTGCAAGATAAACCGCCACGCTCCGGGCAAGTGCAATCGTTTGACATCGCGATGGCCCCTTGATATCGCTCAATTTAACCGAAAAATGCGCCGCTGTCCGTTTGGCAATGTCCGTCAAACTTTGCGCCGCGTCCGCTTTTTGCTCCGAAACACTTCGCCCCGGAATACCGGAACCTCGGGAAAACTGTTCCCAAAAAGTTAACTCCAAGGGTTCCTTCGCAGATTTTGATTCCACGAATTTTTGTGCGACTGCAGCGTAAATTTGAGGAATCGTGCCGGTAATGTTTTTCGCCGCCGTATGCAATAGGGCGTCCGTAAAGGGGATCCGCAACGCCGACGCCAATCCTTGAAGAAAACGGACGCGAACCGCCTCACCCGGCAGTTCCAACGGAACCGACGTCCCCGAAAGAATACGTACCGTCAAATCCGTCGGCAACGTCTCCGGCTTGCCGGTTTTGATATGTTTCGGCAACTTTTTGGCTGCAAAAACGATTGTCCCTGTGCAATGGTCAAGCAGAAACCGTAATTCTGTTTGAGGGGCCTGCTTGCCGAGAAGTTGTTCGATGTCATCGAGCAAAACCAATTTTGCCTGTCGGTACCGTTTGCGGAACGACTCGGTTGTTCGGGTAGCAATCGCTTCTGTGAATTGCCGATGGAAGTCGGCGCAGGTCGCATAGTAGGCTTGCCGACGGAGGGTATCTTCGGTTTGATTCTTGCGCCAAGTTTCTATAAGACCTTTGAGAAGATGGGTTTTGCCAATGCCGGAAGGTCCGTAAAGCAAAATCGGCAAACGGTCGCGAGAGACAGTCCCATCGATAATCTCTTGAACCAACGGCTCAAGGACGGCATTTTCAGGCCCGAGTAGAAAACCAAGTTCCAAATAAGGGAATCGTGTGTTTTTCGCTCCCTCGAAATGAAGTTCCATCGGTCTGCCGGATGGTCTGCCGAAAAAGGGAATGATTTGGACTTCATGCATTCTTTGGCATGCATTCTTTTGACCGGAGTGATCTCATCAAGGCCATTGTACCCGAAGAAGGTGTGCAATAAAAGCCGATAGCGGATTATCAAAATGTCAAAATACAAAATCTGCAAAAATTAGGTAAATTACGCAAAACAAAACGCCGATAAAAGTTTCACTGGACATTGCCTATATTGCGCACCCTACGTGGTTTGACAACGTGAGTGCCGAAAAATGGAGAATACCCCATGAAATATCGAGGATTTTCGCTGCCGATTACCGTCGCCGCTGTGTGTATCATCATCTTGGCCGGCTTTTGCCTTTTTTCTAAAAGCCCCCAGCCGAGCGATATCAACGGACAATTCGCGCCCATCGCCAAAGCCGATGCCGACGCGTCTGCCGCACTGCTCGCTATGCTGGAGCGCCAGCAAACCGCCGCTCAAACCGCTTTGCAAAATCAAGTCAATCAAAACATGCAAATCAGTCTGCAAGCATTGACCAACAGGGTCAAAGGGGACTTGGAAAGTTACGTCAACGTCTCGCAACAGTTGGCGCTGACCAGTGCAACGGAAAAATTGAACTTGGATCGAAAACGCCGGGGGAATGATAATGAAGCAATCTTCATACCGCCGCGCATTTCGCAGCAGGTGCAGTATCTGACGGTCTCGAACCGCACCGGCTTGCTCAACCGCAATCACGTCGCCCAGGTCGCTGCCCGAAATGATGAAGAAGAAACGTTGTTGATTGTCCCATCGGAATTGCCGACGTATTGTCTGTCGGATACGTTGCCCATCCCGCCATGCGAAATAGCGCGCGAGCAGACCGACGACGGCTCCCCGATGCAAGATAACGATTTAGCCGGTACTCCGGCTGAGGAAGAGACCGCAGACGGCAGACAGCAGACGGCAGAAGAAGTAGCAACAGAGCCGCTATCGGTAGATGGTGATTTAGCCGGTACTCCGGCTGAGGAAGAAACCGCAGACGGCAGACAGCAGACGGCAGAAGAAGTAGCAACAGAGCCGCTATCGCTAGATGGCGATTTAGCCGGTACCGGAGCTACCGCTCCGGACTCTGTGAACGCCGAACTAGACTCTGTGGACGCCGAACCAACCGCCGAGGAAATCGAATCCCGAACCTTCCTCGCCGACTTGAGCCATCGCACGGTACAAAACAACCCAGACATCGCCGCCGCCTGGCTCTGCTGGGAACCCAATGCATTCAACGTCCACGCAACCGACCGGTTTTCCGTCGTCAGCAAGCGCAACGGCAACCGAAACAACATCGCAACCACCGAGGGGTATCCCAACAATCCCGACACGAATCCTGTTTATAGAGACACATTACGGTCAAGGCAAACGCAAATCTCCGAACCGCAACGGCAAAACGGCGGATGGGTAATCAGCGTCTCCACGCCAATTCGTTATCGGGACAAACCGCTCGGCGTGAGCGCAGTCGATGTCAATACCGCAACGCTTTCCGACGCACTGCGGGAAGTCGTACGCAACAACCCCATGCTCCGCAACGGCACCGGGATAGGCAGCAGGGCGTATCTCATCTCGCCGGAAGGAAGAGTTGTCGCAGCAAGCGACGCAAGTACAAGTATTACCGTAAACAGAAACACCGAAGTATCGAAGACCGAAGATTTTACACTACTCGGGAAAACTTGGAAAGTGCAACTTATCGTACCGAAGTCAATTACCGAAACGCCCATCAAAACACATAATGATGCCGTCAATGCACAAAAGCAACTCATCGAAAAACAGAGTACCAATTTTGCAAAGAACATCGGCGACTTGAAGAGCAATCTGCAAATAGAGGAAACAGCACTCATCACAGAAGCAAACTGGCAGTACCGAATTTTCAGAGGGCTTGCGTTCTTCTCGATTGTCTTTATCGCCTATCTTTGGGTATGGTCGCTTAAACAACGTTCGCAATGGTATGAAAACATTCAACAGCAGATTCTCGACACGCTCGTTTCCCCGGTCTTCCTAGCCGATGCCAAGACAAACTTGACTATGAAAAACAAGTCGGCAACAGATAAAAATCTCGATATGGTGAGTGCATACATTAAGTCGCTCGGCAATCAAAGGAGCAGCGTGAACAACGAACGCGTCGGAGAAAACCTGTACGAAGTACGGACAAACAAATTAACAGATGCGAATCAAAAACAAGTCGGCACAGTACAACTACTGAACGATGTAACATTCCAAACGGTTGCCCGAAAACAATTGAAGAAAATCGGAACAATTACGACGCAGGCTCAACAAGAAACGGACGGTATCGTCTCATCGGCAAGTTCATTACAACAAAGCGTCGAACAGTCGGCTAGCCAAATCGGTGAAGTCGCAGAACGAATCAGCAAAACGAACGAACTGACCGAGTCGAATGGACGCAATGCGCTCGAAGCAAGCCGATACACCAAGGACGCCGTCGCCGCCGCATCGAAAGGGCAAAAGCAAATGCAGGATATGGTCGGCTCGATGAATGATATTTGCAAAATGTCGGAACAGATGAAGAAAGTCATCAAGACGATTGACGAAATTGCATTCCAAACGAATCTGTTAGCGTTGAATGCAGCAGTCGAAGCAGCAAGAGCAGGCCAGCACGGTAAGGGATTTGCCGTGGTCGCCGAAGAAGTCCGCAACTTGGCCTCACGAAGTGCAAAGGCAGCGAAGGAGACGGCAACGTTGATTGAATCGAGCAACAAGCAAATTCTCGATGGGGCAGGCATTGCAAATCAAACGGCGTCAGCGTTGGACGAAATCACGCATTTGATTGAAGGTGCGACGGAGTTGGTATCGCAGATAGAGTCGACGTCAGCGGAGCAGTTATCGCAAATGCAGGGCATCTCACACGGATTGAGTCAGGTGGAGCAGTTGACGCAACAGAGTGGTTATGCTTCGGGCGAAACGCAATCGGCATCGCAACAATTGGCGGGAATCGTCCAACGCCTGGAAGCGTGCTGCGCAGGGTAACATTCACACTTGTCAGAGATTCGACGAGAGCCGCCGCCGAGAGCCGCCGACTGTGTCGGCGCAACGAAATCATTTAGCCGGTACTCCGGCGCACACGTCACCCCAATACCTGACACTCCATAACGACCTCTGTGCTACACTGCCGTTGAAAATTGAATCGGAGATTGAAAGTCAGCACGCGGTCAGACACCGTGAGAAAGGAACTTTTAATCAGCAAATAGCAGAGGGAGTTTTTATCAAGTTTGGACGTTGATCTCTGCCGTAGGCGAAACTAAGATGAGAGCGCGGCACTATTCGCAAAAGGCCGTCGAGCGCGGTAACTCGTTAACACCGATATACATTCTGCCCCGGTTTGAGGATGGGTGTGAATAAACGAAAGACTCAAAACCTTTCGGTTGTTCGTACGAATGGGAGGCCTGGCGGTCTTCGATTAACAGCTCATTCGCCGAGAGCCGCCCCGCGTGACGCGCAGATGAGAACTATCACGTAACCCCAAAAACCCGCTGACTGTCAATTTTCCGAAACAATTTTCAATTCTTACATTACAAAATACAATATAACACAAAAGAGAGTCGCCGACTATGTCGGCGCAACGACGGAACTTTGCGTCCTTTGCGTAAACCCTTTGCGCTCTTTGCGGTTAACTCTTTTTTAACGCAGAGTACGCAAAGGTTTGCGCAAGGAACGCAGAGGCGCACTGCACCGACAAAGTCGGCGACTCTCGGCGGCGGAGTGGTTGACAGCGATACCTAAAACCATCGGAACCAAACGTTCTTTTGGAAATAGACGATCAATTCATAAAACAGCACGTATCCCAATGGGCGTTTGCCGCAGTCGATCCGGGCACTCGTCTCAGCACCGGGGCGCAAATCCAATGCGTCCTGGTCATCCAATGCAACTTTGATTAACACCGTGTTCATCGCACTGGACATTGCGCTCGCACTTCCCGAATCCGAACGAACCTCCGCCGCCAAATGAATTTCTGTTACTGTCCCATAGTGTTTTACGTCGGGTGTGTTCGCCAAGACAAACTCCACCCGCAACGGCTCCCCTAACTCATCACGCCGTCGCTTCTCTTCCATAATGTATCCCATCCGCTTCTCCGGCATCAAGAGTTCCAAACGCCATTCCCCATCCAGGTCGGCAACTTCCATCACATACTGCATTCGGCTAATGGGACGGCGCGGTGTGAGATCCCGCTCCAAGTCCATCGAAACGACCACGCCGTCAATCGGCGATGTGATAAACAACTCCGGCTTTTGATAACGGTTGAATATGTCCAGTTGCCGCTCGACCGTATTCAGTTGGATCCGCGCTTGCTCTCTTTGCCCGATGTAATCAGCCCGGTCTAACTGTGTTAATTGCCCCTCTTGGTTCAACAATATCCGATCCAGCGAAGTAAGCCGCTCTAATATACCCAACTTTTCTCCATGGAGTTGGGCTTCCTGAATTTCCAGGTCGGGACTTCGGAGTTCCAACAGGGGGGTGCCGCGCCAGGCGATACCATCATCACAGGTCATCGGTCCTTCGACCCGCTCATTGTGCCGGACAAAGAGTTGCTTGATTTCCGCATCAATCGGCGAAAAAATCCGATGCCTGACAATTGGTTCCAACGTGCCGGTGCAGTGCATCTGAAACCGCCAAGGAAAGAACAACAACGTTCCAAGCACCAACAAAACCAACAAAGAGACAGCAATCGTCTTCGGCAACATGTCGTTGGCAATTAACCGCTTCGACTTGCCAAGGAGTTTCCAAAGCGGTAAGAGAAAAATGGATTGATGCTCCAACGCATTCCCCAGTGCGGAACTCGCATGTTCGGCGACGATGTCAACGCGTTTACGAATCTGTTCCGTAACTTGACTGTCGCCGAGTTGTTCAACAATCAACACACCGAAAGGACGTTTCTCTTTCTGTTTACGTTGCCGTTTGGCTTTATCATCCTCATCGAGTCCTTCCTTTTTACGATGGACGAGGGGATAGACGGCAATCATTTTACTATGCGCTTCATCAACATATTTTTCGAGGGCTTGTTCAATTTGCGGAGGGAAGTCGGCGGTGCTGCCGGTGTACCAAATCGGTTCGCCAGCCCGGAGGACAACCGCCGCAACTTTGCCGAGCAGCCGAACCATCGTACCACGCTTATTCACCGTATCTTGCCCGCTGACCGCCGTGATGGGACACGCCCTGCCGCTGCGCATCGCCACGCTCACCCGGTCGCAACCGATTAGGCGTCGTCCTTCATTGGCAACGGTATAGGCTGTCAATTTCGGGTCGAGGTTTTGGTGGATTGTCCGGGTAAAGTCTTCGAGGACAACCCAAAGATTCTGCCGTTCGCTGAAATGCCGGAGTTGCCGGTTTTTATAGTAATCGGTCGCATACCGGCAGGTTTGGGCAAGAAATTGGGCAAAGTTTTTTTGGATGGCAACAGGAGCGTCAGCCCGATGAATAATTTCGACGAGGCCAACGATTTCCAATTCGGTGCGGATGGGGCAAAAAATCAGGAGATGCTCCGTTGGGTTGCCCGCTTGCTCATCCCCTTCGGATCCGGAGTGCGGCGGAAGGAGTGTGCCGGTTTCGGGTCCGTTCAACATTCGGGTCAGCATTCGGGAATGCTTTTCGGTATCTTTTTCTTGAAGTTGAAGTTCCTTGAAGTTGATTTGATAGGAGAGCGTGAGGGTGCCTTTATCGAGTATCCAGAGTCCTCCGCCGACGGCTCCGAGGGCGGCCGTTACCCAACGCAGAAATTCGGCGTGAAATTCTTCTGGAGAGACATCTCGTTTGGCGAGTTGCGCAATCTCTCCCAGCAGGGTGCGAATCTGAAGTTCGGTGCGTTCGGTGGAAGTTGAAGAGGTTTCATTAGAAGAACTCATACGCTTATTATACCAAACTTTGGAGAACCGGACTCCGGCACTGCTCTACCATTCTCTTGCCTTAAACCATTCCGGCGTTGGCACGATTTCCACCGCTCCGCCGGATTGCACGATGACATACAATCCGTTTTCGAGAGCGAAGTCTTTCGCTTCGTCCGTAACAACTGCTCCCGCTACTGCGCCGATGAAACATGTGTTCGGCAACAAGTGTCTGACATGCGGTTGGACGAAGCCGTCTGTGGCAATGTGATTGCGATATTCTTCTATCTTCTGCAAATGCTTTCGGACATCGGAGGTCTCCAACGTCGTTTTGACTTCGATAAGGATGATTATATCGCTATCGACCAGTGTCAAATCAAACTCGCCGTAGAGACCTAATTTTGCACTTGAAAATGAACAGTTTCTAACAACAGGATGCGTAACATTGTAGCCTAACGCTTGAAATTTTTCGATGATTCTTTCGCCGAGCATGTGTTCGATGATGTCACCGATGCGGTTGCCGAGGTCGCCGATTTTTCTGTTTAGTTCCTTTCTCATTCGATCGTACTCGGCATCGCGTTCCTTTTTTTCACGGGCATACTCAGCATCCCGCTCTTCCATTAAACGGCGGGTTCTTCGCATCTCATGGTCAAATCTGACACCTTGCTCCTTCGTCGCACGGCTGATTCCCCGAATCATTTTCATGATACTTTCGTAAGTCAATGGTTTTTCTGGCATTGCTCCGCTCCTGTTATTTGAGAACGTCTCCATTGTACCACAAAAACAAAAGAATCATTTAGCCGGTACGCTGGCGCAGAACCGCTACGATTAGTCAGCAAGTTCCTTCAATGTTTGTTCAGTGAAAGAATCGAGTTTGCCTTTGGTGTCCTTCAAGTGCTCTTTATGAACAATGAGCATTTTGCTGTAAATTTCATTGAGTTTCGCCTCGACCGCTTGCTCCCTCTGCGTCGTAGGCGATCTTTCATATTCCTGCAAAAGTCTTGCAAGTTCTTGTGATTCCGTTTTTATACGAGGTTCCCAATTCCCAACAGTATTGCTGCCGTAGGTAATCATGCGATCAATACGACCATACAGATTCCTCTGTTGTGTCAGGTCGAGGAATTGCCGGTTACGAAAATCAGCATTTTGCATTTGTGCAAACAATGCCCGAACACCGGCGATCCCTTTCTTTTCCGCTTTGGCAAATTCTTCAAGGCGGACATCGTAGGTTACTTGAAAAGCCTTCACGATTTCATCCCGCAACTTTGCTCTGTTTTCTGCGGTAGAATCCTTCAAGTAATTCGTTTGGGCTGTGTTGATTGCCAAATTGAATCCTCTTTCTCGAACACGAGCCTCTGGATTAACCGGAACGATTTCTGCTCCCACCGAAATATACCAGCAAACGATTTCTGCCAGCGTATCTTCCTGTCCGACAGAAGTTTGCACCGTTCGTGGATTGGGAAGAAATCGGTCGCTGGTAAAGCGTGTCAAGCTCGTCCTCATTCTCATTTCACGGGCTTCTTCCGTATCTTTGACATGCTTTTCCTGTTCGTCGAGAAAAGCGTCATAATAGACATTGAGAGATTCTCTTACTGCGTTTTCACTTTGCCGCGAGGGATTTTTTCGATAGGCTTCCACAGCATCGGCGACTGCTCTTCGTTCGTTTCCCTTGTGATTTTCCGTGTTGAGTTTCATAAACGGCGGCACATCACCGGAACGGATCGCCCGCATCCAACGATTGATATTTTGTTCACGATCTCGCACACGTTCGGCAAGATTGTCCTTTTTGAGTTGAATGATAGCGTCGTAATTTTCGTGCATCACTTTGAGCAGTTTCGCTCTGTTTTCCTCGCTCGGATGCCGTTTATACTCGGCGATGGCTTTTTTGGTATTTTCTGCCAGTGCCGGGTGCTCACTTTCCCACTCGAACGCAAATGTGTGAAAGCAGATAAACAATGTAGCCAAAATCGTAAGAGAAACGTTTTTCATGGTTTTATTCCTTTTCATGCGTAAAGTTCCCCAGTTGGAAGGACGTTATTATTGTAAACACCTGTGGAGAGTAAAAGTTCCGATTGACCGGTACGGCTTTAGAGAATTTCTGTTTATTCGCAATCTTGCGATTGCAGTTCTGCACCGGAGTACCGGCTAAATGGTGTTGTCATTTTGGACGAAGTCGGCAGGGGAACCAGTACGTATGACGGCTTGTCGTTGGCTTGGGCGATTATCGAATACATTCATGAGCGGATAGCCTGCCGGACGTTGTTTGCGACGCATTATCATGAATTGACGGACTTGTCGGAGGTGTTGGAAGGAGTGCAAAACTTGAACGTGGCGGTGGCGTGACAGTGGGGACATTCGACTCCTTCCGCCCAGCGGAGATTGCTCCGCAAGTTCCAACCAACATGATGAATCCACAACGTTCATAGTTCTCTATCTGTTTCGTCTCGTAGATCGGAATAATCAACGGAATGTAATGTTCCTTGGATCGATTCCACCCAGGCAAGGTGCTCTTCCTTACTCATTTTAGGTCTGTTTGCCAGTATTCCGGGCAAAGAGCGCAAAAGTTCAGAAAACTCCTCATCGCTCATCGACTCCATCGACTCCATCTTCTCGAAATAAAGAGTCAAAGCGTCTTCCGGTTCGTTGCATCTTTCCGGTTCCGCATAAAGACTAACTTTCTTTCCCCGCAGAGACTCCGGCAGGGTAATGGAAAGATTGCCATCCAACGGAACAAATGTCAATGTTTGAAATGCGGTCATGCTATGTACCTCCTGCTGCCGGTATTGTACACAGGCAGCAAAAGAACAGCAAGTAGGGTGTGTAGCCCAGCAGCGAAGAAGCGAATGAAAGCCGGGAGCGTAGGCGATAGCCGGAGCGACCGGATCATTTAGCCGGTACTCTGGGGCGATCCGGTCGCTCCATTTCATTGCGCTCCCGGCTTTCATTCATTCGCTTCGTGGAAACCGACCGGTGCGACGTTCTTCCTTAAACTGTGCAGGTAAAGGCATGCCGGGTCGCCACGAATCGGGACCGGGAACGTAACCCGGCAACTTCTCCTGAAACTCACGCATCGCTTTGACTCCGGCAAGAAATCTCTTGATGGACGCAGGAGTTTCGTCTATGATTTCCTGCATCCTATCCAGTTGATCGTCGGTGAGTACATTCATCATGCGGTCTTGCAAAAGCGTTACCAATTTTGTTCCCCGTTCGTAAAACTCCTTGCCTCTTTTGCCGCCATCCGGGGTTGCCATAGCGTATCGGCTGCGACTTTCAGCGAAACTTTTGTGTAATTCTTCAAGGGACGCAAATGTTTTTCCCTTGAGTTCACTTCTGTATCTGGAGTACCTATCTTCAGATTCGAGCATGAGGAGTTCCAAAACGAGCCGATCATATTCAGGCTTCAGTTCGGCGACAATTTCGTCTAATTCCTTTTTCTGTTCGTCAGTCAAATCGAGAATCTCAAACATCGAAGGAAAAGGAATGCCCATTGCCGGCATCAGTTGCATTTCCAATTTTCGCACATGAAGCGTTTGTTCCGGTGTCAATGTCTCCTCTATCGCTACCCGGAGTGTTTTCTGAAAAAGCCCATCAATCTCGGCGGCTGCTTCCACGAAGGCACTCTTTTGCTCTTCCGAGGCACGTTCAAAATATGGGTCATCGGGAATAAGAGCCGACTTTAACGCCTCTCTTGCTTCGGCTAACTCTGGTGTTGGGCTTTTGCTATTATAAAAATCCTCGTACGGTGCCTGTTTGGTACCATCTCCATCAGCGGTGAATGGAAGTCGTTCTGTTTGCTCTTCGGATAGTCCCAATTCATCTGCACCAATGAGACGCATTGCCATACGCAGTGTCGCCACTGTCCCATTGCCTTCCCAAGGAGTGCGAAAAGCAGCGAGTTTTTCGGATAACTCATCGAGTTGCTGTATGGGACTTGTAAGGACTCGAAGTCGGTTTTCAATCTCACGTTGCAGTTGTTCTGTCGAGGGTTCCAGTTGTTGAGCATAAGCGGTGAACGCAAAGAGCAGCAAACACAACATGGTAGTAAAAAGTGTTGTTGTTTTCATCGGAAATCTCGCAGGGAAAAAGTTGACGCTATTGTAGCAGAATCCGGTTAAAAATGGAATCCGTTCTATCGGGCAACCAGAGCCGCAACCGGAAGGTTACGACCACAACAGCCCGCTTAGTCCGACTGCAAGTTTTTAAGTATCCTAATTTTTTCAGGAAGTAGAGTGGTCTGTGGGCGACGTGCATTGTCAATTTCGACATCGGCTTACAACATCGTCTCAAATTTTTCAAAAAAAGAATCATTACCTTCCAATGTTTCAGGGTGGGCAAGCATTTCCTCGCGTGTCATCCATGTTACAGCCGAAACCTCCTGCGGATTAGGCTGGAATGTTGCATTTTCATCAGACAATTTTGCAGAGTACCAATAGAGTCGAACTCCCCAGGGCGTTACGGAAACACCCAACTGACGAATCGGCTCGACCGCAACGCCTAACTCTTCAAAACACTCTCGAACCAACGCCTGATGCGGCGTTTCACCAGCCTCGATTCTGCCGCCCGGAAAACAAATCTTTCCCGGCGCAATGACCGACTGCGAGCGTGTGATGGTCAAATATCGACCCAACCGCTCAATGATGGCGATAACCCCTTCTCGAATAACTTCTGTTTCAGACATTGATGATTTGCATATTTCTCGACATGATTCTAACCAGCATTTCGTCTTGCTTCAACCGACAGACAGTTCTACGTCGCTCTTTGCCTATATCTCTTTAACAATTCTACAAGGATTCCCGTAGGCAAATACACTAACGGGACTTGGTTACAACACCTCCTGTTCCTATTGTTACGACACGTTGGTTCACACATACAGGGCAAAGTTGTATGAGTAGGACAAATGGTAACGCAACTGTCCAGCCGACGAAAACGAACGGCAGCAGAATTAGCGGCGGTATAGGAATGTTTATCCTTTCTAACCAAGTATTGTGAATGCGACGTTGGGCGAGTTCCGGCGGAAAACGGCGTTTATGGAAATCCGGTACTGACTTTGCGGCGTGAAAAGTGTTTGACACAGAATCAAAGGGAAAGACTTCAATGTTACCGGTAGAACAACCACTCCATTGTTCACGCAACGGAGCGAGGAATCGGCGGTCAATTTCCCAGGTGAATATTCCAGCACCGACCCAAGTCAGTAGCAGGAGCCAACTTGTGCCAACAGTCCAAGCGAGCAAAGAAATAAAAATTATCAAACACAATGCGACGGCTTGTATTTTCGTGCGCTGGTACTTTCGTTTAATTTCAAGTTCAGCATCGCTCCGCAGGAACAGGATAAACCGATACATGAGATCCCACTGCTCCTTATTGGCGGCAATTTTGTGGTCTTTCAGGTCATCATAAAAATACCAGAGAATGTTTCTTGCTTCTTTGACGGCTTCGTCTTTGGTTTCAATGTCGTTCAGCGCATCGTCAAAAGCAAATGCCTTAATTTCATCATTCATATACGATTCGATGACAGCAACCATTTTATCACGCGCGTCTCTATCAATCATAAATACCTCTATCTTACAATCACTTTCACATAAACCCTTCAATTTCATGGCGGCGATGGACTACCCATTTGCCAGTTCCTTAATAATGCCCACCGCCGTTGGTGGGCAACCGGGAACGTATCGTTCACAACCGGCGGTGCAGTTACCGACACCGATACCACTACACTTTTTGTCGCGAAAACCCTGACCGATTTTGATTTTGTCCCTCGGTAGAGTACCGGCGGAATTGTTGAGTGCGAATATCAACGCTGCATAACAGGCGGAGCAAGCATTTTGTTCATCAATGTGTTTCGCCAACCGACGGACAATATCGCCTTGCCCTTGCGGATTCATCTTTGGACGATTTTCGACTTGCCCCTCTTGAAACGGTACTACATGAACCGTTGTGCTATCGTCGAACATCTTGCCGAGACCGTACTCGGCAGCGTAATGTAAATAGTCGAGTCAGAAAAAGTCCTTAAACATTTAGGATCCCGTCTTACCGTCCGCTTCATCAATGGTATAATCTGCAATGCCTTTCGGCAAAACATAGCACTTTACGCCAAATACATTGCAGATTCGA
>Ga0099364_10005337_pt1 | contig 19118 bp, 10 predicted proteins | sample TergutTh196P3_FD_73070 | JGI IMG/M metagenome (GOLD analysis project Ga0099364, IMG submission 73070) | Microcerotermes parvus P3 segment gut microbial communities from Pointe-Noire, Republic of the Congo - Th196 P3 | ecosystem: Host-associated > Arthropoda: Insects > Digestive system > Gut ...
TGTCAGCATAAATTTACGGCGCGCCGAGGTCGTCGCGCCCTACAACAACAACACAAATTGAAAATCCCCATCGTTAGGGGTGACAGGTATTTTTGTCTCCCCTAATGACGTCTGAAATCACAAAACACCCGCCGTAAACGTATCACTTACGGCGGGTTATTATTTATGCAATTTTACTTGTAATGCTGTTTAAACAGCCGTTATACTTGCTGTGCTATACCTGAACCAATAGCCGCTTGAGCCGCCGCGAGACGCGCTATCGGCACTCTGAACGGCGAACATGACACATAGTTCAGTCCCGCTTTATGGCAGAAGTCGATAGTTGACGGGTCGCCGCCGTGTTCTCCGCATATGCCGAGTTTTATATCGGGGCGCGTCTGTTTGCCTAATTTTACAGCCGTCTCAACAAGTTTGCCTACGCCTTTTTGGTCAAGCCTTTCAAACGGGTCAGACTCGAAAATTCTCTTGTCATAATAAACGCCCAAGAATTTTGCCGCATCATCGCGTGAGAATCCGAACGTCATCTGTGTAAGGTCGTTTGTGCCGAATGAGAAGAACTCTGCTTCTTCCGCGATTTCATCGGCGATTAGAGCCGCTCTCGGTATCTCAATCATTGTGCCGACTTTATACTCAAGTTTAACTCCCGCTTCAGCTATTATAGCGTCCGCCGTGTCTGTCACAATTTTTTTCACGTATTTCAATTCGGCGGGGTCTCCGATAAGCGGTATCATAATTTCGGGTACTACGGTCATTCCGTCTTTGTTTACTTTAATTGCGGCTTGAATTACGGCTTTTGTCTGCATTTCCGCGATTTCGGGATAAGATACTGCAAGGCGGCAGCCTCTGTGTCCCATCATCGGATTAAGTTCATGGAGCGAAGAAATTATATCGCTCAATTCTTCAACAGGCATTGATATTTCTTTCGCGAGTGCCGCTATATCCGCTTCAGCCGTCGGTAAAAATTCATGCAACGGCGGGTCCAAGAAACGTATGGTAACGGGGAATCCTTTCATCGCTCTGAATATACCCTCAAAGTCGCCCGTCTGCATCGGCAGTAATTTATCAAGAGCTTTTCTTCTTTGTTCTTCTGTTTTTGAAACTATCATTTCACGGATTGCCGGAATCCTGTCAGGCTCAAAGAACATATGCTCGGTGCGGGTCAGACCTATACCCTCGGCTCCGAACTCAATCGCTTTTGCCGCGTCTGCGGGAGTGTCGGCGTTTGTTCTGACTTGCAATGTTCTGTATTTATCAGCCCAAGCCATAAATTTCCCGAAATCTCCTGTAATAGTAGACTCTACCGTCGGGATTTGTCCTATATAGACATTGCCCATTGTGCCGTCGAGCGAAAGATAATCGCCCTCGGCTACTTTTGTGTCGCCTATAGTACAATATTTATCCTGTCCTTTGTCGTGTATAATAACGTCGCCGCAACCCGCGACACAGCAGGTTCCCATTCCGCGTGCTACAACTGCCGCGTGGCTCGTCATACCGCCGCGAACCGTGAGTATACCCTCAGCCGCGTACATACCCTCGATATCTTCGGGGGAAGTTTCAAGTCTTACGAGAATAACTTTCTCGCCTTTTTCGACAGCAGCGCAAGCTTCTTCCGCAGTAAAATATACTTTTCCGCAAGCCGCGCCGGGAGACGCCGCAAGACCTTTGCCCGCAGGTTTAGCCGCTTTTAATTTAGCCACGTCAAATTGAGGGTGCAATAATGCGTCGAGCTGTTTCGGGTCAACTTTTAATACCGCTTCTTTATCCGTAATCATTCCTTCAGCAACCAAGTCAACCGCGACTCTTAGAGCCGCAGCCGCAGTACGTTTGCCGTTTCTCGTCTGAAGCATATATAATTTTCCATTTTCAATGGTAAATTCCATATCTTGCATATCTTTGTAGTGCTTTTCGAGTTTTTCCGCTATTGCCGCAAATTCATTATAGACCGACGGCATATCTTTTTCAAGCTGTACGATATTATGCGGAGTTCTTATACCCGCAACAACATCTTCGCCCTGAGCGTCCATTAAATATTCGCCGTAAAGTTTATTTTCGCCCGTAGCAGGGTCGCGGGAGAACGCAACGCCCGAGCCGCTTGTATCGCCCATATTTCCGAATACCATCGCCTGTACGTTCACGGCTGTACCCCACGAGCCGGGAATATCGTTCATTCTTCTGTATACTATAGCTCTTGGATTGTTCCATGAACGGAAAACAGCTTCGACAGCCCCGAGTAATTGTGTTTTCGGGTCGGACGGGAAATCAAATCCTTTTTGCTCTTTAAAATAATCCTTGAATATTTTTACTAATTCTTTCATGTCATCGGCATTAAGCTCATTGTCGTTTTTGATACCTTTTTTTGCTTTGAGTTCGTCAATGATATGCTCAAATGAATCTTTGGGAAATTCCATAACAACTCCCGCGAACATCTGAATAAAACGGCGGTAGGAGTCATACGCAAATCTTTCGTTGTTCGTAAGTTTAGCCAATCCTACGACAACCTCATCGTTAAGACCGAGATTGAGAATAGTGTCCATCATACCCGGCATAGAAGCTCTCGCTCCCGAACGAACCGAAACGAGTAAAGGATTTTCCACACTGCCGAATTTTTTGTTGCAAATTTTTTCCATTTTTGTGATGTATTCATATATTTCGGCTTCAATTTCAGATGCGATTTTTCCATTGTCGTCATAATAACGCGTACAAGCTTCCGTTGTAATAGTGAATCCCTCCGGAACGGGCATACCGAGATTAATCATTTCCGCTAAGTTCGCGCCTTTGCCTCCGAGCAGTTCTTTCATAGAGCCGTTGCCTTCTGAAAATAAATATACATATTTTTTTGACATAAAAACATTGTCCTCCTATTAAAATTTTTCTTTAAAATTATCATACTTTTTATTTTCCCACCAATTATTATATCACAAAATTACCTAATTTTATACTTTTATCAATAATTTTACAAAATGTTTACTTACTTGAATGATTTCAACAAATTATACCTCGTTGGAAACTAAATAAGCATAAAAATTTTACACCCAAGCCCTCTTTATCAAAGAGGGCAAGGACACGACACTTAAAAGTTGTTCTAATCTCGTATTCGTAGCACGCCGCAAATTTATACCTATATTGGATTTATTTTATGATAATCCGCAAACTTACACTATTTTTCACATGGTGTACCGCGAATTTACGCCGATACAGATTTTTCACACGGCGCGCCGAGGTCGTCGCGCCCTACAATTTAACCAAAAGAATATAAATTTTGTTGCAAATATTTTTTAAACGGTTGCGTTCTTATCGGCATAAATACGGAAAATTTAGGAATAATAATAAAAAATTATTTCGGGTTCAAAAGAAAGGATATTATAATATATAATGAAAAATATCAAAAAATTTATACTTTTTTTTATACTAATTCTGTTTATTTTCTCATTGATATTGATTAGCGGCTGTACAAACGCCGAGTTTTTTCAATTTGCGATGGATACGGAGAATACGGAAAATATCGTTCAATACGACAGTAGTGCAGACGGCAGAGATACCCTTACAAAATCAACTCAATTTTCAAGTATAAACAACGCGGAATTAATCACTCCGTCAGATTATATATCGACTGTATCTCCCGCTTTTATTCCTTTAGATGAAAAAGCATATACGATAATGGTCTACATGAACGGCTCGGATTTGGAAAGCAAGTATGAATCGGCAACAGATGATATTTTTGAAATGTTTGAATCAGATTTTGACTCTGACAATATAAATTTAATATTGTTCACGGGCGGCACAAATAAATGGCACATAAGGGAAATCCCCAACAATATTAACGCTGTTTTCCAATTAGACGCTAAAACAGGAGAATTGATAAAACTGGCTGAATTGGGAAAAAGTTCTATGGGCAATCCCGAAGTTTTAGCCGGGTTTATCAACTTATGTTATGAATTGTTTCCTGCAAAAAATTACGGTTTGATATTTTGGAATCACGGCGGAGGTTCTATAGTCGGTTATGGCTCGGATGAACGATACGAACAAAATCCCGACAGGGCGATGATGCGTCTAAGTGAAATCGACAGCGCATTTGTAAGCACAAGTCTTATTCAGGACGGTGAAATTTTTGAATTTGTGGGATTTGATACTTGTCTGATGGCTACTCTTGAAATGGCTTGTATCGCAAGCAAATACGCTAAATATATGATAGCTTCGGAAGAACTTGAGCCCGGTTCAGGTTGGGACTATTATTTTTTAGGCGAAATAACGCCCGATATGTCTGGACGCGATATAGGCGTATTAATTATAGATTATTACGCCGAATATTATCTATATTTTGAAGAAAAGGAGATAATAACGCTTTCAATGACTGATTTATCAAAAATTCAAGCCGTGGCAGGTGCTTTTGAACAACTCTCACTTGCCGCAGGAAATGCGCTTGCGGAGGGTCAGTATAATCTTATCTCGAAAGCGCGGAGTAAGAGCCGTATGTTTGGAAGCTACGAAGAACATGGCGGCGGAAGCGATATGATAGACGCCGCGCATTTGGCAGAAAGCCTGATGAATTTATTGCCTGACGAATCCTCCGCTCTGCTTTACGCTTTGGAAGAAGCGGTGATATATAAGCACGACAACAGTATAGAAACATTGGGCGGTCTGTCGATTTATTTTCCGTTCACCAACAAAGAAGATATCGACGATTTTATCTCGATTTACAAAACTATGAATCAACTGCCGAATTATACAAGTTTTATCCAAGAGTTTAGCGGCATACTCAAAAGCAATCCCCGAGGCGATTACCGAAGCGTGGGCAAAATAACGCCTGTACGCTCCCAAAGCGGCGACTGCACCATCGCCGTCACCTCCGAACAACTTGAAAACCTTGCCGAAGTATATCTCACGGTATGGGAAAGTACATCGGCTGAAAAAGATAATAATATCAACAGGCAATATATTCAAATCGGCAAAAGCAGTAAAGCGGATATAAAAAGCGACGGTATAATAACAGTTAATTTTGATAAAACATGGACGACGCTTAATGACCGCAGAGTTTGCTTGTATGAGCTTGCGAGAAAAAGCGAGCGGGTGAGATATGCCATACCCGCGAGGCTCAACGGCGACGACGTGGATTTGATTGCAATATATACCGAAGAATACCGCGACGGTAAAATAGTTGGCGCGATTCCGTTAAGCAACGAAGGCGAATCCTATAACGTACTCAACAAAAAATTAATTAAGATAACAGACGGAGATAAACTTGAACTGTTATATTATTCAACGGACGATTTATTTAACAAAAATGCTGACGGTCTTTGGCACGCAAGCGATGAATTTATTGTTGACGGAGAATTGAGACTGCGAAAAAATATAAAAAATGACGGAGAATATTTTTACGGTATAACACTTGTAGATACTCAAAAAAATGATTATCATACGGGTTTTGGAATTATGTCGGATTGATAAAATCATGCGTAGTTCTATAAAAAACGAGAGGAAATACACCAAAACTCCTGCCCTCTTTACAAAAGAGGGCTTGTATTAATCGCCCTCTACGTCATGCAAAAAATCTGTATTGGCATAAATTTGCGGCGTGCCGAGGGCGTCACGCCCTACATACAAAACAAGTATATTTTTGCGTTTTTTCACACTAAAATCTAAAATATAAAAACGGATTAAAACTTGAATCGACAAGAAACGCAATGCAGAGCAATATTAATAGCGCGCTGACAAAAGGCGTTGCAATTTTAAATATTTTAGACGAATCAAAAAATTTATAAAATATTTTTTTCGGAAACGGCGTACTGCCTATTATTGCAACGGCGAAAAACGGCGTATAGCGAATCAAGTCATAAATCGCGCCGTTATCTATAAATCCGTTGCCTGATATGCCGAACATATATAATAAATGGCTTGTCGCTTTCGATAAATCCTCAAAAGTAAATATCCACCAACCGAAAATTATCAGTATAACAGAATAAATATTTTTTATGAAATTCAGGCGTTCAGGGAGCTTTGACAGAGCATTGAGCAAAAAGCCTTTCTCAATCATCAAGATAACGCCGAAATAGCCGCCCCATAATATATAATTCCAACTTGCGCCGTGCCAAAATCCCGTCAAAAACCAAACAATCGCAATATTTCTGTATTGATTCAAAAGTCCTTTGCGGTTCCCGCCGAGCGGGATATATACATATTCCCTGAACCATGAGCCGAGCGATATATGCCACCTGCGCCAAAATTCCGTTATTGACTTTGATATGTATGGATATTCAAAATTTTCCCTGAAAGTAAATCCAAACATCTTGCCCAATCCGATTGCCATATCACTGTAACCCGAAAAATCAAAATAAATCTGAAAACTAAAAGCTAAAAGCCCTATCCACGCGCCGACCGCCGTTATATAATTCGGCGGAAGCCCCTTTATATAATCCCACATTTCCCCCGCCGTATTCGCAAGCAAAACTTTTTTGCATAATCCTGCGGTAAAAGTCCTCACGCCGTTTGCGAACATGGCGAAATTTTCGTTACGCCGCCTTAATTGCTCGTCAATATGTTTGTATCTCACAATCGGTCCGGCGATTAACGCGGGAAAAAGCGCGACATATGCCCCAAACGAAGCTATATTTTTCTGCACGTTCGCGTCTCGCCTGTACAGGTCAATCGTATACGACATTGTTTGGAACGTGTAAAAAGATATACCGATAGGCAGTTTTAAGCCAATCGGCTCTAAAAATGATAAAACGGGGATAAGGCTTAAATTTTCGATAAAAAAGTCAAGATATTTAAAAGTTCCAAGCATTAATAAATTGCATATGACTGATGCGGTGACAAATTTCCGCGCAGTTTTTTTATTATCTTCAGCTATGTATTTTGAGACAAAATAACCGCAGATATAATCAACTATAATTGAAAAGACCATTATAAAGACATATATTGGCTCTCCCCAACCGTAAAACAGAAGAGACACGACTAAAAGCACAATATTCCGCAGTTTCAGTGGTGAAATATAATATAAAATAATAACTGACGGAAGATATAAAAAAAGAAATTCTAAACTTGAAAAAACCATTAGTTTATTTCCTTAATTTATTTAAAATATATTTTAAAGCCCCATTCGGGGGAATTGTTAAATTTGTATTGTTTTGTAGGGGCGACCCTGCGTGGTCGCCCGCGATATCAACGCAATTCGATTTTTGCGGGACGTCGAGGACGCCGTCCCCTACGAGTTTCCGAAGAAGTTCAATAAATATATTATCCGTTTTCATCTCTAAATATATTTTCTATTTTTTCAAAAATCCTATCTTTGTAGGGGTGAATTATATAATAAATATATTGTCCGTATGTTCGGACTTCCCCCGAGTTTGCCGTATTTATTTGACTGTGGGTGTCAGTTTGTTCGGGAACATAATTTATAAATTTTTGCTGTACCGCAAGCAGTCTGTTCTTTACCATGTCTTCTATATATTTTACAGACGACGATTTGTCGTATGTCCTGAAAATACCTATCTCATTCGCGGAATTATCGGAACCGAGCTTTATAGAATATTTTTCTATTTTTGCCAAGTCGATTATCTGTTTATCTTTTTCTTGTCCTGTATATAATTCATTGGCTCTTTCTTCGGATAACTTTTGACTTTCAGAATCGCTTCTGTAAGTATCGCCCGAAAAATCATTGTTCAATTCTAATTCCGAGATTACTTTCTGCATAATTTCATCGGGAACGGGAGAAATCGGCGGCTCTTTTTTTTCGCATGAACAAAAATATAAAAAAGATATGCAGGACAAAAGCATTAAATATACTATTATTTTTTTCATTTTTATTTCATTTTTCCTTAAATTTATTCATTTTTTATTTACTTTTCTTAAATATTTCGCAATATCTCAAAAAGAAAAGTAAATTATTATTCAAAAATATTTGTAAAATTAATCAAAAGCGTTTTATTATCGTCCGCCGCAGATTTATTTTTTATTTTTTCGCCGCATTTCCTGCATCTGAATATAATAACAAATCCCTTTTTTGGATTTGGCTCCGTTTGAATCGGCTCTAAAATTCCGTTGCAGTCGTTCTGCCTGTCGCCGGGCATTATATCCAAATGCAAAGAATACAGGCAATACGGGCAATGATTTCTTGAAGTATATCCAAGAGGTTCGACTTTTTTTTCGCAGTTTATACAAATAAAACCGCTGTCATTTTTTGAAAATCTTTTATTTTTCATATAAAATTCTAACACAACTTAAATAATGTGAAACTTCTCCATAACTATTATTGTAACAATGTTGTAACAATTAAGTAGTGGTTACATTATATACCGCGTTTATGAAAGAATTATTACGGAAATAATAATCGCAGTTATTAATTTTAGCAATTTATTTTAGACTTTTATGAATTGATTGCTTAAAATATTTTAACAACTTAAAAATTTAACTGATTCTCTTTATTAATTTAATATTTTAAACACGCGGGAACGTGTTTTATGTCTAACCAAAACAGTATATTATTAATTTCTCCCAATTTAATAAATAATATTTATTGTTTTCTTCGGAAAATCATGTTAAATTTTTATACTCTTCTATATTTTTCTTTTCAAAAATATAAAAAATTAAAGATTTATGTAAAAAATTTAAGGAGATTTATAAAAAAATGGCTAAAAAGATAAATATAAAAAAATCATTGTTTGCTTTGATTTTTGCGGCTTGTCTGAGCGCAGCACCTTTGAGCGCGACGGCAATAACCGTTATGGATAGCACCGCAGACGCTGTCCCCGTGAGCGGAGTAGATGAAAATTACACTTATAGAAATACTTTCGATACTCCCAACACGTTAAACCGCGCCTCAAGAAACAGAGCAGATAGAACAGCGCGCAGCGACTACAGAATGAATAACGGCACTACAAGGAGACGCAACTATCTCGGAGATACAATAAACGCGAACGGACAACGCCGCACACTCCGCAGAAATGCGCTTGGCACCAATTTAAATTCCCCCTCTGTATACCGCTACAGAAACGCGAACAATAATCTAAATAATTTTAACGCGACTACTAATTTAAATACAATGGCACTCCCGAATACCGCTTCGTATCCTTCTGCATCGCCGTCCAATTTTAATACTTTCGGAAACAATACAACCTCAAGTCCGGGTATGGCGATAACAACTCCCACTACAACAACGACTAATATTACAGGGCAAACAAATACTACGGCGGGTACGCCTTCCACTTCTGCAACCGACATTGGAACCGCATCGAGAAATAATACTGCCGCTAATACCAATATCAACAACACAGGCGTAAATAATCTCAGCGCGGCTTCGGGTATGGGTGCAACTAATACAGCTAACACAGGCACGGCGTTTTATAACGCAACTTCCGTAAGACCCAGAGCAAACACAATCTATAACGTATCGTCAATGCCCGGCGGACAATCGAGAAGCGGAATAGCTTCGCGCAACTATAACCCTGTGAACCGCGACGTCACTATCCGTACACCGAATACAACCCGTACAGCTAATACAGGAAATACAAGAAACAGAATGACTAACCAAGAAAACATGGCGGCGCATACCACAGTTCAAAATACAACTCAACCCAGAGCAACCGCAAATATAACTCGCAGTACAACTCCCGCAGCTAATCCTAACCGCAACAATATAGCTCCCGCAGTAACGAGAAACAGAAATACTCCGTCGGCTCCCGCCAATGTTACAAGAACTACCAATAATCGTGCGGCTCACGGAAATATAGCTAATCACACACGCGCAAGAAATAATAATCTTCATGTAAACGCAGACACTCATTCAACAGTAAGAGCGCATAATGTCAACAGACCGACTATAACCCATCAAAACGCTCAAACAAGAGCCGCGCTCAACAACAGAGCAACAACGGCGACAAGAAATACGGCAGTTAACAGAAATAACACTCACACAACAGCCGCAAACAATAATACCCACGCGACAACAGCTTACAGAAACAGCGTAAACAATATTAGAGGATACCGCAATTCCAATACGGCTGCCAACGCCTCAGGCGCGAACAACAGCATATACGAACACTACGAATATACCGCCCGCTATCCCGCCGAAAGCACTCAAACAAGAAGCACGGGCATGAACAGAGGAAATAATACGGAAAGTGGAACTTTCAGACACTTCAGAAGCGGTCATAACGCTGTCAATACAATGTCCGAAGGTCAAAATCAAAACAGAACTACAGGAAATTCTGCAAACAGTTTAAATCATTATAAAAATAGTATGCCCGACGGCACTTACAGAGACCATATGGTAGACGGCGTTTACAGAAACAATAATATTCACAGTACGGCTAACAGAAATACAAATACCCATACAACTGTAAACAGAAATAGCGGCAGAATTAACAGAAACGACAAAATGGGAACAGCGACTGACAATAACAACAGAACTACAACAGTGAGAGACAGCGCGCACAGAAACAATGCTGACGGACGTAACAGCGTAACAAGAAACTTTATCCCCTCGATGACAAGAAACAACACAAGAACAGACCGCACGGGTTCGGCATACAGAGCTTTAACCCCCGCGAGAAGAACCACTCCGAATTTGACAACAGGAACATCGACCACCAACGTAAGAGCAAACAACAACATGAGAGCAACGACTAACCCCGCGAGAGTAACAAGGTCATCTGACACATCAACAATTACAACAACGTCGGCAACATTTATTATACTTGTTATAGCGACTGTTCTATTGCTCGCCCTCGCGTTATTCTCTTTAATGCGTCCAAGGAGAAGAGATTCCGACAATGAAATGGCAGACAGAAGAAGATAAGTTCGATTTATTAACTTTCTTTCTTAGCATAGTAAAAAAGCGGGCGAAAATCGTCCGCTTTCTGATTTTTTGATGACTTGATTATCTCTTATAGATTATAGTTTCTGAAAGTCCTATAATAGCACCGTCCCCCTCTATAGAAATTTTCATTATGTCAACATCAGTTAAATCTACTCTAAACTCAAACGGTTTAACTCCACCTGAAATTCTTGGCGATTCATATAATAGTTTTCCATCTCCATAAATTTTTACATAATGGTCACGAGTTGTAGTTCTATGGTCAAAAGTCAAAAATGCTGTGCCTGTTATGTGAGAATATTCTTTATTTAATAAATAATCAGTAGTTCCAGAAGCTGTTTTTATTAAACAATCTTTTCTATAAGTATCTGTGTTATCCCTAACTTCGTCATGATACACAAAATAATTTCCTGCTCTTGTGAAATAATTTAAGTCTGAGAGTTTGACAGTTTCTCCAATTTTGGGTGGTAGTGGAGTTGAAGTATTTATATACACCGTATTTGCATTTCCATCATAAGTAGAAGTTTTCCCGAACGCCCTTGCAAGCGGACTTACTGGAGCATACAATGTATCAAATACGATAATAGGTTCAACGGCATTACCCTCTAAATCCGTTAATATTACAGGTACACCGTCAATATTTACCTTGATGTCATTGTTAGTAACTGTCGCGGTTCTGGTCGCCACCAGTGCGTTTACTTGCGGAACTGCGAATACTATCGCAAGTGTCAATATTGAGCCAAGTATCATAAAGCCTAATTTTTTTAGTGTAGTTTTTTTCATTTTACATCTCCCTTTAATTATTCATTTTTTGCCAAAAAATGGCTTTTTGGTTATGGCAAATATTTGCCATAACACCTTAACCCTATTATAAGCCATAATATATAAAAAATATAGGGGGAAATTGTAAACAAATGATTTCGTATACTCCACTTTGGGAAACCATGAAAAGAAAAAAAGCTACCACATATACTTTGAGAAATAAAGGAAAACCCTACAACATAGGTAGTGGCACAATAAAAAGGCTGAAAGAAAATAAATCTATATCCACAAATACGATTGACGCTATTTGTGCGATTTTAGAGTGTAATGTTTGTGATATTATTGAATATATACCTGATGATAAAATATAAAAATATTTTTTATGCTATAGAATAATCCCGACGGTACAGAAAAAAACTCGTCAGATGAACCAAATCCCCTGCCCTCTTTCCCCGTAGGGCGTGACGACCTCGGCACGCCGCGAATTTATGTCGCTGTCGTTCGGGGAGACGAAAACACCCGTCACTCGCTACGCTTCGTGCCACCCTCTTTACGAAAGAGGGCTTGGTGTAAAATTTTTGCGTTGATTTAATTTTCGAGGTGGTATATGCTGCCCGAAAAATGTAGGGACGACCGCCCTCGGTCGTCCGTGAAAATTTTATGTGTTCGTCCGTGAAAATAAAATCCATGCGTCCATTGTCCGTGCAAAAAATTTATATTGGCATAAATTTACGGGGTGTCATAAAATAAATACAACGTCGGTATAAATTTACGATGTGATATAAAAAAATCCAACATCGGTATAAATTCGCGGCGTGCCGAGGTCGTCACGCCCTACATTCTTAATTCACCGTTTTTATCTTTTAGTAATATATCCCTGTTTATAAAGCAGTTCGGCTGAAAGAACTCCTCCGCCTGCCGCTCCTCGGAGCGTATTATGCGAAAGACCTATAAATTTATAGTCATATACGCTGTCTTCACGCAATCTGCCCGCCGTGATTGCCATGCCGTTTTCCAAATCTCTGTCAAGTTTTGTCTGCGGGCGGTTATCTTCCTCAAAGTATTTTATAAACTGTTTCGGCGCGGACGGCAGATTAAGTTCCTGCGGAAGCCCTTTATAATTTTTCCAAAGATTTAGTATCTCGTCTTTTGACGGTTTATTTTTACTGTCGTTAAATCTTAAAAAGATAGCGGCAAGATGACCGTCGGTAACGGGTACGCGTATACATTGTGAGGTTATCGGCGGATTTGTCGCTAAAACGACTTTTCCGTCTTTAACATCGCCCCATATTTTTAACGGCTCTTTTTCGCTCTTTTCCTCTTCGCCGCCGATATACGGAATGACGTTATCTATCATTTCAGGCCACTCGTCGAATGATTTTCCCGCGCCCGATATCGCCTGATATGTTGTTACCACGACTTCTTTTATGCCGTAATTCAATAAAGGCGTGAGCATAGGCACATAACTTTGGATAGAACAGTTCGGCTTAACCGCGATAAATCCTGTTTCTGTTCCGAGACGTTTTTTCTGCGTTTCTATTACTTGCATATGCGAAGCGTTTATCTCCGGTATAAGCATCGGCACATCGTCCATTCCCCTGCAAGCTGAATTATTAGATACTACGGGAATACCGGCTTTGGCATATGCTTCTTCAAGTTTTTTAGTTGTTTCTTTGTCCGTTTCAATAGCGCAGAATATAAAATCACACATACTGCCGACTTTTTCGATTTCCGACGCATCCAAAACAACTATATCCTTGACTTCTTCGGGAATAGGCTCCGCCATTTTCCATCTGCCCTCTATTGTATCGGCAAATTTTTTCCCCGCCGACCTTGAACTTGCCGCAAGTGCGGTCACTTTAAAAAACGGATGATTTTCTAAAAGCGTAATAAATCTCTGACCGACCATTCCTATTCCTACAATACCTACATTTAATTTTTCATTCATGGATAACACTCATCTCTATATAAATTTTAAGTAGAGACGATTATCAATCGCCCGTAAAATACAAAATCTTTACGGGCGAATAGAGCCGTCTCTATAATAATTTTTATATTATAACACAACTTTTCAATTTTGTCAAGAAAAATTTGCGTCAATTTTCACGGACGACCGAGGGCGGTCGTCCCTATAAAATATCATCATTTTATTTTTTAAGCATAAAGCATATAAAAAATAAATTTCGGCAAAAATATATAAAATTTTTGTAAAAAAGACAAAATACCTCTTGAATATTCATGAATCATATGATATAATTATAATTTAACAGGCAGTGTCAAAAGCTATGTCTTTTGACAGTTTTGACAGTGTATATATTCGACGCTAAATTACATAATAAATACGCGCCATTCCGTCAATTTTTTGCAAAAAACCGCTAAAAGTCCCTTGAAAACATAATAAAAACGATATGCACAGCGATATTAAGTCTTTAAAACAGGAGATTTTGAATATGTTGAATTATGATGACGCAACTAATAAAAACGGGTTGTTGGGTGAATTGGAACGTCTCGTCAGTGCCGCCGAGGACGGCGATTTCAGTTTTCTCCTTAACCCCGACGGACTGTTACCCGAAGAGAGCGAAGCCATTCTCTTGATGAAAAAAGCAATAAGCAAATACCGTTCGATTCTTGAATACGATATTATGAGGTACAAACTTACTTGCAAGTCTATGGGCATGGTGATGTGGGATATGGACGTAGTGGACGACGACCCATTAAATCCGCAAAATCAAATCACATGGTCGCAGGAATTACGCCATGCGTTGGGTTTTACCGATGAAAACGATTTTCCGAATGTTTTAGCCAGTTGGATAGATTTGCTTCATCCCGAAGACAAAGAACGGGCGATTAACTTTTGCGTTGACCATATTCTAAACCGTAACGGCAACGAAACTGCGGACTTAGAATTTCGCCTTATGAATAAAAACGGGGAGTACAGGCATTTTCTCTCCTTTTGGGCGATACTTAGGGATAGAGAGGGAAAGCCTCTCAGAGAAGCCGGCTCTTGGGTGGATATAACCGAACAAAAACAGGTAAAAGAAAAACTTGAACGCCGTAAAATCATGATGGACACGCTTAATGAAACTTCTGTTATTTTAATTTCTCGCAGTGAAGATACTTTTGAAGAAAATATGGCGACAGGCATAGCACCCATTGCGGATATTGCCGATGTTGACAGGATTTCGGTTTGGCTTAATACCCGACAGACCGACGGTTTGCACGCTTCGATGGTTTATCGGTGGGACAGGAAATCGGGAGGTACTACGGACCCTACCGAGCGTTTTGCCGACGTTAAGTATACGGAGTTCGCGCCGAACTGGATAAAACTTTTTGAGAAAAAAAGCACGGTGAACGGTCCGGCGAGACTGATGATGGACTACGAAGCCGCCGTATTAAAGCAATTTGGCGTTGTTTCCGTACTTGTTGTACCTGTGTTTATCAAAAATGTTTTTTGGGGATTTGTATTTTTTGAGGACCGTCAGAACGAGCGTTATTTTGACGAGGACTGCGCCGATATGTTGCGGCACGCGGCGTTTTTATTGGTGAACGCAACTATGCGCGTTGAAACGGAACGCAAAATAGCCGAAGTGGAAAGCCGTGCGAAGCTGATGCTTGACTCGTCCCCGATGTGCTGCCAGTTGTGGGACAGAGACCTCAATACTATAGACTGCAATGAAGCCGCAGTCAGACTTTATGGATTCAAGGACAAACAAGAATATATAGAAAGATTTATCTATGACTGTTCGCCTGAATACCAACCGGACGGACAGCGTTCGAACGAAAAGGCTGCCTCGGTTGTTAAAAAGGCATTTGAAGAAGGCAGCTATGTTTTTGATTGGGTACACAATATTCCCTCCGACGGTTCGCTCATGCCCGCGGAAATCACGCTTATTCGGGTAGACTATAACGGCGATTACGCTGTAATTGGATATACAAGGGATTTGCGCGAACATAACAAGATGATGGAAGATATAGAATATCGGGATTCGTTGCTGCAAGCAGTAAATCAAGCCGCCGGATTTTTACTCAGGTCTGATTTGGAATCTTTCCAAAAAGATTTATCTGAAAGTATGAGAATATTAGCTAAAGCCGTGCGAGTGGACCGCGTTCATGTATGGAAAAACGACAGGATAAACGGAAAACTCTATTGCTCTCAGTTATATGAATTCTCAGAGAGTGCGCTGCAGCACGGGGCTGAGCTAACCGCAAATGTGTCGTATGACGAAGCCTTGTCGGGTTGGGAAGAGCTATTATCTAACGGGAATTGTATCAACAATATAGTCAGGAAAATGTCGCCGAAAGAACAGGCGCAGCTATATCCGCAGGGGATAGTGTCTCTTTTAGTGCTTCCCGTATTTGTAAGAGAACGCTTTTGGGGCTTCGTGGGTTTTGACGACTGCAAGCGGGAACGGATATTTACGGAAACCGAAGAATCGTTGATGCGTTCGGGCAGTTTGCTTATCTCCAACGCATTGTTCCGCTACAGAATGTTCGTAAACATTCGCGATACTTCCGCACAGTTGGAATCCGCCCTTAAAACGGCGAACGCGGCAAATAATGCGAAATCCGCTTTTTTAGCCAATATGAGCCACGAAATCCGTACGCCCATGAACAGTATTATGGGCTTTGCGGAGCTTGCGCGTGACGACGATATTTCCGACAGAACCAAAAACTATCTGTTGAAAATATCGGAAAACGCGGATTGGCTGCTCCATATCATCAATGATATTCTGGATATTTCTAAAATTGAATCGGGCAAAATAATAATGGAACGCTTACCTTTTGATTTGCATGAAATTTTCGACCATTGCCGCTCAATGATAATGCCTAAAGTCGAAGAAAAAGGACTGTCGCTCTACTGTTACGCCGAACCGTCCGTCGGTAAAAGGCTAATCGGCGACCCCGTAAGAATATGTCAGATAATAATAAATCTTCTTTCCAATGCCGTAAAATTTACAAATGTCGGAACAATAAAACTCTTAGCGTCTATTACAAGCTCCAACGAAACAACCGCAAAGATAAATTTTGAAATAAAAGATAGCGGCATCGGCATGAATCCCGAACAGATTGCACGGATTTTCGAGCCGTTTGTACAGGCGGACGACTCTATTGCGCGCAAATATAGCGGCACGGGTTTGGGGCTTACCATAACCAAAAATTTTGTCGAGCTTATGGGCGGGGAACTTAAAGTTACCAGCGCAATCGGAGTCGGCAGTAAATTTAGTTTTGAGATACCGTTTGATTTGATTGACGTTCCCGCAGACGATATCCCCAAAGAGATAATCTCCAGACAAATGAAAAAGCCCGTCTTTGAGGCTGAAATTTTAGTCTGTGAAGACAACAATATGAATCAACAGGTAATCTGCGAATATTTGGCAAGAGTGGGGATTAAAGCCGTGTTGGCGAATAACGGTCAGGAAGGAATTGATATTTTTTCGGAGCGGCTGAAAAACGGAGGAAAACCGTTTGACTTGATTTTTATGGATATCCATATGCCCATTATGGACGGGTTGGAAGCGGCGTCAAAAATATCCGCTATGGGGACAAATACTCCCATAGTGGCACTTACAGCAAATATTATGATAAACGATTTGGAACTGTATAAGACAAGCGGAATGACCGAATATTTAGGCAAGCCGTTCACTTCGCAGGATTTGTGCAGATGCCTGATGAAATATTTCACCCCTTTGAATTTTTCTGTTACAGACGAATACCAACAGGACGCGGACGATGAAAAACTAATGAATATCCTTAAAATAAATTTTGTTAAGAGCAATCAGACGACATTTAGCGACATAAAACAGGCAATAAGCGAGGACGATATAGAATTAGCGCACAGACTGGCGCATACGTTAAAGGGCAATGCGGGCAATATCAATGAAAAGAAGCTTCAGGAAGCCGCCGCCGTTGCGGAAAGTATGCTTAAAGAAAAAAAGAATCTCCTGACAGACGAGCAATCAAATATTCTCGAAGCCGAACTGAACTTAGTTCTTGAAAAATATTCGTCGATGATTGTCAAAGACAACACGGAAAATATAGTCAAAATCGTTGACAAAGAGAAAATACGCGAACTGCTCGAAAAACTGCAACCCATGATTGCCGACCAAAACGTAGAATGTATAGATATGCTCGGCGAAATCCGCGCTATATCGGGAGCGGAAGAATTGGTAAGGCAAATAGAGGATTTCGAATTTGAGGAGGCTCTCCTTACTTTGAAAACTTTAAAAAAATTCAATGAGGAGAGACAGAACAATGAATATTGAAAATAAAAACAGTATACTCGTTATAGACGACGAAAAGGCAAATATTATAAAGCTTACGCATATATTAAGTCCCGAATATACTATATATGCGGCAAAAAACGGACAGAATGGCATTAAAGCGGCAAAAAATAATCTGCCGGATATTATACTGCTCGATATTCTTATGCCAGAAATGGACGGCTATGAAGTGATTGAAATTTTGAAAAGTACAGAAGAAACAAAAGAAATCCCCGTTATTTTCGTCACGGGGCTTACAGATTCCAAAGATGAGGAAAAGGGATTTAATTTGGGTGCCGCAGATTATATATTAAAGCCTTTCAGTACCTCAACAGTAAAACTGCGGGTGAAAAATCAAATAAATATAATCAATCAAACGCGATTGAAAATAGAGAAAGAAGCGGCTGAACAGAGCAATAAGTCAAAAACCGAATTTCTGTCGCGCATGAGCCACGAAATGCTAACACCCATGAATACTATCATAGGTATGATGCAGGTAGTCAGAATGACAGAACATCCAAAGAATATCGGCGAAATCTATGACGAGATAGACGCCGCTTCGCACCGCCTTTTAGAACTTATTTACGATATGCTCGATATATACGACGTAGAGAAGAATATGTTTACTCTCGGCAATTCAGAATTTTCTTTTGCGGAGATGCTGAATAATACATTGAAAACGGTAACTCCGTATATGGAAGAGAAAAATCAAATCTTTTCTTATGAAGCGGATACTTCAATCCTCGACGTGCTTATCGGCGACGAATACCGATTGGCGCAGGTAATCCGCAATCTTTTGACAAATTCAAGCAAATTCACGCCCGAGGGGGGCGAAATCCGCTTAAAAATAAGCGTGATTGGCGAAGAGCAGGGACTGCTCACCTTGCAGACCGAAATCACCGACAACGGAATAGGCATCTCGGAAAAGCAAAAAAACGCCATTCTCAGAATTTTTGAACAGGCGGACGGAAGCACTACCAGAAGATTCGGCGGCGCGGGCTTAGGGCTACCCATATCAAAATATATAGTTGAAAAGATGGGCGGCGAAATATGGTTTGAATCCGAACCCGGAAAGGGAACGAAATTTGTATTTACCGTCAAAGTAAAAATTTTAAATAAAGATGAAAACATAGTTTAAATTTCACGGACAACCGAGGGCGGTCGTCCCTACTCAACGCAATCATAAAAATTTTTATGCGGTTAACGTGATTTTTTTCGACAAAGCTATTGACATAAATAAATTTTTGTTGTACAATGTAATCACGAGAAGCAATGATAAGCACGCA
>Ga0099364_10005338_pt1 | contig 19114 bp, 17 predicted proteins | sample TergutTh196P3_FD_73070 | JGI IMG/M metagenome (GOLD analysis project Ga0099364, IMG submission 73070) | Microcerotermes parvus P3 segment gut microbial communities from Pointe-Noire, Republic of the Congo - Th196 P3 | ecosystem: Host-associated > Arthropoda: Insects > Digestive system > Gut ...
GGCGAAGAACCTCCGCAAAACATTTCAATATCGGCAGGCACAAGATATATGACAATGACAACGGCAGCGCAGGAAGTAGGTATTGTATTAAGAGGCGACGGCAAAGCGTTTGTGGACTGGGGCGACGGCTCGCCTTTGGAAACATTAACGCTTACAACGGACAATAATGAAAGATATACGCACAGTTACATCGAAACAACCGCCAGAACAATAACGATTTACGGTGATGATGTTACGTATTTTCTTTGTGGTGGTAGTTGGCAATCAGGTAGTCAATGGATCTCAAATCAATTAACAGCGTTAGATGTGAGCAATAACACGGCGTTGGAACAGTTGAATTGTGCCAATAATCAATTAACAGCCTTAGATGTAAGCAATAATACGGCACTGAGAGGGTTGTATTGCAACCTTAATCAATTAACCGCCTTGGATGTGAGCAGGAATACGGAACTGATAAATTTGCAGTGCGCCTATAATCAATTAACAAGTTTGGATATAAGCAATAATACGGAACTGACAACGTTGTATTGCGGAGATAATCAATTAACTACATTGGATGTGAGCAATAATAAGGCGTTGGAACAGTTGTATTGCCTCAATAATCAATTAACCGCCTTGGATGTGAGCAATAATACGGCGTTGGAACAGTTGTATTGCCTCAATAATCAATTAACAGCCTTGGATGTAAGCAATAATATGGAGCTGACATGGTTGCGTTGCGACAATAATCAATTAACCGTATTGGATTTGAGCAATAATACGGAGCTGCAAATGTTGGTTTGCACTGAGAATAAATTAACAGCATTAGACGTAAGCAATAATACGGAGCTGAGAGAGTTGTGGTGCAACAATAATCAATTAACTGTATTGGATGTGAGCAATAATACGGCGCTGACAGATTTGGCTTGCAACAATAATCAATTAACAGCGTTAGATGTGAGCAATAATACGGAGCTGACATGGTTGAATTGCGGCAATAATCAATTAACAGTTTTGGATGTGAGCAATAATACGGAGCTGATTTCATTATTTTTATATGATAATTTATTCACGGCTTCTTCTTTGAATGATTTATTTGGAACGTTGCATAGCAATCCACCACCACAATCTGGGAACAAATACATTTCCATAGGCGGTAATCCCGGCGCATTCTCTTGCGACCGAAGCATTGCAACAGCAAAGGGATGGGAGTTTTAGCTAATGTCAATTTTTCAAAATACTAAAACGTCCTTCTGTTTTTGAACGTGGGGGCGTTTTTTTGCCTCACCCCCTGCCTGAGCTGTCAAAAATATTGCATTTTCGTAAATAAATGTTCGTTCCTTATTTATTGTGGTTTTAGCAAAATTTACCATGACGTACCCCAAACAGATTTGACTGCGTCGAGCCGTTGCCTTTGGCGAACCTTGCAGGTTTCGGGGTTCTCCCTTCGGTACCAATGACGTAATCGAATAACATCAAAATAATCAAGAGATTTCTCACTTCGTTCGGAATGACCCTGCGCGTCTGTAAAAAAGGGAGTAAGGCGTGCGGTCATTTCGACCGAAGCGAAGGGAGAAATCTCGAACGTACTTTAAAAAAATAACCTCAACTTTTTTACACCCTGCCCCAAGGGTAACACTTTAGTAACGAACTTTTTACTTCGCATTACATCGCTTTTAGTCTATTATTCACCCTTCATAATTGCCTCTACCGGGTTTGCGGTTGCCGCTCTCGCAGCCTGAATACCTACTGCCGCAAAAGCAATAATTATTGTTATCGTTGCTGCGGCAAGAAAAATCCATGCCGTAATATCAATACGGTACGCAAAATTCTCTAACCAGCGGCTCATCGCCCACCACGATACAGGCGCGGCAATGATAAACGCAACAGCAATCAATATCAAAAATTCCCGCGTGAGCAGATGAATGATGCTAAACACCGAAGCCCCAAACACTTTGCGAACGCCTATTTCCTTTGTACGCCTTTCAATAGCAAATATGGACAAGCCAAACAAACCCAATACGGCAATAACGACTGCCAATATGCTGAATATTAGAATTAACCGCGATGTGCGAATGTCTGATTGATAAAGACGATTGAAAGATTCATCTAAAAAACTGTATTCAAACGGGTCGTTGGGAAAGAATTTGTTCCAAACGGCTTCTATTTCCCGTATGGCTTCGGCATTTTTGCCCGATTGAATTTTAATGGCGAGAATACTACCATGATACGGAACTTTATGGAAAAAAAAGGGAGTAATGCTTTCATGCAGGCTTTTGAAATGAAAATCCCTAACAATGCCAATGATACTGCCATTTGTCCGTCCAAAATTAAACCGTTCGCCAATATACGGTTCGGGGATATTGAATTGGCGGATAGCCGTTTCATTGAGAATAAAACTACCAATAATATCTGTTGCATCAAACCAGCGACCTTCTACCAACTGTAATTCAAAAACGTCCATAAAATCCTCATCAGCGTTCATGTAGAAATAAAGCGGGGTAAAATCTTCAGCGCGTCCGTTCCAATCAACATTTCCGGTCTCATGTAATATGACATTTTCTATATAATCACTACTCCATGTCGCATTGACAATGTTGGAAAGCGTCATCAACTCTCTTTTGATTTCCGGTTGCAGACTTATTATCCTGTCACGTTCTGATGCGTCTGCTTTCCAGGGCGTTTCTAACCTTACGATATGGTCTTTACGATAGCCCGGATTGACGTCCTGAATGTACGTCATTTGTTTGTACATCGTTATCACGCCAACAATCATTGCAGCCGACAGAGTAAACTGAAATACCGTAAGCGTCCTGCGTAAATTGCTGTTTTTTACTTTAGGAAGGCTCATGCCCTTCAAAATATTAATCGCCTGAAAAGACGAGAGCATCAAGGCAGGATAGACGCCGTTGAGCATGGTTACAAAAATTAAGGAAACACCCGTTATAGCCCATATTACAGGCGATGAGAACAACACAGGAACGTTGAACAATGATTGATACGGCGATGACAATAACCCAATCAATAAAAGCGCAACTACGGTAGCGACAAGACTGAATATCAACGTTTCGGCGATGAAATGCAAAAACAGCGAACTGCGCTTTGCCCCTACAATCTTTTTTATACCAACTTCTTTTGTTCGCATGGTTAGTTTTGCCGTAGTGAGGTTGATATAGTTGATACAGGCTGTGCATAACAGCAATATTCCCAATAACGCAAATATTGATACTGTTCTGGCATTGCCGCGAACAACAGGCGACGTCTCTATGATACCGGTTTCAAAACGAATATCAGTCAGTAACCGTAAACTCGCCGTTATGTCCAAAGCAAAAGGCAAACCTAATGCTTTCAGATTTCTATCAAGAATATCGTTCATCTTTTGTGTAACCTGCGATACATCTGCATTTGGATGAAGTTTTATAAAACCAATCCAATCTATTTCAGCCCAGTGTTTGGAAGCGGGGAAAGCGTCAATGGAAGCCATAATATTGTAACGGTAACTCGAATTTGACGGATGATCCTTCACCACTACCTGCACCGTACAATCAACGTCATTGATGCGTATAATTTGCCCTGTTGCCTGCTGGTCGCCAAAATACTTTTTCGCTTCCGATTCGGTCAGCGCTACGCTAAAAGGATGATTGCCAAAGGCTTCAATCGAGCCGTACACGGGACTGTGAAACATATCAAGCCAGCCTTTGTCCACAATAGCAGCATTTCCTTTAACAGAAAAAATATTGTTATTAACTGTTACCCATTCATATGGCATCAAATAGTTGGCTGCTGTACCTTCTATTTCCGGAATTTCGTTTTTGCTTGCTTCAATTAGCGGATATGGGGAGCCATCTACAAGCCAAAAATTGTCTTCGAATTGTAATGCGCTGGTAATCCTGTATATACGCTCTGCGTCGGGGTGAAAACCGTCAAAACTCCGCTCGTGATGCACCCAAAGAAAAATGAGTACGGAAGCGGTAATGCCTATTGCTAAACCTGCTATGTTGATTGCTGAATAGGTATAATTTCGGCGCAAACTGCGCAAAAAGATTTTTAGATGGTAAAACAAGATTTTATTGTTTGTTTCAAGAATAAAACGCAAAAATAGATGTAGTTTTTGAAAATTCCAAACATTACATTCCAAATTTTTCTATGTTTTTTTGTGGTTTTCAAAGAAAAGAAGTATTTTTGCAGAAATTTAAAAGTAATTTGCGTTATAGAATCATAAAAAAAACAAGCAATGGAAAATGTCAAAACGCCCTTACCAGTGGGTCATTCGTTCTTTGAAAGAATAATCGAAGATAGGCTCTATTATGTAGATAAGACCCTGTTTATCAAGGATATTATTGACAATTCGGCAGCGGTAACTCTCTGTACGCGTCCTCGTCGCTTCGGAAAAACGTTGAATCAGACTATGCTCAAATGTTTTTTTGAGAATACTGCGCCCTTTGGTGGCAAGGATACGCGGACACTTTTCAACGACTTAAAGATAGAGAAAGCCGGCGACAAATATATGGATCATCAGGGCAAGTACCCCGTGATATTTTTGAGTTTTAAGGAAGGCAAGAGAGAAAATTTTGAAAAGTCGAGATTTAATTTGAAATATGAAATTTCGGATGAGTTTAGACGTCATCGCTTCGTTTTGGAAAAATTCTCTGATAATGAGGAAAAAAAGAAATACGAAAAATTTTGTTCCTACGAGGATACTTCTGAAGATTTTACCAAATCGTTAAAATTTCTATGTGAATGTCTGGGAATGTATTACGGCAAAAAAGTTATTATTCTAATTGACGAATACGACGTTCCACTCGAAAATGCGTGGGTTAGAGGCTTTTATGACGAAATGATAAATTTTATTCGTCCTTTGTTGAGCGGGGCATTTAAAGATAATCCGTATTTAGGGTTTGCAGTTATAACCGGCTGTTTGCGGATTTCAAAAGAAAGTATCTTCACCGGTCTGAACAATCTTGAGGTGATCTCAATAATGTCTAAAGAATATTCCGAGTATTTCGGTTTTACGCCATCGGAAATAGACGATATGCTGGAGTATTACGGACTTACAAACAAACTCGAGGTTTTAGAGAATTGGTATAACGGCTATATGTTTGGAGACACCACCGTCTACAACCCGTGGAGTTCTGTTCGCGTCGTAAAAAGTTGGATTAAGGATATCAACGAACGCCCTGAACCTTACTGGGCAAATACGAGCAGTAACGATATTGTTCACAAACTGATTATTCGCGCCGACGACGAAATGAAAACAGAACTCGAAACCCTAATGGCTGGTGGAACTATCTCTAAACTAATACACGAAGATATCACATACGACGAGATTGAAAATGACGCTCAAAATCTCTGGAATTTTCTGTTTTTTACCGGCTATCTGAAAAAAGTTAGCGAATCAGTTGATGATAAAAATCGTATCGTTGTTGAGATGAAAATACCTAACATTGAACTTGATATTGTATTCGTGAACAAAATACAGGAATGGTTTAAAGACCGTATTAGAAGTAAGGATCTCACTTCTTTTTTCAACGCTATTTTCAACGCCGATGTAGAAACCTTTCAACGCGAGTTGTCGGCGCTGCTTCGCGAAAGCATCAGTTTTATGGACAGCGCCGAAAATTTCTATCATGGCTTTATGACGGGCATACTTTCGCGTCTTGAGGGCTACATAGCGAAATCTAACCGCGAAGCCGGCGATGGACGCTCTGACATAGTAATGTACGAAGTTGGCGGCGCAAAAGCGGTTATTTTTGAACTAAAAACAGCAAAAAAATTCCACGACTTGCCCGCCGTTTGCGCTGAAGCGCTAAAACAGATAGAAGACAACAACTATGTAGACTACTGGTACGAGGAGGGATACGATGACATAATAAAATATGGCGTCGGATTTTACAAAAAAAGATGCAAGATAGTTAAGCAGGTATGAACCCCGAAGGGCTCAACGAAGTTAATTGTGAATAATTGATTAATTGAACTATTTAATAATGCTATTTAATAACGCTATTAGTCAATTATTCAATTAATCACAACTCGAAATTAAAATAATGATATATGTACTTATTTGCAGATAGCGGATCCACCAAAACAACATGGAGTTTGGTTGGCAGCGACAAAAGCGTAAGTTCCTGCACTACCAGAGGCATGAACCCATTCCATTTGGGATTGGATGAGATGATATACCAGTTGGAAACAGAATTTTCGCTTCCCCGTACAGGTATCGTCGAGATATGGTTTTACGGGGCTGGTTGTGCGTCTCCCGACAAGAATAGTATAGTGACAGAGGCTCTGTCGCGCTATTTCGGCGTGTCGAAAATACAAGTCCACAGCGACTTGTTGCTGGCTGCGCGTTCTCTTTGCGGGGATAGAGCGGGTATTGCGTGTATTCTTGGCACAGGCTCTAATTCGTGCTATTACGACGGGCAAAAAATAGTCCGTAACGTTTCTCCGCTCGGTTATGTGCTTGGCGACGAAGGCAGCGGAAACGATTTAGGACGTAAGCTCCTTTCAAACGTCCTTAAAAATCAACTGCCTGAAGAAATATGCAATCTCTTTTTCGAGACTTACCGCACAACCGTAGACGAAATATTGGAAAACGTGTACCGTAAACCGTTTCCAAGTCGCTATCTTGCTCAATATGCAAATTTTATTTCGGCAAACATCGCTTATCCGGAAATGCAAATGCTTGCAAGTGCAAGTTTTCGTGAATTTTTTCAACGAAACGTTATGCAATACGAGGAAGCAAAGCGGTTGCCGGTGCATTTTACAGGCGGCGTAGCATTTCATTTCAGCGAAATAATAACCAAAACAGCCGCCGAATTTGGACTAACAGTCGGAAAAATATCATGCGAGCCTATGGAAGGGTATATTAACAGTTTTCAGAAATGAGTATTTAGGACAGCCAACCATGCAACCTCAGTTCCGAACAAAGCCTGATTTGCAATCAAGCAACGAAAATGGCAATTACAAATTACATTGCTTTAATTAAAGCTGACAAATTTTAAGCACACCGGTCTGTCAATTGCGGTAATCTGTTTTGACGTATCTTCGGTCAAAAGCCCCGTAGTCTGGTCAACAGCAAAAACCTGTATAATATTGCTATTTAGACATGCTACTAATAAATACTTTCCATTCGGGGAGATTATAAAATTTCGCGGATGCAGACCTGTTGGCTGATGCCCTATCAGAGTTAGTTTTCCGTCTACGTCATTGATGCTAAAAATTGCTATGTTGTTGGAATTTGCCCGATTAGAAGCATACAAAAACTTTCCATCGGGCGAGACGTGTATATCGGCGCTTCCTTTATCGTTGGCGTCGGGCGATATATCGGAAGCAATGTATTGAACCGCTTCGAGATGACCGTCGGAGTAGTGAAAAACAGTTACTTTTCCCGATAGTTCATTAATCAGGTAAGCATATTTTCCGTTTTGATGGAACGTTAGGTGACGTGGTCCCGAACCGCCTTCCAACATGTATGCCTCAGGAATGCCTGTAGCAAGAAAAGGCGCCGTATCGCTTGTGGTAAACTTGTGCAACTTATCTGTTCCCAGATCGGCAGCAAATAGATACTTTCCATCGGGCGAAAAGACAGCGCAATGCAGATGGGGTCTTTGCTGGCGACTTGCATTAGGTCCGGAACCCGAAAACTCAAATAATCTTATCGCAGGCATTAAAATTCCGTCTACTGTAAGCGGAAAAACGTTTACGGCGCCGCCCGAGTAATTGGCGGTAACAACAAAACTGCCTGAACGGTCCACGTTTATATAGCAAGGCGACGCGCTATTAGTCGGTTGCATATTCAGCAAGTTTAGTTTACCAGCGCGTTTATCAAACGAAAAGGCATAGACAGAAGAATTATTCCTGTCATTTTCGCCAACAGAATATACAAAACGTTCATCGGCGGAAATCGCTATATACGAAGGATTGACCGCGTTTGTCTCGCTGATGTACTCTGACGCTCCTGTTTCTTCATCAAAACGGTAAACATAAATGCCTGTACTGGTACCCGATGTATACGTTCCAACTAACATATAAAGCATATTCGACGATATTTCCGCTTCCTGACGCAGTGATAAATCTGTGGAGGACGCTATTTCTAATTCGCAAACAAATACAAAACTTAATAAAATAAAAAACACTTTCTTCATTGCTAAAAATTTTGTGCAAAGTAAACCATTTTTTTTAAAAAAAGAAAAAAGTTGTAGTTTTTGAAAAAAGTTGTAATTTTGCGGGTTTAAACATTATTTTCACATTAAAATTCAGTTGTTTATGTTGAGCGTTACCGAATATCCTTCCGTTTTTGAGCATCTCGAAAAAATGTCTGTACACGATGTTCTGACGGGTATGAATCAGGAGGATTCTAAAGTTCCGGAAGCGGTTGGAAAAGCCATTCCACAGATAGAGGCGTTGATTGACCGTATTATGGAGCGTTTGCCTCGCGGGGGGCGCGTTTTTTATCTCGGAGCCGGCACAAGCGGTCGTTTGGGGGTTCTTGATGCTTCTGAAATACCGCCAACGTATGGCGTTCACGATACGTTCATTGGGCTGATTGCCGGAGGCGACGGCGCTTTGCGGCGTTCGGTAGAACACGCCGAGGACGACCGCGAAAAAGCATGGCAGGAATTACTATCATTCAACATCGGGAAAATAGATACCGTCATAGGCATTGCAGCATCGGGAACTACGCCATACGTGGTAGGCGCGTTGGAAAAAGCCCGCGAAAACGGAGCGCTAACCGGCTGCATAACCTGTAACCCCGGCTCGCCAGTGGCAAAAGCCGCCGAATATCCCATTGAAGTAGTTGTTGGTCCGGAATTTGTTACCGGAAGTACGCGAATGAAATCGGGTACCGCTCAAAAATTAGTTCTTAACATGATTTCTACTACTCTAATGATAAAAATGGGGCGCGTGAAGGGTAACAAAATGATAAACATGCAGTTGGTAAACAAAAAATTAGTTGAGCGCGGCGTTCGTATGATCATGGACGAGCTTGACACAGACGCAGAAACTGCGCGTGAATTGCTGGTGAAGCGTGGATCAGTAAAAAAAGCGTTAGAAGGTTTATAGGTTTCAAGTTTAAGGTTTCAGAAAAAATAATAAATATTTATTTCAATTTCAATTTCAATTTCAATATGAATATATTAATAACAGGCGCTAACGGACAGTTAGGCAATGAATTACGCAAAATATGCGGCAATTTTCCCGAATATCGTTTCTTTTTTACCGATGTTGGCGAATTGGACATAACTAACTCTGTTGCCGTTGCTGATTTTGTAGAAACAAACAAAATACAGGTCGTTATCAACTGCGCCGCCTACACTGCTGTAGACAAAGCCGAAAGCAACGAGCCTGCAGCAATGCTGATAAATGCCACTGCTGTTATGCACTTGGCAAAAGCCTGCAAAAAAACAAACGCCGCGTTGATACATGTTTCGACCGACTACGTGTATGACGGCGTCGCCTGCAAACCATACAGCGAGGACAATCCCACTGCTCCCGCATCGGCGTATGGACGCAGTAAATTAGCCGGCGAAGAGGCGGCGCTGACCACGCCAAAATCAGTAGTAATACGTACTTCGTGGCTATATTCATCGTTTGGAAACAATTTTGTTAAAACGATGCTTCGTCTGGGCAAAGAGCGCGAAACGCTTAACGTGGTTTTCGACCAAACAGGAACGCCTACCTACGCGGCTGACCTTGCACAAACAATAATGGCGATTGTCAAATCGGCGGAAAAAAACGATTTGAAAACGGGAATTTTCAACTATTCAAACGAAGGCGTGTGCAGTTGGTACGATTTCGCGCACGAAATAATGCAACAGGCTGAACTTAAATGCGTTGTAAAGCCCATAGAAACAACGGATTACCCCACGCCTGCGGCACGTCCGCATTATAGCGTACTCAATAAGATCCGAATAAAATCGGCATACGGCGTTGAAATACCGCACTGGAAAGATAGCCTCAAACGCTGCCTTGCCGAAATTCGGGCTTTGGACAACGTCTGATAGGTTGTTTAAGGTTGTGCGTTACGGCACAATCAACAGTTTGTCATAATCAATGACACGCGGGTCTTTCAGCAAGATTGACGCGGTTGTGTACTTGGTTAATACACGCAGAGTGTACTGTCCCGAAGGAAGATCTGCGGGAACTCGTGCAATTACTCTTTTAGCATCGTTTTGCGTGAGACGTCTGGTGACGGGAGTTGTTTCGCCGTCGGCATTTACAAAGAATACGCCTAATCCATCTTCGCCCAACGGGTCAATCATTATTTTGTCGCCCTCGATGAGAATGTCGTCGCCGGCAGTGATGGTGCCATCGGTAAGACCGGTGGCGGTATCGGTAACTAATCCTATGAATGTACCGCCGTCTTTTACGCCCAACACGTCTACGCCCAATGATTTCAGCATTGAGCGAATTTCAGCGCTTGATACGAAGTCGAGCGTATGCTTGTGTACTTCGGGATTGAACTTGTCTCTTGGACTTGACCAACTGCCTGTAATTTTTGGCGTTATCTGGCAAAATCCTGTCAGTACGCTTTCTCCCTTTTGCAGTTGTTCGCAAATAATCTTATCGCCTTGCTCAAGAACCTGCAACAGTGTTTCGTATTCCAATTCCGAACCTGCATTCTTTATCAATCGGGCAATATCGGCTGTTCGCAAAGTTTTTCTGCCGCCTGTCATGCTTACCGACGCCGTTAAGTCATTATCTATGTTAGACAATAAATTCGGACGAAGCCATATTTTCCATTTCATGTTTACACAAATTAATTTTATTTGGTGATTACTTATTTTTACAATTTCATATTGATAAATATACGCCGCAAAGATAATTTATTTTTTTGATTTTATAACATGCAAAAAAAAATGTATGTGTTTTCTTAAACGTTGTAATAAATTTTACTGAAAAACTCTACGGCGTTACATCTACTAAGTTGATTCCTTCGGGCAGTTCAAACTTTTCCTTTGCAATTTCAGCGCCTTCACGTATCTCGGTAACTTCCTCAACTACGGTATTGCCTGCAACGTTAGTGACCGATTTTAGCGGTAAACCCTGCCATACCCATACAGAAACATTTGCGGTCTGTCCTTGATTGTTAACGATCAGGTCATAACGTTTGCAATCTTTCTCCATAAACTGCTCGTTGCTCATTTCCTTAATCTGGTGCATCTCTCTAATTTCGTTGGTCAGATTAAGGTAGTTTACCGTTTGTAAACCGCCCATATCGGCAAGGTTTACCCTTGCTCCTTGCCCTGCCGCCAAATTGATACTGTAAACGTATCCGTCCTTAATCATAGTGAAAACGGTAAACATCTGACCCTGTACGTTAAGGAAAGCCTCTACCGATTCCTTACGACCAAAGTCGTCAATATATTGTACGGAAGAAACGGATTGTTGCATAAGTCCGGTTCCCGTTACGGTATTCCTTCTTACGATAGCGCGTTCAATACCGTAGCGCGCTTCCTGTGCAAACGTGGCAGTCAGCGCAGTAACCACCATTAAAATTGACAAAAATAATTTTTTCATGCCGGTTTATGTTAATTAAATAATTTCAAAAAATCTTTCGGCAAAAATAGAAAAGATAAAAATGGTTTCCAAATATTTGTTAAAGATTTTTTTTGTTTTTTAAAAAAGTATTATCTTTGCGGTCTGAAAATTTTATGCCCGGATGGCGGAATTGGTAGACGCGCTAGTTTCAGGGACTAGTGTCTGCAAGGATGTGCAGGTTCGAGTCCTGTTCCGGGTACGATATTTGCCCAGGTGGTGGAATTGGTAGACACGCTACTTTGAGGTGGTAGTGGGCGTTAGCCTGTGTGAGTTCGAGTCTCGTCTTGGGCACAAAAGAAGATTGCATGATGGATTCATCAGAAGAATTGTCGGTTTCGCCGATGCGTATGGCAATGAACGTAGGCGCTGTTGTCGCCGCATTGATGCTGTTGGCTTCTCTTGTGGGGTGGCATAGAATTAGTTGGATTGTCTTCATAATTGGTATTCGTTCCGGTATGAAGCGTCACCGTAGAGAAATTGGCGGTACGATTGGCTATTTCAAAAAGTTGCAGGCAGGTTTTCAAACAGCGTTTTTTGCAGGCTTAATATTGGCATTTTTTGCATACGCAAGCGCAACCTTCGACCCTTTGGTTATTGACGCAGCGATAGACGCAGCTGAGCAGCGAATGATTGCATCGGGCGCTTCGACGATGATAGTCGAAACAGCCATTGAACAAATGCGCGAAATGATGACGCCGGTAATCTTTGCGTCAATTTACATTTTTATGTACTGCGCAATAGGCGGACTTGCCAGCATAGTTTTAGCCTTTTTAGTGAGAAAACATATAGTTTTTGTTGAATTTCAAGATGAAAATATCCATAATAACGCCAATATACAATGAATCGGAATCCATACCGGAACTTGTTACCCGTATTGAAGACATAATGCGTCTGAAAGGATACAGTTACGAGTTAATCATGGTGGACGATGGCAGTAATGATGCGTCATGGGCAGAGATAGAACGGGCGGCGGCAGGCAATACGAATATCCGTGCAATAGGTTTCAGGCGCAACTACGGCAAAGCGGCGGCTCTTTTTTGCGGTTTCAAGAAAGCAACGGGCGATGTGGTTATAACTATGGACGCCGACTTGCAGGACAGCCCCGACGAAATACCCGAACTGTACGAAATGATTGTTAATGACGGATATGACCTTGTTTCGGGGTGGAAAAAAGTGCGCCACGACAATAAATTTACCAAGAATTTCCCATCGAAAATATATAATGCCACAGTTCGCATAATGACCGGTATCAGGCTGCACGATATGAATTGCGGCTTAAAAGCATATCGTAAAAAAGTAATAAAAAATATTGAAGTTTATGGCGAGATGCACAGATATATTCCTGTTTTAGCGGCAAAAGCGGGTTTTACGCGCATTGGCGAGAAAGTAGTAGAGCATAGCGCGCGCAAATACGGCGACACAAAGTTTGGCTGGAATCGCTTCATAAACGGGTTTCTTGACCTTTTAAGCATATTGTTTATTTCCCGCTTCGGGAAAAAACCGATGCACTTTTTCGGGTCGTTAGGTACGTTGATGTTTTTATTCGGATTTCTTTCGGCGGCTTGGCTCGGAGCGCAAAAACTGTATTTTATTTCTCGCGGAATAAGAACAGGTCTTGTAACCGACAGCCCTTATTTTTATCTTGCACTAACGGCAATGATTATGGGAACGCAACTTTTTTTGGCGGGTTTTCTTGGCGAACTTATTTCCCGAAATTCTACCGAACGTAATACATATCAAATAGATAAGGAATTTTAATAATAAATTGATGAAAAAATTTATATACATATACAGTTTCGTTTGTTTCTTTTTCCTGAATGAGAGGATTTTTGCTCAAACTGAAGCGGCTACCATCAGGGCGGCACAAGGCACAGTAACAACGGCGAGCAACAGTTTAAGACCATATCAAAAATTTTCGGATAACGATAGCGTTCCGTGGCTCTTTGGCGGCGACGCATCGTTGGTTTTCAGATCAACCTACCTTACCAACTGGGCGGCAGGCGGAGAAGACCAAACAGGAATGAGTTCCATTGTTAATCTGTATTACAACTACAAAAAAGATAAACGCACATTGGAAAACTATTTGACGTTAGCATACGGATATTTGCAAACAGGCGACAATCCTTTTGTTAAGAACGACGACCGTTTGCATTTTTTATCTAAAGCGGGGTATCAGATGTTTCCAAAAATGTACTATACAGCGTCATTATTGTTGCGCACACAATTTTCTACCGGATATAGATATACGGCAGACGACCGTATCCCTACCAGCAATTTTTGGGCGCCCACGTACATGTTTGTTTCTGCCGGTATTGATTATCGTCCAAATAATTCGCTCTCGTTTGTAATATCGCCATTGAAGGGTAGAGCAACATATATCAGACGAAAATTCGGAGAAGAAGATATGGATATTTTTCGTACAGCAGGTATGTTTACTGTAGAAAAAGATGAAAACGGAGACGATATACGTGTTCCCCGATATTCAAGGCATGAATTTGGAGGCGGCGCAATTATTTCGTTAAAAGGCAATCTGTTCAAAGACAGGATTTCTTACAGTTCAAATTTAGATTTGTTTTCAAACTACGGTATCGGAAAAAACAACGATAATAAACCGCAAAACATTGACGTTGTTTGGGCGTTTGCCACAAAGATAGCAATATACAGAAATATCAGCGCCGATTTTCGGTATGATTTAAGATACGACCACAATCAAAAAACAGTCTTTGATGACGGTTCCGAGTATCCCGAAGTGCAGACAAGAAGTTTTTTTGGATTGGGTTTGTTTTATCAGTTTTGAACATAATTTATTGTAAATCATCATATAAAAATATAACTATATGGAAATTAAAGGAAAATTAGTAAAGATACTGCCGCCGTTAACTGGTCAGGGAAAGAACGGCGAATGGAAGAAACAGGAATTTGTGATAGAGCTTGATGGCACATATCCGCGTAAAGTCTGCATTTCGACGTGGGGCGACAAGGTTAATGTTGATGCGTTGATTGAAGGCAGCGTACTGAATGTACATTTCGACATTGAAAGCCGCGAATATCAGGGCAAATGGTTTACCAACGTCACTGCATGGAAGGTCGAAACCCTTGAAGGCGGCGGCGAAAGTATGCCGATGCAACAACCGGCAACGCCCACAGAAGTTTATGAAGTAGCAGATGAGCCGCAGGAGAAAGACGATTTGCCGTTCTAATCGGCAATAGCGCCATCTCCCTTTCTCATTTTTAATATCTTTAATGACGGCGATGGCACAAAGTTTCCTAATCCGAGTTGCGTCCATTTTTCATCAATAACGCCGATAGTTTCTTCTGAAGACGTTACCACGTTGGGCCATTCGCGTGGAAAGTTGTAAGTCTTTGGATATTTCATACATGCGTCAATGATTATTTGCTGTCGCGGCGCTTCGGCAATTCTTATATCGCGTTCAGGGTCAATATTCGCGAATACAAGCCAGCTAACAATGTTCAAATCAGAAGTATCAACTGTGTCGTCAAGTAAAATAAATACCTTAATCGAGGTCAATTCTTCGTCGGCAAACAATTTCGAGCCAATCGCGGCTATTTTTTCGGCATTTGGCTCATGCACAGTCAATATGGCTATGGGAAGATCGTTGTCTAATAAAATTTTTTTTGAGTGGGATTGCTTCTCGTCATTGCGGGCTTGACCCGCAATCTTTTTTTCCTCCGTCAATTTTTGCGTAGCGTCTATCCCCAATTTGCTTCCGAAGGCAACGTTAGGCGATGAATGGTCGAGAACGTCCAACGGTCCTTTGCTGAAAATAAGGTCGGTATGGAAATTTATACGTGCAAGCGTTTGACGCGCCAATTCGCGATAATTGTCCACAGGCAAATCAGTTACCAACAATATTTTGTTCAGCATCATTTGTCCGGCGCCCCAAAGCGAATGGATTGTTTTCAAGCCCTGTCCGGGATAAGCTTTGTCTATCTGTACCAATGTCAGATTGTGCGCTACGCCCTGCGCGGGAATGTTCATATCCTTTACTTCGGGCAGTATTGCCAATTTTATTGGCGCAAGGAAAATACGTTCGCTTGCTTTTTGTATCCATGCGTCTTCCTGCGGAGGTATACCCACGATTGTAGCGGGGTAAACTGCCTCTCTGCGGTGGGTAATGCACGTTACATGAAAACGCGGGTACCAGTCGCATAACGAATAAAATCCCGTATGGTCGCCGAAGGGACCTTCCCAAAACAGGTCTTCGGCGGGGTCAACGTAGCCTTCAATAACAATATCTGCATCTTCGGGAACTTCAATATCTTGCGTAATACATTGTACCATTTTCACTTTTTGTTTTCGCAAAAATCCCGCAAGTATGTATTCATCAATATTGTCGGGCAGCGGCGCAGTAGAAGCGTAAATATAGGCGGGGTCGCCGCCCAAAGCTACCGCAACGGGCATCAGTTTTCCCAGCGCCTTGTATTCGCGATAGTGCCGCGCACCTGTTTTGTGCCTGTGCCAGTGCATACCGGTTGTTGTTTTGTCAATAATCTGCATACGGTACATTCCTACATTTCTTATTCCTGTGTGAGGGTCTTTGGTATGTACCATCGGCAGCGTGACGAATCGTCCGCCATCGCGCGTCCAGCATTTTAATACTGGCAAAATATCAAGATCTGGATTATGATAAACTATTTCTTGACAAGCTCCTTTACCTCTCACCGTTTTGGGCATCCATGACGCAACGCGCCCAAGTTCCGACAGTAATTTCAATTTTTTATTCCAGCCCTTTTGCGGAGCGGCGACGGCTTTGAAAAGTTTTTCAATATCGCTTGCGGCTTCGTCTAAATGGTTTACTCCAAGCGCCGCGCATATTCGGCTGTATGAACCCATTGCATTGGTAAGCACAGGAAAATCAGTTCTCGTATTTTCAAACAGCAACGCCTTGCCGCCATCGGGTTGTTTGCTAACGCGGTCGGTAATTTCGGCTATTTCCAAAACAGGATCAACGAAATGTTTTATTCTCAACAACTCGCCTTTTTGTTCGAGCAGGCGAATAAAATTATTCATAGCCATTAATATTGAAGTTCGTTTATGTGGAAAATGCGGGTATAAGCAGGTCGAGGTACATCATCGTCTATTCTTTCCTCTCCTTTTGGGATGCTGTTTTTTCCATCTCTGTCGGAAATGTAAAAGGCGATACGCATATTTTCGATATTGTCGTGAAGAAATAACGGCAACATCAACGGTATTTTAATTGTGCCTCTCAAAGTTTTGTTGTTCGCGCTACTTTTGTCCATTACCGCCCCGTAGGGGACAGGGGTTGAGTCGCCAAAAATAATAACCTCTTTTGAGCCGTCTTCATTCTCGTATTCAAAAGTAAGCGGCTCGAAAGCGCCATCAGGCAACTCTTTTTCCCAAACGTAATGTATTTGACTTTGGGAATCGTTACCTTCGCTTGCGCCTATCTTTCCGTTTCCGTCAATAAACGAAAATAGAAGAACAGCCATCATTTCCGGTCCTATTCTGGTACTTACTTCCTCGAATGACAAACTAACAAATTCGATTTCAAGTATATCTACATTCGATTCCACAGTGCAACTCCACTGCCACAACGTTATACAAAACGCACAAAGCAAAGAAAGAAACGTTTTCATCGGTTATTTTTTAGATAATCACAAAATTTAACTGCAAAGGAAGTGTGTTTTTTTCAAAAAAACAAAAATTTTGAAAATTTTTATATTAATTTTTGCTTCCGCTCTATTACGTAATATCAACGTGGTAATAACTTCGATTTATTTGCGGGGTTTGTCCGTAATATTCAAACAGTTCCGTAACTGTAAGTACTTTATAGTTCATTTCCAATAGTTTGGGCAGGAATAATTCTACTGCTTGTGTTGTAGTGGGATAAACATCGTGGAGAATGCCCAATGCTCCGGGCGTAACTTCGGTTAATATGCGATGCGCTACGAGTTCGGGGTCGCGGTCGCGCCAGTCTTTTGGGTCAAGATTCCACACTATCATAGGGTAGCCCAAGTCATCGCGAGTAGAGCCATACGGCGGACGAGCCAGCGTTGGCTTGTAACCCAAGACTTTTTCTAACGCGACGTCGCAGTCGTGCATTTGTTTTAGAGCCTCTTCGAGACTTATTTCTGACAGATGCGGATGACTCCAACTATGGTTTCCAATATCGTGTCCTTCAGCCACTATACGACGGATGATGTCTGCATTTGCCTCTACCTTGCGCCCAAGTACAAAAAAACTTGCATGAACTCCGTACTGTTTTAAAATGTCCAAAATTTCTAAAGTAACAGGGCTTGGACCATCATCAAAACCCAAGGCTACAGCAGGAGCTATATCATCAGAGTTTTTTTGCATGGACTTTGTCAATAAATTGCCTGAAAAACAGGAATTTGCGCCTAAAATCACTGCACCGGTTAAAGTGTTTTTCAAAAAAATACGTCTTTTCATCATATTATTACATTAATTACAAACAAGAATAATAGCCAAATTCTATCCCAAAAATGTTTAACAGTCACAACACCACTTCCTTGCAAACTATTTTTTGAGATTGCACAAAGACTGACCCCTTCCTGTCATCTTATTATACGAAAAAAAATGAAAAAGGTTTCGTTTTGGGAAAAAAAATCTAATTTTAAAAATTTTAATCACATAAAATCGCATCCTGAAAAAAATCAAAAATTCAAAAAAAATTTGTTCAATATCAAAAAGTTTTTTTTATCTTTGCGTTTTGATTTTTAGTAGCATAAAATCCTTATAATAAAATGGAAACATCAGAACAAAAAAGTACAGTTGTACCCGATGCACTTGCACCGCAAAGCATCGAAGACATCAAAAAGAGTTATCCAGACGAGTGGATATTGTTGGGAAATCCTGTAAGAAGAAGCGAGCAGGAAATGGCTATACTTTCAGGAGTGGTCTTGTATCACAGTCCTGACAAAAAGGAAGTTTGTTACTTGGGCAAACCTTTGGTCAAAGACTATAAAAAAGTTACGCTATTTTTTAACAGAGTAACACCGCGACCAAAAAGAGAAGCGATTGTCAGTATTTATTCAACACAGAAACTATGACTTATGAATTTGAAAAAGACCCAGTAAGCGGACTTATATTGGTTTACATTGTGTTGGACGAAATATATGAATTCAAAATGATGCTCGACACAGGCGCGTTAAACACAACATTTGACATTAACCCGTTGTATATCGCAAAGTATCCTATCGGTAGCCGGTATAAAATTTTTAGGATTGTTTATCATGTGTGTATTTGTTTTGTAGCCTACAAGGTTTATAAGGAAATGGAACGGGTACTAAAACAAAAAGGTGTTTCTTTAAGCGTTGATAAAGTGTTAAGCATAGCCAAAACTATAACTACTGTTAAGGTAAAGCTTCCCAAGTCCAACAAATACCTGTTAAAAACTATGATATTGACGCCGAAACAACGACTGGTAGAGCCTATGCTATGCGCCAAATATTGGCACATGTAGGGTAGCGATTTTTGTGGGTGCCTCATAGTCGAAGTCAGGAGAGAATCTCTATGTTTTTATTGCCACGAAAGGCACGAAATAGCACTAAATAACAACAGTTTCAGTATATTTTATTTTTGCTAAATCGA
>Ga0099364_10005339_pt1 | contig 19112 bp, 17 predicted proteins | sample TergutTh196P3_FD_73070 | JGI IMG/M metagenome (GOLD analysis project Ga0099364, IMG submission 73070) | Microcerotermes parvus P3 segment gut microbial communities from Pointe-Noire, Republic of the Congo - Th196 P3 | ecosystem: Host-associated > Arthropoda: Insects > Digestive system > Gut ...
TACCTCTCAATCTCCGATTTCAATTTTCAAGGCGGAGTCTAACATCACGAACGTCAGCAAGCGTCAGGAAAAGCAATGACGCATCCTGCCTGGCTTACGCCACAGGCTCTGTAAACACCGGGCTCTGTGAACGTTGCGCAATCTTAGGATTGCGGCTCTGTCAACCACTTTGCGACATCCTTTGCCCAGTAGGTCAAAATGATATTCGCTCCCGCACGAGCAATCGCCGTGAGCGATTCCAAAACGACCACCTTTTCGTCGATCCAGCCGCGCTGTGCCGCCGCTTTGACCATACTGAATTCGCCGGAAACATTGTACGCCGCTATCGGAACCCCTTCAAAACGATCCCGAACCATCCGCACAACGTCCAAATAGGCTAACGCCGGCTTAACCATAATAATGTCCGCCCCCTCTTGAAGATCAAGTTGTACTTCCCGAATCGCCTGTCCAGCCGATGCCGCCGGGTCCATCTGATACGAACGGCGATCCCCAAACTGCGGCGCACTGCCCGCCGCCTCTCTAAAAGGTCCGTAAAACGAACTCGCATACTTCGCCGCATAACTCATAATCGGAAGATGCGAAAAGCCTTCCCGATCCAAACCGGTTCGCATGGCTTGGATCATTCCATCCATCATCCCGCTGGGAGCGAGCATATCGGCACCAGCACGGGCATGAATAATCGTTTGCTTGACAAGATTTTCGAGTGTGGCATCGTTATCGACATCGTATTCGGGGACTGGGCGGAGTACCGCTCCGTCCCCGGCTCTTTTTTTGAGCATGCCGCAGTGTCCGTGATCGGTGTATTCGCAAAAACAGACATCGGTGATGACGAGTAATTTATTACCGAGCGTTTGTTTGACGGCACGCACCGCTTGGGCAATGATTCCGTTTTCACTTAAAGCGTCGTTGCCAATAGCGTCTTTAACATCGGGAATCCCGAAGAGGATGATTCCGCCGATTCCGAGGGCAGCAGTCTCTTCGGCTTCTTTGACGAGTTCGTCAATGGAAAGTTGAAAGTTGCCCGGCATAGCAGAGATCGGTTGCCGAATGTTTTGACCGGTGCGGACAAACAGGGGCAGAATCAAACGTTCCGGCGAGAGGGACGTTTCCTGTATCATCCGCCGGATGGCAGGTTCATAACGCAATCGCCGAAGACGAGTAATGGGAAAAGACATGGTAACAGCGTATTTTAGCATGTGTGGTGAGTGAAAACAATAACATCTTCTCGGATTCCTTGACTTTGGCAACAAATTGTCATAAAATCGGACGTATGAGTCACGACATTCAACACATTCGGAATCTGGTTGCCGGACAGCATGAAAAGGTGCGGCAACTCAAATCGGAAGTCGCCCGGACAATCGTCGGACAGGAAGCAATGATCAACGGTATCCTCACCGGTCTGCTGACGCACGGACACATCCTGCTCGAAGGGGTACCGGGTCTTGCCAAAACGACGGCGATCAAATCCGTTGCCGAAGCGGTTGCCGCTAAGTTTCAACGCATCCAATTTACGCCCGACCTGCTCCCTGCCGATCTTATCGGCACCATGATCTATCTGCCCGGCGAGGGAACGTTCAAGACCCGAAGGGGTCCCCTCTTCGCCAACTTTGTTCTCGCCGATGAAATCAACCGCGCTCCGTCCAAGGTGCAATCGGCACTGCTCGAAGCCATGCAGGAGCGGCAAGTTACTATCGGCGACGCAACCTATCCGCTCGAAGGACTCTTTCTCGTGATGGCAACGCAAAATCCGATAGAACAAGAGGGAACCTACCCGTTGCCGGAAGCGCAGGTTGACCGATTTATGCTCAAATTGAAAATCACATATCCGAATCAGGAAGATGAGCGGCAGATTCTCGATAGGGCATTGTTGCCGGAGTCGATTGCGGCAACGAAGAGCAATGCCGTCGTTTCGGCGGCGGAAATAGCAGAGATGCAACAAGTTACAGAGCAGATTTACATTGACGGCAGCATTAAGGATTACATTTTGTCGATTGTTCGGGCAACTCGTTTTCCTGGTGCGATGGGATTGAAACAGTTGGAACCGATGATCGAGTTCGGTGCTTCACCGCGTGCTACGATTTTTCTCGGCAAGGGGGCAAGAGCGGCGGCATTTCTATCGGGTCGAGGATATGTTACGCCGCAGGATGTCAAGGACATTGCTTTTAATGTCCTTCGCCATCGGGTTGTGTTGACGTATGAGGCGGAAGCCGAAGAGAGAACTTCGGAAGATATTATTGCTAAAATTCTCGAAACCCTGCCGGTGCCGTAATAGTTTTCTACCCGGAGATTACGGCGGAGTACCGCCTACATCTCCGGCTCTTTGCGTATGTTATTTTGTAAGTTCCTTATCGTTTTCCGGCAGTTTTTCCGGTGGTTTTGATCTTGATGTCCACTCCGGCGGGAAGGTTCAATTTGTTGAGGGCATCAATCGTTTTGGCGGTAGAATTGAGAATGTCGATGACCCGCTTGTGCGTTCGGATTTCATACTGTTGCCGTGCTTTTTTATCGACGTGCGGACTGGAAAGAACGGTATAGCGTTCGATCCGGGTGGGAAGCGGAATGGGACCGTGTACATCGGAGCCGGTGCGTTTTGCCGTATCGACGATTTCGGCGGCACTCTGATCGAGCACTGCGTGGTCAAATGCTTCCATTCTAATTCTGATAATGTCTTGTCCGATTGCCGTCACGTCTCTCTCCGCAGGGTGTTGATTGATGCCTTATTGCCAAATATCAAAACCGGTTTTTCGGGAGTCCCACCCTACCGGAATGGAGATATTCTACAGCCGAACGAAAAAACGTCAAGCCCCCGCACTGTACGGTTGGGCGTGTCCGGCGGATAAAAGTTCACAGAGTCCGGTGCGGAAGCACCGGAGTCGTATCTTCCGATACGGGCTCTGTTTGTTCAGCGTTAAAATTTTTCCGCCAGGGCAGTAAAGATTCTATTGGGGTTCCTTCACCGCAAAAGAGACGTGAAGAATGCCGCTTTCGGCTGCCATTTGCATAATCGGCTTGATGTCTCCGTAGAGAACTCCTTTATTGAAACGAATTCGGACTTCCGCCTCTTCTCCCCAGTCTTTTCGGCACTCCGTTAAGAGTTGACGGAGGTCGCTTTTGCTGAATGCCTCTGCCCCGACAAGGATCATTCCGGGTTCCGAAATAGTGATCGTGAGACATCTCGTTTGCTGCTCTTTCGGAAGTATTCCCGTTTCCGCTTCCGGCAAATCGACCTGCACCGCATTGTCCTGCTGAATCATATTGTTGGAAACGATGAAGAATATGATGAGCAGAAAGACTACGTCGATCATCGGCGTAAGATTAAATCGTCCTCCCTGCGGTTTCAGATGTTCCGGTGTTTTCATGGGCTGCTGTTTTAGCCGGTACTCCGGCGTATTTTTTGGGGACTTATTGGCTTGATTTCCCTTGTTCCCCATCCGCACAAAAAGGACAACCTCCTTCGGGAATATACCACCCGCTTGCCGTTCTGTCAACGATAGTCCGCCCCCGATATTAGTCCATCGACAGACTGGACGGACGGGCAGATTGCCCATTGATTTTCGCCGCCGTTTTTGTTAGACTAACAGGATGTAACATGGTCGTCCTGTAGAGATCGAGGAGATTTTTATGCGAGAAATTCTTTGTTTCGTTCTGTTCGTTGCGTTCATTGCAGTGCCAAGTTCTTTCGTTTCGGGACAGTCGCGGCAGTTGAGGGAGATATTTCAAGGACAACCCCCGCCGCCCGGTGCCGTTACCATATTGGGACGCGCCTTCTTCGAAGCAGGAGAAGCCGGCTTCGGAAACTCTCTCGTCATGCTGATCGGTGCCGATGATCGAAATGTCCGGGAAGAACTCGGTTTGACCGATACAGAAGTCAATTCAGTTCGGTTGCTTCGCGCACAGATGTTGCTCGGTGCACCGCAATACGCCAATCGGTTCAGAACGCTGACCCCGGAAACTCAACAAGGTGTTCAGGATGATCTCAAGCGTGATTTAGGTCGAATCACAGAATTTTTCGACAACACCCTCTCCACAGAACGGAAGGAAAATGTCCATAAACTGGTTTTCCAATCGCTCGGCGGAGTCGATTCGCCGATGATAAATCTCAGTGCGATGGAGACCTTAAATCTTTCGGACGACCAAAAGACAAAGTTAAAGGGGGTCTTCGACGAAATGCGCGAGGAGCGGATGGCTCATGCAGAAAAGGCGTTGGAAATCGCAGAAAAGGTCGTCGCGGCGGGCGGTCCTCAAAATTTGTCGGAGGAAGAGCAGGAGGAACTGCGCAAGATGCGGCAGGAACTTGAAGCCCAAAGTTTTGTAACGGCAAGGAAACTGGCAGAACGTCTGCGTCAACACTTGACCCCGGAACAGTTGGAAAGAGAGAAGCAGTTGATCGCTTCTCGTCCAGCCTTCTTGCCGGGTCTGCCGAGACAGATGCGGGAAGGGAACGTGGAAGAGGGGGATGGCGGTTACGCTCCGGGTGCTGGATCGTGGCGACCCGGTCAGGCGTTGCCGGTGCAAATCCAAGACCGGCGGGATGGACGCTTTCCGAGAGGAACGACGACGGAATGAAATGTCCCCACATTTTGGGAACATCTGCGTCATAACCTACACGGGGTCAAATGGGTCGTTTTTCTTTGCGTCTCCTTGCGTACTTTGCGGTAAAAAAAAGAGGATTTAACCGCAAAGGACGCAAGGATCGCAAAGGATAATTTCATGCCGTTTACGGTACATAACCTTACTCCGAACTTCTTCGGCTGCCCAATTGCCGAAAGACCGTAGGAGTAATGTCGGCAGACAAGGCATGAACGCTGCCGTCGCCGAAAACGAAATTCGTAACGCCCGACGAATGGTACGCTCCAAAACCGCCGACGAGAAATTGACCCGGTACTTCCTCCGCCCAAGTCTCCGGCAGAAACGCCGGCTTCGCCTCGGAATCCTCCGCCTCGATTTTCAACTGTGCCAGAACCTCTTTCGGCATCGCCCAATTTGAAAAGGGTCCGACGTAGACATTCGGCTTATTGCCCGTGTTGCGGAGCGTACCCGGTGTACCGGACATCCAACCGAGTCCGCCGTCCACGAAGGGACCTTCTGCATCTTCGGGAAGAATAAATTGCCGACCCATAGGACGTGTGTCCTGTCCAATTTGACCGTCGTTGAAAATGTTCGCTTCGCCGAAAAAGATCGTGTTCGATATGCCGTCGGGTATGTCGCGGCTGCGTAATTTACTGTTCAGGAAGAACACGCCGTCGTTGTCCGCATCAATCGGCGTTTCCGTACTGCTGTGGCACGCCATGTAATTCACGGGCAACGGGCTATCAGGAATTTCCGGCGTTCTGCTCCATCTCCAACTCCAACCGCCGTCGGAGGGACAACGGAAAGTGACCGGCGGTTGGAACAACCACGCGTCACGGTTTTCGGGGTCGTACACCCCCTTGTCGAAGTCAATTTTGCCGTAAAGAGCGGACTGTTCCAGAAAGGGGAGCAATCGGGGAATCCAGCCCATGTGATTGCCGAGCGGCACATTGCGTATGGGACCGCTTTCGTTGACGGTTCCCGGCGGAAGCAGACCGAAACTCTGTTCGTAATTTTTGACGGCGATACCGAGTTGCATCAGATGGACGCTGCACTGCATCCGTCGGGCGGCTTCGCGGGCTGCCTGCACGGCAGGAAGCAACAGGGCGATTAACATGCCGATGATGGCTATGACGACGAGAAGTTCGACAAGCGTAAAAGCGCGTTTCATAGGATTGTGCGGGGCTGGGGTGTCTCGGACCGAGACATTGTTATACCATAAACGGCATGAAAGTAGTCTTTGCGATCCTTGCGTACTTTGCGGTTAAATCCTTTTTTCAACCGCAAAGTACGCAAAGGGCGCAAAGAAAAAACGTCCCATTTGACCCCGTTTATGGTATAAACATCAAGGCATTGTTAAAATTGTAAGGGATGACGTTTTTTTCGTCAAGGGGCGAAAAAGGATCGACCTCGTTTTTTTATTTGTATCATCTACAACTCACTCGGAGATTACGGCGGAGTACCGCCTACATCTCCGGCTCTTTGCGTATGTTATTTTTGTGCAGTTCCTTACGTCACGGGCTCTGTGAACTCTGTGAACTTTTATCCGTCGGGTTCCCGATTATTTTGCCGGGCAAATTTAATGTTGTCGCAAATCTTACGAATTTGTCCGTCAAAGATTTCGCCGTTCACCGCCGTGAACGCACCGATAACGTGTTCAAAGTGCAAATGATCGTCAGGAATCAAGACGGCTTCCAAATCGGGCTTCGTCAAACTGATTGCCGATACACGTTGCCGCAAAAGATCGAAATTTTCAACGTTTACATCATTCAACAGAATTGCCGAAAGTGAACCGTCTTCGTGAGCGATGAGCCGAACCTGTACCGAGTCGGTGTCGATGTCCACAGGCAGGGCGTGTCCTTCCGGGGACATTTTGGCATTGAAATCTCCTTCGGGAATGATGATCTTAAATGTCAGGACGAAAAACGTGAGCAACAGAAAGACCACGTCGATCATGGGGGTCATGTTGGTCTGTGGTTTTTCGAGGAGTCGTCGCTGGCGGAGCATAATGGGGCATTATAGCACGAAAAGGATTAGCCGCAACGACAGTGCAAAGCATATCAGGAGTTTCTTGATCGCAAAAATGGTGCGTTATTCGGCGAGCATAGTAGCACCTACTGACTTGATAGGGAAAAGTAAATCCAAATTGGCAACAGTACCAGCATTGACCACATAATGCCTTCGGGGTTGAATCGCCACCGCCGGTCGAGGCGGCTCCTTCTCTTCCGCAAAAACCTGACTCGGTCGAGGAGCCACCGCCAACTTGACGGGATTCTCCAACACAAGTTTCTCCGCCTGCTGCACCGCCGGAATCGGAACCGGCAATACTGGTATCGGAGTAGAAACCATCCTCGGCGTATTTTTCGCAACCGCTATCGGCTGTGAGGCACCTTGCGGAACAGGAATGGGAACCTTCATGTCGAAAAATTCCGACTTGGAAGGAAGAGCAGTGGGTGCTGCGGCAACGAGAGGTACATCCTTCGGCATAACTTCCTGCGGCATAATCTCTCGAGGAGCAGTATTTTTCGGTACAACGACGGACGGCGCAGGCGGCAGTGTCCGTACCGCATGGGCAACCATTGTGGACGGTGGGGAAGTGACCGCTCGCGGGGACGCTTGTGGAGGTAAGGGTAGTGATGCCGCCGGTTTCGGCATCGTTGGTTCTGGTGCCGACGCAATGAGAACAGGTTCTGGTCGAAGGGGTGCTGAACGGACAGGGGCGGAGTTTGCCGCTCCCCATTTCCTCTCCACTGCCGCCAACATATCAGTATTTCCTTGTTTCCGATAGATTGCGGCAATTTCTTGCCGGGCTTCGGCTTCGGAATAGATAGACTTAAAATATCGCAGTCCTTCCACCATCTTGTCCTGCTTTACCAGGCATTGGGCGAGCATTCGGATAATATCGGCGTTGTCCGGCGATTGGGTGAGTGCCTGCCGCAAAATGAGTTCGGCTCTGTGTAAGTCGCCCGTGTCCAGCAGAAAGGAGGCGTAATCGAAAGCGATAGCGGGAACCTGATTCGGAGTAGCATTTTTGAGGGCGAGTCCGAAGTAAGTGTTGGCTTTTACGATGTCGTTTTGCTCGACGTACATACGTGCCATACGATGATTTGATGCCGACGATGCTCCATTGCTTGCCGGTACGTCGTTCTTGACGACGGGGCTTTGATAGGAACGGAAGAATGAGAAGAAATCCCTTCCTTTTCCCGAATGAGGCGAATACGCCCAGGAGAATTGCGGAGCAATGACGATCCCGACGCAGACTAAAACAACAATGACGCGAATATGTGAAAACATATGAATCAAACTCCGATCACAGGCTATCATGTCACGTTGTCGGAATAGAAAAGGAGCAAGATTGAAAATTAGTGCAGTCCCCCTTATATTCGGCTTTTCTGTCTAATGTGTTTCTATCTGTCCGTTCCGTCCGATTGTCAAAAATAGACTTACCGTTATTTTTGACACTTTGCATGCTTTGCGGTTACTGTTCCGGCGGATAAAAAATGGAAGCCGGGAGCGCAACGTAGTGGAGCGACCGGATTAACCCCGGAGTAGCGGCTAAATATCCGGTCGCTGCGCGTTGCTGCGCTCCCGGCTTTCATGTCTCGCTTTCCTTTTTTGAGAATACATCTCTTGACGGCAGACAAAAATGGGATAGAATAAGGCTGTCTCATCGAATCAACACCCATGCTTGACAGAATAAGGACCTATCATGCTGACTTTGCCGAAATTTTTGCGGCTTTTGATCTCGAATCACTGAGCATGGCGGCAAAGATCGTTGCGGATCATTACGCTGACGATAAACAGATTTTCACGGCGGGCAACGGCGGCAGTGCAGCGCTGGCAACCCATCTTGCGGCAGATTTCGGCAAAAACGTTGCAGGACCGGGCGACAAGCAACCACGTATTCTGTCGCTGTGTTGCAATTCTGCAACACTTACCGCTCTCGGAAACGATTGCGGTTATGAAAACACGTTCAGTTTCCAACTGCGCAACCTGATGAATGTCGGCGACCTGGTCGTGTTGATTTCAGCCAGCGGTAATTCACCGAACATCGTTGAAGCGGCAAAATTTGCGAAGACCGGCGGAGCGGCGGTTATCGGACTCACTGGTTTCACTGGCGGAAAACTCAAAGAACTCGCCGATGTCAGCCTGCACACCCCTTGCCATGTCTATGAGTTGGTCGAAGATGCCCACTCCTTCTTCTGCCACGCTATTGTTACCGCCTGCAAACGCCGTTAAAGACCGGCGGTAGGTCAGGGGCGTTCCTTGCTTACGCTGCGGGCTCTGTGAACGCTCCGGGCTCTGTGAACGTTGCGGGTATTTTTTCTCCAAAATTGCTCTTCCGTCAGGGGCAGAATTTCTGTACCCTTCCCCGTATTTCTCCGCCGTCGGCACCCTTTCACATTGGGTAATTTCAAGCAACACATCACTTGCAGTACCTGCACCGGCATTGCCGTAGCAGGAATCGCCTATCACTTCGGCTTTTCCCCGCAGACGTGTCTGGTCGCTGCCGGTCTGTGCAGTTTCGCCGGTATGTTGCCCGACATCGACAGCGATACGAGCAAATCCTTTCAGGAATGTATCTACCTTACCGCCGGAATCGGATGTATCCTGACCGCCGCAAGACTCCGCTATTTTGGTGTCGATTCCGACTTTGCAATGCTCGGCGGAGCCTTCGTGTTTCTGCTGATCCGATTCGGTCTCGCACCGCTCATCAAAAAAATTACCGTCCATCGGGGAATGATTCACAGTATTCCGATGGCGATATTGTGCGGACAAATCGTGTTCTTTGTTGTATCCGGCGAGGTGTCTGACCGGCTCGTGAAAGCGGCTGCCCTGACCATCGGTTTTCTCTCCCATCTGATTTTGGATGAAGTGTTCAGCATTGATTCAACAGGAGCGGCATTGCGTCTCAAAAGATCGTTCGGCACCGCCTTGAAATGGTCGAACCCCAAAAGAAAAGGGGCGGTTACAGTAATCTATACATTGGTCGCTTGCTTCGGTTTTGCCGCCTGTTGCAATCCTGAAGTGCTCGAACAGTTCCACGGCGGTGTTGCAGTAGCGAATCAATCTGCCCTGCCGGACGAAACAACGCCTACACAGTCGCCGCCGTTATCGGAGACTGCAAAACTTGTTTCGCAGGAGATCAAGCGCGAAGCCGAAGAATTTTTAATGCAAGCGGAAATGCCGTTGCCGCCGCCACTTCCTCATTCGGTTGCCGCTGTAAAGCCGGCGGTACTGGAATTGCCGATCTTTGTGCAAGCACCGGCACCGGAACTCCCATCGGTCATGCAAATCAGCAACGATTGGAATCGAGATCGTCCCGTCCAACCTGCTCCGATCATTTTGCCGCGATGAGAAGGAAACGGTTCACAAAGTCCGCCGTTTCCTACGAACAGCAAATTTCTTTCATTGCGGTATAGGGTCCCTTTTTTCGGGCTTTTTCGGTGATTTCGAGGACGAATTTTTGGAACTTCGCTCCTTCTGCGGCGGAAATCCACGAAAAATGGATGCGTTCCGTGTCGAAGCCGAGCGTTAACAAAAGTTCCCGGAAGAGAATCCAACGTCGTCGTGCGTGAAAATTGCCGCTGGTGTAATGGCAATCGCCGGGATGACAACCACTCACCAAAACGGCATCGGCACCGCTTTCGAGGGCTTTGATCACAAGATTGAAGTCAATGCGTCCGGTGCAGGGCAAGCGGATGATCCTCAGGTTCGGCGGGTATTCCAACCGGCTGGTGCCTGCAAGATCGGCACCGAGATAGGTGCACCAATTACAGACAAAAGCAATGATTCTCGGTTCAAAATCGGCTTGATCAATCATGTCTGGTATTTTCGCATGACCATCGGGAAATGTCAAGGGAAACGGCAAGTACAGACATTTTGTCCGTTGGGACAGGAAATCACTCACAAAAATTGGACACACCATGGCTCGATATCACTAACACAAAGGACTCCCTTTTTCTCTCAAACTGTGGTATAGTGGAGTCTGAGTATCTTACTTTCCATTCCTCTATTTTTAGGAGTCTTCGATGACACACAAACCCTCTCGCCGTGAATTTTTACAGACCGCCGCCGTAACGAGCGTCGGCTACTGGATGCTTGCCGGTCAAACACCCAAAGTCAGTGCTTCGCCGAACGAACGCCTCGCCTTCGCCGGTATCGGTATCGGCGGAAAAGGAAGCAGCGACATTGCTAACGCCGCCCGATTCGCCGATGTCGTCGCTATTTGCGATGTCGATAAAGGACGACTTAACAATGCCCAACAGCGGTACCCCCAAGCAAAAGCATACACCGATTACCGAAAACTCTTTGATGAAATGGGGGATTCCATCGACGCGGCAACGATCAGCGGTGCTGACCATATGCACGCTCCGCAGGCTCTCATGGCAATGCGGATGAAGAAGCACGTCTACGTCCAAAAACCGCTCGCCCGAACCATGTATGAGTGCCGACTCATGGCGCAGGTTGCCAAAGAAACGGGCGTGTGCACCCAGATGGGCAACCAAGGGAGTGCCAGCGATGGTCTCCGCCGTCATGCCGCCGAAATGAAAGCGGGTATCTACGGCGACATCAAAGAACTGCACGTCTGGACTGATCGTCCTATCGGATGGTGGCCCCAAGGACCTGAAACCATCCGCACGATGGCGGCTTACGAAGAAAAAGTCCGCCGTGAAAAACCGGACGAGGCAAACAAACTGATCGACGACATGAAGAAAAAGGCGGAAAGCCAACTCAGAAACGTCGAGTGGGACCTTTGGCTCGGTGTTGCCGAACCTCGGGAATTTTTTCCCGGTGAAGAGCGCAGCATCTATCATCCGTTCGGCTGGCGCGGCTGGTGGGCATTCGGCACCGGTGCCTTGGGTGATATTGCGTGCCATTCGCTCAACGAGTACATGAAGGCTCTCAATCTCAGTGTTCCTACCTCGGTCGTTGCCCGGACATCAGGACACGACTTCGATATTTTCCCAACATCCTCCGAGATCGTCTTCGAGTATCCCGACACGCCGACCCGCAAGGGCTTCAAGTTTGTTTGGTACGACGGCGTAAAATTTCCGAGCAAGGAAACTTATGAGGCAAACGGATTCCGGTATCCTGACAGCCGCCCCGGCGGCGGCACGCTCATCGTTGGAACCGAAGGTTTTCGGGGACCGGGAAATAATGTGCGAAAACAGGGTGTTACGGTGCCGGAGGTGCAGTATGCCCCGAAGTATCCCAATGCGGATGGCAGCATCCCGGAGAATCAGGATAATGATCCGCGTAACATGTTCGAGTTGATCACGGCGATCAAGGAGAACAAGCCGGAACTGTGTTTTTCGAACTTCGTGACTCAAGCCGGTCCGCTCACCGAGGCGATGTTGCTGGGCAATCTCGCCGTGTGGACGGCATCGAAGCCGGAAGAGTGGGGAGAAAAGGTTCTTTGGGACGCACCGAACATGCGGATCACGAATCTTGCTGATCTCAAAACGCCGGGTGTCGCCGATTTAATCAAACCGGTTTATCGGGAAGGATACAGATTGGATTAGAGTGTCGTTGCTTTTGCGCTGGATACGCTGAACAAACAGAGCCCGTATCGTAAGATAGGGACTCCCTGACTTACGTCACGGGCTCTGTGAACGTTTATCCGCCGGGATACTCTCGACAGCACAGACGATGCCTGCTATAATCGGCTTTGCCGTTTTGTCTTCCAACCCTCTGATGTCCCATGAAATCACTTGCCCGCCTTGTCCTTTGTCTATTGTTTTTGTTGACTTTTGCCGCTTCGGGGCGGAGTGAAACCATCCTTTTCGATGCTTCAAAGCCGGAAACGCCGGGAACCAGCATTACCGTCAATCAGATAGCCGCAGAACGTGCTGATGGTTTATTCATTCTCACCAATCGGCAACGAGCCGATTGGCCCGGCATTACGCTCAGAGGAAATTGGTCGTTCGCTCCGAACAGTGTCCTCGTACTGGAACTCGAAAACAGGGGAACGAACACCGCAAGAGTTTCCTGCCGGCTCGACTCTCCCGGTGCCAATCCCGACACGGGCAGACGAACGTTCACCACTGCCGTAACACTGGAAGCCGGTGAAAAGAAACGTTGGGAAATCGCTCCGCCCCGAAGATTGCCGCCGCAACTGCAAGACAAACTCTTCGGCATGCGCGGCTATCCCGGCGGTGTTCGCGGCGGAACCGACGGAACCGTCAGCAGAGAGTCTTTCGACCCGACAGACCTCGTTGCCGTCTTCATCTTCTACGCAAGACCAAGCGAAGAACATTCGATTGGAATCAAAAAGGTGACCATGGAGCCGCCGCAACAGAGTTCAACACAAATCGCTTCGCTTAACGCCGCATTGAATTTGCCGCCGGAAGAGTTCTTTCCGATGATCGACCGCTATGGACAATACATTCACGCCGATTGGATCGGCAAAGTCAAGTCCGATGACGACTTGAAAAAATATCGGGAAGCCGAAGAAAAAGAACTCGCCGCCGCACCCCGGATGCCCGACCGAAATCAATACGGCGGTTGGACAAAGGGACCCAAACTCGAAGCGACCGGACATTTCTATCCCGTAAAACGAGGCGGAGTCTGGTGGTTGGTCGATCCTGAAGGGTATCTCTTTTGGTCGCACGGTTCTAATTGTGTTCGTCCCAACTCCGGCGACACACCGACCAGCGACCGGGAACATTACTTTGCGGAGTTGCCTTTCGATGCCTTTAAGGGACGCGGAAGTTGGGCGGTCCATGGATATTACGTAGGAAAAACACCCTACAACACCTACAACTTTACGGCATCGAACTTGAGACTGAAATACGGCGAGGACTGGCAGCGGCACTTTGCAGAAACGGCACACAAGCGGCTCCACGCTTGGGGAATGAATACCATCGCAAACTGGTCTGACCCGGCAGTCTATCGGCTTGCTAAAACGCCCTACACCACGACGTTAAATGCCGGCGGACCTGCCATCGCAGGAAGTGAAGGATATTGGGGACAATTTCGTGATCCGTTCCACCCCGAATTTCGTCGGAATATGGCAACGACGATGAGCAGACAGCGGGACACCGCGAACGATCCCTGGTGTATTGGATATTTCGTGGACAATGAACTCGGCTGGGGAAATGAAACATCGCTGTCCGCTGCCGCTTTGGTGTCCCCTGCAACCCAACCGGCAAAGGTTGCGGTCGTCGATATGTTGCGAAAGAAATATGAGACCATCGAAAGACTCAACGCCGCTTGGGAGACTGCACATGCTGATTGGAACGCTCTCCTGACTTCGACGACCGCTCCCAACGCAAGGAATACAGCGGTTGCCGCCGATCTTCGCGAGGGATACACATTGATTGCTGAAGAGTATTTCAAAGTGATTCGGGAGGAGTTGAAGAAGGTTGCGCCGAACAAGATTTACTTTGGTTGCCGATTCGCTTGGGTGAATGACCGGGCGGTGCGGGCAGCGGATAGATATTGCGAAGTGTTGAGTTTCAATCTGTACCGGTACGATTTGAGCGATTTCAAATTGCCGGAGGGGGTGGACAAGGGATTCATTATTGGTGAGTTCCATTTCGGTGCGTTGGATCGAGGAATGCTGCACACGGGTTTGTGTCCTGTGGCGGATCAAGAGGAACGCGCTGCGGCTTACGAAAAGTATGTCCGGTCTGGCTTGGAGCATCCGAACATTGTTGGTACACATTGGTTTCTCTATGGTGAACAGGCGACTACGGGACGCGGCGGCGACGGGGAGAATTACCAAATTGGTCTCGTGGACATCTGCGACACGCCGTACACGGAAACGATTGAGGCGGTCAAACGTATCGGCAGGGATATGTATGACATTCGGTTGAAACGGGAAGAGTAGAGAACATATCCGCCGGGGCAGTAATGCGGTGTCCCGGCTATACTGCGACACGGCAATAATTTACCTTTTTCCCTTCGTGTCTCCTTTGTGCCCTTTGTGTCTTTGTGGTTAATCCTTTTTCAACCACAAAGGCACAAAGAACACAAAGATTCACAAAGAGAAAAGTGCAATCATTGGCATTTTACAGTATAACTTTTTGCCCTTGCCTCACATTCTATTATTAACTACACTTCCGCAAATGAAGTGCGTTTTTAATTTATGGAGGTCAACAATGTGCCGAATACCGCTCATCGCTCTTGTATCGCTTGCTCTCGCCGTTCCTGCGTTTGCGCAATCCAAACCGGTTGATTTGGGAGCCGTAACCGTCAAAATCATGCTCAAAGCCTTTCAGGTCGGCGATTACGCCACCGTCGAAACACTCTTTGCCAAACTGCCGCTCGAAAGTAAAGAACAATTCCTGCACCAAGCAACGGAAATACTCATGATCGACGGGACAGCACTGAGTTCTGAAATGAATAGCACAACGACACTGTTGGATACGTTTTTTGGTTATGTTTCGGTAATGATGCTAGAAATAGTGCAATCACTAGATATGGAAAAACAGGAGGAAGTGAAAGAGATCGTGAGATGGATTCATGCTGATCTGATGGCTTACAAGGAAGATAAAACTACACAAATACAGTTACTCGGACGTTTAACGGCATCGTTGCTCGAAGAATCGGCAGTCGCTGCCGATTCGTCCGCCGAGGAAAAACACTATTCTGTGATTATCCAGACAGAGTTTAACGAATGGTGGGCAAAACGTGAGGAGAAAATCTCTTATACCGGCAATGATACCGTTCGGGACGCTTTGGGAAGTCTCACTCGCAAAAACGGTTCGTTTATGACCGTAGGAACGCGGGGATGGATTGAGCGTCCGGTGGGCGGCGGTAATCTCGTTCGATTGCCCGTGGATTTTGATGCTATGGGCAATCATGGAGACATGGCGACAAACTATCAACTTCTGCCGAATGATCGATTAGTCGTGATACCGGCTCTTACAATCGAACATCCCGAACCGGTGTCGCTACCGACGGCTGTGAAAGATATTTGGCAACTATTTTGGCGTTAACGTTCATTTTCAACTTACTATACTTTACACCGTTACCAACTGGTCGTTTTACATAGCGGACTTTGTGCCCTTTGTGCCTTTGTGGTTAGTAAAGGATTAACCACAAAGACACAAAGGGGTGCAAAGAAGACAAACCAATTTTTGACGGGGTACAGTGTACATAACCTTCCTATGAAAACAGACATACTAAATTTCCTGCACCAACTGATCGAAGCCCAGATTAACATGCTTGCTGTGTTGCACAAAAAGCAGACGATCCTTGTCCGACCGGAAAAGGAAGCCATAGCAACCATTTCCGCCGAAGAGGAACAAACGCTCGCCAAAATGCAGAATATGCTCACGCGGCGAGAGGAACTTCTTACTTCCGCCCGATTGCAAAACATTCGAGGCGACTCGATAGAGCAACTGTGCGAGCATTTCTTTCCCCGCAATATCGAGGTGCATAAACTGCTCGATGAAATCAAGCACCGCTCGCACCAAATCCGGCTGCTTGCCTACACGAATTGGACAATGTCGCGGAAGTCGTTGATTCATGTTTCGCAGATTCTAGAATTGTTAGAAACTCGCGGACAGGGCAAGACGACGTACCAACCGCAGATGCCAGCGGACAGTGCCCGAGGCGGATTCAAAGACTGGGTGGCATGATTTTGACAAAAACAGGGCACTATCCCCAACTGTTTTGGTGCCAATACGCGGGTCGGTTTTCAAGGCTGGTTCGAGCGGCACCTCGGACTTCGGGACTACCATCCCGATGCAGGGCTTGTACGAGAGTCGCCCGGCTTTCCTCACGCCGACCCGCTACCAACTGTTCCGCCGCTTTACTACGTAATTTCGGCATCTCGTCGAAGGCAAGCACTTCACACAACGCATCTTCGACCAGCGGAACAATTTCGCGGCAATAATCAATACACAACAATGCCTTTGCCCTAATAAGCGGTTCGCTGGTACTCAACATTTTCGACAATTCCGCCGGGGTCTGTTTGTCCAACTGGCGGACAAGATTGAACATTCGCCGACGACGTTCGTCGTCCAACTGTTCAAACGTCTGCATAAACCGGTTGAATCGGAAATTCGGGAGCAGTTTTTGAATTGTGTCCCGAACCTCTTCGTGCGGACTCTCTACGAACTGCATAATTCGTGCCGCTGCTCCGGGTACATCTCGTGTACTTAACTGCGTCAGTGCCTCGACCTGTACTGCCGGGTCGCTATCTCCAGATGCCTCCCAGATAAGTTGGTAAATTTCTGTTCCAGAAAAATCGGCTAATGCAGATAATGCCGCCAGTCGTCCCTCCCCTTTGCCGTGTTCAAAAATTTTCCGAAGATACGCCGACAACTCGCCTTCTGCTAATTCTAGATTTTGCAACAGCAGAACAAGACCACATTGTGCTTCCGCATCGAATTGGTCCAAAAAAGAATCAATCTGACCAATCCATACTAATGGAGGCAGGCTTGCCAGATTCGTTTTGTGTTCCAAAGTGAGCGGTTTCTTGACGCTCTTAAAAAGTGCTGTCAAAAAAGGAAAGTCGGCACGTTCCGAAACGATTTGCAAAACAAGGGGCGGCGGATGCAAACGATCCAAACATCGGCTAACGAACTGGAATAAATAAGGTTCCGTTTCCCTGAGCAATCGGCGATAGGTGGAAACATAGACCGGCGAATTGGGAAGCCGAAGTTGTAAATGGAGATCATGATCAAGACCGGCTCCCGAAAAGAAAGGATAGAGGTGCAGATACACGGTCAATGTCAATTCCTGCCGCGTAAAGCGGTATTCTTTAATTTTTTGTACGAGAATTTTCGAAAATTCGGGCAACAGGTTATTGTAGAGTAATTGGTGTTCGACGGGATCGTTTTTGTCCAATGCCGAGGCGTATTTGCCGAGAAATCTGATGAAATCGTTATTCAAGGAGAGTCCGCTCCCATCCTGTCCGCCGGGTCCGAGACAGTACGCAGCAAGAGTGGGCAGGACTTCGTAGAAATTTTGCGTGAAAGCGAGACGAAACGCCTGTCGGGCAAAAGCAGTATCTTTGTCAACGATGGCACCGCATAAGCCGGGGATGAGTTTGTCCCGATTATCATTGACCAGTTGGACGAGATCGGGATTGGTCGGGTCAAAGTTTCGGATAATTGTTTCGAGTCCCTGTCCGCTTCGCCGCGCGACGAGAATAGCACCGGCAAGATTGCGCACTGCGTCGCTGGTCGATTGGAAGGCGGTTTCGAGGAGTCCGAGTGCCGCCTGATTTTTCGACCGGGCAACCACCTGAAGTGTCAGATCAATACCGCGAGCCATCGATGGGAAAAACAGAGTGAACGCCGTCGGATTCTACCAAATCGCAGGGATTTCGGCAAGGCGGATGTTTAATACAATTTCAGCACACCGTACCGTTTGCTCTTACGTCGGCGCAGAATCGATCTGTTCGATGGTTTGCCCCGTTTTCTTGTTGAAGTTCCCTTCGTCGGTTTGCCCGTCGGCGTAACCGGATGACGACCCCCTTTTGTGCGTCCTTCACCGCCGCCGTGCGGGTGATCAATCGGATTCATCGCCGCCCCGCGAACGTGAGGTCGACGACCGAGCCAGCGGGTACGCCCGGCTTTTCCGATGATGATGTTCATGTGTTCGACGTTGCCCACCACACCGATCACCGCCCGGCACTTCACCGGTACACGGCGAATTTCACCGCTCGGCATATTTAACTGTGCCCAGCCGCTTTCGATGTCCCGAGCCACTAGAACGGCTTTGGAACCCGCCGAGCGGCACATGGCGGCACCCCTATTCGGTTGAAGTTCAATGTTGTGGATTTCTGCACCCAGCGGAATATCGGTCAACGGCAGACAGTTTCCAATGTTCGGCGGAGCACCGGTTCCGCTCATCAATTTATCGCCGACTTTGAGACCTTCGGGCGCAATGATATATCGTTTTTCGCCGTCGGCATAGTACAGCAGGGCGATTCGGGCAGTCCGGTTCGGGTCGTATTGTATCGAGTGGACGACGGCTCCGATACCGTCTTTGTTCCGGCGGAAGTCTATTTTGCGCAGTTGCTTTTTATGTCCGCCGCCGCGATGACGTACGGTGATGATCCCCTGATTATTACGTCCGTTGGTCCGCCGCTTCGGCAGGAGGAGGCTTTTTTCAGGGGCGGCATTTTTCGTCAGTTCGGCGAAATCACTGACACTCATATTCCGCCGACCCGCATGGTTTGCTTTGTATTTCTTTACGCCCATTGTGCAATTTGTTCACTACCGTTGACTACTGACACTATGCCAGCAGTCCAGTGTATAATTTTAGGGCATTTTACCCTTTTTGCAAGGGGGCGGCAACCTAGGCTTCTGCCGGAAAATTCTGATCAAAAAATGAAAGCCGGGAGCGCAATGAAATGGAGCGACCGGATCGTTGACATGTTTGGAATCTGCCATTCCGGCGCAAGCCGGAATGACGGGGTTTTGGCGAAACGTCTCGACGGACTGGCAGTTAACCCAGTCCCCTAACAAGTTTTTTTTCTGTATCCCATTTTCAGTGCAGGTTCCATTGGATTTGCGGCACATCGTTCTCTGATTTCCTTGAGCGTTCTTTCGTCTTTTTTCATCAACTTTGCCAGCGAC
>Ga0099364_10005340_pt1 | contig 19112 bp, 24 predicted proteins | sample TergutTh196P3_FD_73070 | JGI IMG/M metagenome (GOLD analysis project Ga0099364, IMG submission 73070) | Microcerotermes parvus P3 segment gut microbial communities from Pointe-Noire, Republic of the Congo - Th196 P3 | ecosystem: Host-associated > Arthropoda: Insects > Digestive system > Gut ...
GAGTCGATCATCCTGATTGGTCAGCCGGGCACAGGCAAGACGCATCTCGCGACGGCACTGGGTATTCAAGCGTGTCAGATGGGCAAGAAGGTGAAGTTCTTTCGCGTGAGCGATCTGATTACGCAACTCTTGGAAGCGAGAGAAGAGAAAGTTCTGATCCGCATGAAGAAGAGTCTTTCGGCGTTGGAAGTGATGATCTTGGATGAGCTGGGTTATGTTCCTGCAAGCAAGGCGGGGAGCGAGTTGCTGTTCGATGTGATTTCGCAAGCGTATGAGAGGACAAGTGTGATTGTAACGACGAACTTGCCTTTTGAGCAGTGGCCGGAGGTCTTGGGAAGTGCCCGACTGACGGGTGCGGTTTTGGACAGACTCACGCATCGTTGTCATATTTTGGAGGCGAGTGGGGAGAGTTACCGGCTGCGGTCGGCAAGGAAAAAAATTGCCCAAAGCAGAGAAAAATAGAAAAGTGAGCAGCCACTTGCCGGGAAAGGAAAAGTGGCTATATTATTAATGCTCGCGCTGCACTATTGGCGTGCCACGCGCTGCACTTTTCAAATGCCAAACGCAGGACGCTTTTTGTACTTGTTATGAAGAAGAAACCGGCGTAGCAGGAGGTCAAGGAGCAGGTGTTGCTCCTGAAGTTTACACGGAAATCCACTACAAACGGCTCACCGGGAATATCTACTATCCTGACCCCTATTCCGAATCCATTCTCGTTATTGACACAAAACTTGCGGGTACATTTTGTAAATATAAGCATGATACAACTACCACAGGTTCCATCGCTTATTGCAATAGTGCCGATACGTTTCCTGTGTGTTTTGGCGATAAATCCTATACTGTTTTCCTAATAGAAGGCAGGAATGATTATGCTATACTTTTCAGTCCTCCCCATCTCAATGAGGCAGAAAAGCGAGTAGAATATGAAGTGCTGGAATATGAAGGTCTTATAAACGGGCCAATCACAGAGCATGGTGATTTGATTGGTAAAGAACCGGAAGCCCTGACCGCTTGGAACAGGCATGTCAGTGGTGTGTGTCAACGTTGGAAGCCGGACAAATGTCCTCCAGGTATTTCTTGTACAAATAATAATGGAAACGCACATGCCCACTTCATAGGGGACAAAGCGATTGTTGCTGTAACCGGCAATGGGAAGGCATTTCATTACAGTTTAACGGGATACGATTCGGAAGTGCATAAAGAGCCCGCATTGCACTGTTGCGGGCTTTATACAATTCTATTTTTAGGCGATATTGGAAACTTGTATTACCGCGATGAAGGTTTAACATACACATTTGAACGTGATTGGAATTTTACGGCATGTTGCGGCTTTGCCGCCGTGTTGACAAATAATGCAACTGGCGAGCAACGTGTTTTCATTGACGGCACCGAAGTTGATACCAGCGATATATTCCAAAATGACCCGGAACATAATGCCATAAATAGCCACAACCTATACCCTTTGAGTATTAAGTGCTGCGGCGGCTATTATCTGTTTTATTGCCATGAGGACAATAAAATTGAATGGATTCAAGAGTACGAACACAAGGCACAAGAATACACTGTTGAAAGTACCGATTCAGCAACTACACAAGCATATTATGAACATTTTTTACGTGAGGAAAAAACGTATGATTGCGAAACGCCAGAAGAAGCAATCGAACGCTGGATGGACGAAATTGTCAATGCCGAAAATGTGGCATTACGTCCTAAAATGGTGCTGCTTGATGGGACAATTTGCTGTGTCGAAACTGCAAAAATCATGCAAGTAAGTGATGACACAGTAATCGTCGGGCCGGGTACTTGGAAAACGACAAACATATCAAGGCCGGAAGTATTGGATGCTAAAGGCGAAATACTATATCCCGAAGTTTCGGAACACGAATTCGACGATCCGCTTGCGCCTTGGTGGAAGGGCGGCACTGGACATAATACCGATACGCAGAAAACCAATGAACCCGGCGAAGGCACAATGTCTTTAATGCGTACATTACTGGGAACCAATGACACATGGACATTTGATGTCGTTGAGACTGACCGTATCAAACTTTTGGAAAACAAAATTGCACGTAACGAATCAAACAGAGAACACAATGCAAGGTTACAAAGGATAAAAACCCTTCAACTCGCTGCCTGGACTGATCCGTTAGGGCATGCCGTTGGTCTTAAGGATGCATTAGGAAAAGAAATAGAAGGACTTGCCGGAGCAAATAGCATGATAGGCATACAACTTGAGATACTAGAGGAACAATTTTCCAAAATGCAAACAGAAGGTGTCAGCACGGTAGTACCGCCCATAGACCACAATGAACGTATTACCGCATGTAACGAATGGCTATTTGGTTTTGGGTTTACATTAGGCCGTAACATTGCCGCTGCGTATTATTGCAAAGAAGGGAGCCGCCAGCCGCAATTCTTGTATAACGATCCGCGTATGCGTGATGTAAAATGCTATTGTGATGGCAAATTTGGTGTGTATTATTTTATGGGAGATTATTCCTATTGGTGGGATACGCCGATAATCGAACGGTCAAGCAGATATGAAACGCCTGTGCGTGTTAGTGCAGTTGGAGAAATTGCGTCCTATCAATATCGGGTTATTGAAACGCATTTTGATTTATATTTGAGTTTGCCTAATCCGTTGCCGCACAAACAATTAGAACATGAAAAGCCGGTGAACACACAAGACTTGACGGAATTAGGTAATTGGTTGCGAAAATATACACCACATTGTGCATATGTATTTAACGGAGCACAACGGCTACGCATCCGAAGTCAACGATGAAACCATGTCATTGGCCGACTTCGTAACATTGCGCATCACATGATCAAACTGTGCCAAATCTTCACGATAGGCCGATGCCGCTTGAATTGCTGAAGTAAAACCTCGCACCATCTTGTTACCAACAAAAAGGCTACTCAGCGCGATTCCCGTTTGTTTCAACGTTGCTGTCAGCGCATTTCCTTCCTCACCGAGACTTCGCATCAAGCCCTTCGAATGCATCAGGCCTCGATTGAAATGGTTGCTTTCAAGTTGTAGTGCTAGGGTTGCGATTTGATCAGTGGACATATTCTTCTAATCCTTCGAAAAGTTGCTGTTTGGATACGGTTTTGACTTTGACACCACGACCTTGGCCAAATGCCAATAATCCTTGTGCAAATTTTCTTCCATGTTCAATTTTCTTTTTCCTGCTTTTTTCCTTATCTTCTACAGTAGGTTTTCTCATCCGAACGGCATCCGGTTCTCCAAAAACCAACATCAACTCTTCAATATCGCCACCCTTGGTCGAAAAGTTCAGCAGAGAAAGTTGACATAGAGCGGACAGTAGATACTGTATACGCTCATCAAAAAAGGCACCTTCGGGTGTGTAAAAATTTTGTGGGTATTTTGTAGAATAGTAGTATCGAAGACTTTTACAAGGACGTACTTTTATGCCACTCCCTTCCGATTCACCTGAGATTCGTGCCCTGCTCCACGAAAAACTCGATGCCCTGCTCGACGAATGTAACCTCGTCATCGACAACGCCAAACACGGTCGAACTTTTCACGATCTCGATGACTTCGTCTGCACAAAAGGACACGATTTCCTCCAAGAAATCTATCAGCAGAAACTCCAAGAAAAAATCACCGCCATCGAAAAAAACCGCGAATCCAAACAATGTCCACACTGTAAAAAAAAACGATTAACAAAGACATAAAAACCAAAACCGTAGCCGCAACGCACGGTCACATCTCCCTCCATCGCCACTACCGCTACTGTTCCGGCTGCAAGAAATACTCTTTTCCCGTCGACGTAGCCATCGGCATTGAAAATGGTTATGCTGAAAGGCTAGAAAGGCTTGCCACTCGCTGTTGCGGACATTGGTCGTATCGTCTCGCCGCCGAAACTCTGAATGACCTCTGCGGCGTGCAGTTGTCTCACACGACCATCGGCGACATTGCTGACCGAACCAGCGTCAAACTTGCCGACAAGATGGAGAACAATTCGAACATTCGCGAGGCATTTCAGAAGGCACAAGGCGAGACCGAATTCTATGCCGATGGAGTCTTTGTTCATATTCGTAATGCCGAGGGCATTGCTCAATGGATGGAGATGAAGGTCGGTGCCTTTGCGAAGCGGTTACGTGGTTTGAGTGCTCTTCCATCTGAATGGCACACACGGATATTGCCGGACCCTACGTTGGTGTATGCCTTTGCGTCGATAGTGGACAAGGAGGAGTTTCAGAAACTTTGTCAATCGATGCGTCGCAATTTAGGAGTGGGCGGCGTGTCGTCGGCGTTGGGAGACGGTGCAAAATGGATTTGGAATGTTGTTCGAGAGGTGTTCGGCAGGACGGAAGAGTGCTTGGACGTTTATCATGCGGCGGAGCACATTTCGGACTGTGGCAAGGTCTTGTTTGGCGAGTCATCGTCGAAGACGGAGTGGTTTGAGCGGATGCGTAACGTTTTGTTATCAGAGGGTTTAGACGGTATGGAGCGTGAGTTGTCGTCGTTGAAAGTGGGCTTGCAGGAGTCGCAGACTAAGTTGGTGAATTCGTTGTTGGAGTATTTGCGAAACAATTCGGAGCGATTGAATTATTGCGAGCGGTTGGCGGAGGGTAGGGTGATTGGTAGTGGTTTGATAGAGGGAGCGTGCAAGAACTTGGTGGGGCGGAGGTTAAAGCAGACGGGTGCGTGTTGGCGGAAGGAGCGGGCGAACCGAATCGCCCGCATCTGTGGACTACTCTATTCCAAACAATGGGAAAACGCATGGAAAAATACCCAATAATTTTTTACACACCCCACCTTCGGTTTCTAACTGCTTGTACTTGGCAAAGTTGAGCAACTCTGCTCGGCTGACTTGGGTGCTTTTCCATTGTACCGTCCGCTGTTTTGCCTCGAAAGTCGGCGATGCAGGCCGGTTTTCCTCGGCTTTCAACTGTTGCAGTAAAGTCTGTTCCTCTTTGTCCAAGGCCTCCAGATTGCTCATGTAATCGGATTGTAATTGTTTCCTTTGTGCCGCGATGTTGCGAAGTTTGACGACGGTCTCTTCCATGAGAATTTAACATTAAAACAGGTAGTTTGGGGATTTTATTCCGTTATCGGCACAATGAAGGATTACACTTTTCTGTAATGTCTCACAACGGCAAAAACGGTACACTGCCGCTATGACAAAAATTACCATTCCCACTGGCACCAAAACCGCCTTCCGTATCCCGCCGCAACAGGCATCTACTACCAAACAAGACATCGAACGCATCGGTGTTTCCGCCGAAATCGCCGCCGAAATGCTCGGCGTCAGCACCGGCACGATGTGGAACCTTGCCAAATCGCAAAAAGTCCGAACCATCCGCATCGGTACAAGAGTCATTTTCTCCGTTCAATCGATCCGTGAATTTGTGGACGGCAAGACTGCTGTTGCCGATGAAGAGTCTATAGCATGTGTTGCCGAAGAAAGGAGAAGAACATAAATGGCAACACTAATAGTAGAGAGACGTGCCGGCAAAATTGCCGGCTACAACGTGCAATGGTATGATGGCAAGAAGCGTTTCACGATTCATCTTGGCGGCAAGCGGTATTCTAAAAAGACTGCCGAGCGGTTCAAGCGAATCATAGAGGCCTTGCTCTACTATCGGCGCAATGGAATTTCGATACCTGACAAGTCAGACGAGCATTGGCTTACCAACGCACCGGTCGAACTGAAGGCAAAGTTGGCAAAGGCCGGCTTGATTGTCGTTGACGAGGCAAAAACCTGCCAAATGCTTTGGGATACATTCCTGAAGTTCAAAGCAATGGAAGTAAAACCGAACACATTAAAATCCTATCAGGATAGCATGACAAGGTTTTACGAAATGTTCCAGCCGAGCGAATCAATCACATCGATAACGCCGGAACAATTGCTTGAATGGAAGGCATCAATGCAAGATGATTATGCTGAGTCTTCCATCATAACTTATATGAGCAAACTCAAGTCAGTTTTCAGATGGGCAGTTGACCAAGATTGGCTCACGAAAAGCCCAGCCCGAAATCTGCCGCGGAGTGGCTCACGAAATCGAGAACACGACCGTTTTATCACGATGGAAGAGTATCGTAATTTGCTTGATGCTTGCCCTACACAAGAGTGGCGAGTGATAGTAGCATTGGCGAGGATTGGCGGACTGCGTTGTCCATCGGAATTGCGGCAGTTGCGATGGAAGGACGTTGATTGGGAACAGAATCGTTTTTTGGTACATTCGCCGAAAACGGAACGGAGCGAAAAGCATAGCTATCGACTTGTGCCTTTGTTTGACGAATTGCGAGAAGAACTTGACAAAAGCGATAAGACGACCGAGTTTGTGTTGCAGAGTTACCAGGGCACGAATTGGAGTTTGTATGAGCCGTTTCAGGAAATAGCAGAGCGTTCTGGAGTGGGCAGGATTATTTGTCCTTTTCGGAACATGCGTCGGAGTCGAAGTAACGAGGTAGCAGATCGCTGGGGCGCAAGGAAGGAGAGTCTCTGGATTGGACATTCGGAAGACGTGATGGAGAAGCATTATCGCATGCACTTGGATGATGATTTTTCAACATGCTAAAACCCATGCTATTTGGTTTATTTTAGCATTGTGTGGATTGTATTCTCCGATTTGTGGAATATGCGAAGTGCTTGTTTTATAAGGGCATAGGACGTAATGCAACGGTATGCAAGGGGCGAAAAAGGGCGGGAATCTCCCGTAGAGGCACCGTGCGCAGGGGAGCGCACCCGAGGGGATGAGTGTTATCCATTGGAATGGTTTTGTTAAATTGTGTCAGCGGCTTCGACCCCGCTATCCCGACTCCTCGGGACAACGGGCATTGTACCGGAAAGCGAATCGGTATCAAGAGGGGGGTTCTTTCGTTTTGGTGAAAGATTTCGTGATATTTTCTTTTTCCGGTTTATCGTGCGTGTTTTTACCATAAGAACCGTCATAAAGCGTCAGGGAAATGGCAGGCAAAGATTGGGCTTGACTCCGGCGGCGAAATCGCCGATAATGGGGACGGGCGTTTTTGGGGCATTTGATAAAATCCACGTGCCTCATTAAAATCCACAGAACTATTTAGCCAATCCTATCCTGCTATGCGGCACCTCAGAATGTTTTTTTTCCCGGTTATTCCGCACATCCCGACACAGGAGGAGCACTCGGTCTGGGAGGTGAATCTCGTGCGTCGCTTGGTGACTCGCTTTTCTCGCGGCAATGTGTCACTGGGGCGGGGATTGTATTCCACTAGCCAAGATGCCGAGCGAAGGCGAAACAGACTCAAAAATTATGAATTTTAATGTTGCTGATGTCCGCGATGCGTATAATTTAGCCGAACAACATATCAAACTCGTAGAGCACCATGAGGGCTTGGCCTTTCCTCCGGTTAACGAGTTGCGGCATGCAGGGCAGCATTTATGCCGTGCGTTGGTTGAAACGGACGACGGTGTCAAAGAAAAGCACTATCAGGATGCACTCAATCACTGCCGACGAGCGTCTTACGATGCTCTCGAAATTCTTTTGAGTTACTATTTGAAAAAGTGCATCAAGTTCCAAGACGATTATCGTCAGGTTGTTATCACCGATATTCTCGAGTCGTATCTTGACGACAGAAAAGTTTTGAATGAGACAAAACAAAAATCCATGTCCCGCGACCGTGAAAACCGGGAGCGGTATTATGCGGATATTCAACGCGATGCCGAAATTATTCGCGACATATCAGAGCATTGGGAAAATGCCCGTTGCGAACTGAATAAGAAAGTCGAAAAAGAGCGGCGGCAAGCCGTCAGTGGATATACCGGCAGGCGTTTTCGCCGGTAAAGTAGTCGTATTCACGGGCACGCTACAATCAGGCAACCGTAAGATGCAACGCTCGGAGGCACAACGTATTGTAGTAGAAAATGGCGGCGATGTCATTGTCGGCGAGTCAGGCCGGATTCGCAATGCGAATCTACTTGTACTCGGAAAGCAATCGGGGCAATCGACAACAGAGTCAAAAAATGATGGCTGCAGAACATCGCAATATAGCAACCATCACGGCGGAAGAGTTTTTCCGTATGATTGCAAATTAGCATCTACTTACCGCAAGTACCGCAGCCGCCATGCACACGCGTCTCGACAGGTGTCGGGCCATACGGATTGTACTTTGCCGGTGTCGAACGATAGGGCAATGACGTTCGCACCGGCAGCTCTATCCGCTCATACTTCTCACACGCTTCATTGCAATGCTTCATACAGATAGTAGCATAGCCTGCTTTGCATCGTACCGCCCGACTACTACTATCACGACAAGACCCTTCTAATATTTCCTGATGTTTACATAGCATAACCTTTTAAATCCTATCTCCTAACTCCTGAATCCTAAAATGCCACCGCGAAAGCCCTGACGAAAATCCGATACATCAGGCACCTTATTGTAACGCGGAATCGCTTCCTTGTCGCCTGCTAGCATAAGGCGATTGCGGATATTGCCTTGACCTCTATCGACTTCGAATTCATAAGCATACCGTTCACCCGTCGTGGCATCTTTGATTGCAAATCGGCCATCTTCCAAAAAATCCGGATTGCGTTCACGCTGCACATGATGTTCCAAGTAGTAAGTACCACGGCTTGCAAAATTGATTTCTATATCTTTCACTCGGCTTGTCGCTGTGCGTTGACTACTTGCAGTACCTGTAATCGGCATTTGCATTCCTTTATATCGGTTTTGCAAAAAGTTCTGCATCCATTCATTGGCGGTTGTTTTTGTAATGATGATATGTTTGATTTCGATACCACCGCCTTCACCATCAGTACAATCTGGCGGAATCGACTCTTGTGGCGGGTCTTGCGATTGCATAACATAGTCTTCGTCAGGATTGATCCGAACATAATAAATGCCATTTTGTGCATTTTTGTTTGCTACTCTTTCTGAATCATATCGCTCACACGTCAAATTGACAATATTGTTATCTTCACCAATCAACACCCAAGGTTTCGTAGGATCAACACGGTGGAGCAGCCATTGTCGATTTGCGACATCAGTAGATCGGCGAACTTGTTTGACAGGAATGAACTCTTTCATTTCATCCAAGTCAACAGGATACTGGAATGGATTCCAAAACGTTCTCATCTCACCATTGCGGTCGATAAACTTCCAGGATGCGACTGTCCATACTGTAATTGTTTCGCGGGTAGGCCAATACTGCTCGTATTCTATGCTATGCACTTCATTGGCCGAACATAGCGTATCATCATCGAGCCGCAACCAGCTCCCGTCATCTACTCTCTCTGGTTCGTTATCCGAATCGTTTTCATATTCCGGATTCATTTTCAATTTGATTTCATAATCGAATTTGTATCCGCTACTGCCTTGCGTGATGAGCATAAAATTATCACCGCAGCAAGTAGCGGACACATCGTAAGTATCCGCTCCCAAAAATGTTTTTAGGTCTTGTCTTCCATTGATAAATCGTTGATGATACGAATGCAATTCATCTGTTTCACCATCCCGCCAGGATATTCGATACCCCGTAACATCACATCCGCAAGAAACTTGCACGCCGACACCAAGCGTTCTATCTACGTTTGATGCGGTGAATGACATGACATCATCGCCGTAAATGACATGGATATAATAGGTGTTTGAAGCTGCATTTGGGATCCATCGCATCACCGCAAAAGGAGTTTCGTTACAGCAGCCGGGCACATCGGCAGTATAGCCTGTTGGCAGTGTGCCGATGTCTACTGACGCATTGAATCGTTCTGAACTATGATGGAATGTTATTTTGCTGTCTACTGACGTGAACCAGGTATTTGAGCCGCATGACCAACTTGCACAGGGAATTTTAAGAAGGTCACGAGGTTCGTGATTATATGGCATTCTTCCGAACCAATTTGCGTCGTGATGGCCAGCCTCTGACCTGCCGGTTAAATTCATGCCGCCGATCTCTTCTGTGTTGTAATAGGTGATGCTACTATATCTACAGGGCCTATAGTTACGATCATCGGCAGAAGCGTTTTGCTGTACAGTTGCGGGATGGCTTCCGTATTTCCAGAAGATGGAATTGCTTGGTCTACGATGTAAATCAGCAGGTTGCTCAAATAATGTTGGCGGGTTTTCTACAAGTATCCTACTGATCCACCAATCATTAGGCAAACGGTGCGTGTTTCGCTAATCGTTGTAAAACGATCAGGCGAAGAACTAAATGATCCAAGGAATTTAGGTGCCGTACCTAATGGTGAGTCCGTCGGTACACCATAGACCCTAATTGTTGCACCTTCTATTGCAATTTCACGATCCTCAAGTAGATTTTTTCCACAAACTGCATACCATATAGTCGAGTATGCGGTGCATCCGGCATGTTGTATGCCGCCTATTGTTCGCGGTTCAACGTCGGTACTTCTTATTGCATAATCATTTTTGAAATCAATGCGAAAAACTTCATTCCAATCTGTCAAAGGCTCCTGATATCTATCTAGAAATTGCCCGGTCCAAACGTATTGCCTTCTGTAACGTGTAACGGGAAATCCGAGTGAACAGTATCCTTTCATACGATAATGTCTCGTATCTTCATCGCGTCCAAATATGTCAGGTCCGTATTCCCGGAACATTTCAAACGTTTCCGGGAGCCATATAATAAAGTAGACCGAACTCGCTGACGTTTGATGAGAATACTCGATTTGCGATTTATTATAACATCCGACCTGTAGACCGTCTTCAAAGATACACACGCTTGCACCCCTGTATGCAAACAAGTAGGTGCCTGATATGACACGCGTTGTGCTCGTAGAATGCAAACTGGCAACACTGTCAAACTTTCCTAAATAACCTTTATCCCTGTGAAAGGCAAGATAATGTTTGCCGTCTTTTTGTGCTAACGCCAAATACGCAAAGTCATCAGGATATGGAGCACTGCAGGAAATGTTATATCCTTCATTCAAAGAAGTAGATGTCTCCCAAACAAATTGAGATGTAATGATTTTGATGTTTTGAGTTTTATTGTTGTCAGTAGCCGTATGGAATATTTTCGCAGAGAATAATTTGCGGAACGCTGCCGTGTTTCCATATTGCGAAGAGCGGTTCATCGCCGCAAGTGCTTTCGATTCGGACATCGCATTCTACTTTCGGTTTGTCGTTTTTCCAATTGCATTTTACGAATCGTGTTTGATGTGCTTGCAGATTGAAAAATTGTTCTAATGTGGGAGATTCGTTATAAGTCGCGTTTAGTTCATCGCTTGTTTGCATGATTGCTTGCTCGATAGGGTCAGATGTAAATTCGTGCCAGGATTCATCATTTTGTTTCCAGGTTAAATCGCGGTAGTAGAGTTGCTGGTTACCGATCGTTTTTGGAACGACGTTACCATTGATGATATGGTAAACCATAAGCGGTTCATGACCGGTTTTTGCCATACCCATGCGAGTTGCGTTGATGGTGAATGCATTGTTGCTGTTGCGAAGTTCAAAGTATTCGCTATGGTTTCCTGTGAGTCCATTGCTTGCGGGAATGATGACCGGTGCCGTGATGGTAGTAGATGGTGCTGTTGGTGCTTGTACTACTGTTCCGCCGACAGGAAAAGAGATGAGAGCCCATATCTTACCATCAGGGCCTGGTGTGTCCTGCCGCCAAATGATTCGTGCAATACCTGAATTGGTAGTAGTCATGGTGCATGATTCATTCGGATTTGCAAATTCGTGAGTTGTAGAAACAACGTTCAGCTGCACGATAGACATACCCGATACGCATGCCGGTACGATTTGATGCGGCATGGTAACCGGCTCTTGTAAGATGGCAAATCGTGTCGTATTCGCATGAGGCCGGCCTGCTCGTATCGCCGGTTCACGCAAGAAGTCATTACGATGTGTTGCCGGATTAAACATCGGTTCTTCGATGCTCACAACAGAATAGATTGGCAGCGGACCATCCGGCGATACTACAGTTAGCACTGTGGTATTTAAATGATGTCGCAGAGGCACATCGCCGATGCCTGTCTTTTGAGATTCAAGTGCAATTTTCGCACCGTCGATGAGTTTGTTAAACGTAGAAGCCCGAATAGATTCTCCGGGCTTGATTGGCTGTAGATTATCCATATTAAATCATGGTCGCAAGTAATGCGTTGAAGTCGGCATTCCGCCGAAAGTGTCGAAGGAAAGCGTAAACTCGTGTGAACGATCTTTATATTCATATTCTACTACTCCTTCAAACAGTTTCGGGCCGACGCGTGATACATTGGACGTTGTTCGATAAAGATTGCCAAAGATAATACCAGGAGCATTTTGTAGAAGCTCATCCGCAATATAACCTTCAGTAGCAAAAATGTTATAGCGAAGTGTTGCCGATTGTATCCGGCCATTTTCACGCCGGATATCAATGTCCTCCCAGTTTGGTACGATTGTGTTCATCTGACTATTGCGGGAATACCGCGTCGTTGTATTTGATTTTGTTGTTTGATCAACTTATTTGTCTGACTCGTGTTTGCCACAACTTGCATTATCGGATCATCCGTTCTTCCGATATGTTGCCTCAGTGCTTTTACATTGAAAGTCCCCGTTGAACCGGCTGATATGGTTTTATGCACCGTGTTGATGCTATCAACGACAGCCTCTTCGATGGCTTCAGCAATGGCTTCTGCAATATCCGGAAACTCTTCATTTCTTAAAGTATTTCTTGAACGGGCAACGGCATCTTTTTCAAAATCCGCACGTGCTTCCATGGCTTCCGCAACGGCATCATTAAACTCTTGTTCGGCTTGCAATCGTTCTACTTGCATTTGTTCAAGTTGAGCATCGTATGCTTTTTGCCGGGCATCTTGTTTGTCGGCATATGCAGCATCGCGTTCCTGTTGTTTTTTCTCAAGCCAATCGCCGGCAGAGTGTTTGCCCATCTCTGCCATATCATTTTTGAATTGTTCATCACGTTGATTTTTGCGAATTATATGGTCTTCTTCAACAATGCGTATCATTGCGTCCGCATCGAGGCCGGTCAACTTGGCATAAATCCACGCAAGCCCTTTCGCAATTTGAGTAGATGCCCAGTCCCAATCATCAACAATTGATTTCGTCAGCTTACGCCATGCGATGTGTATGTCGGGAAACATATCGGCAAGCGGTTTCACAAAATAACTGACGAACGTTTTGGTAAGCTCATGAACAGCAGCATCCCAGGCAGACATGACTTTATCTTTAATCCAGAGCCACCATTTGTATAAGAAGTTGATCCCGTCTTTCCATACAAGTTTGATTCCCGTCCATGCTACTTTCATAGCAAGGTCGATGCGTCCTGCAGCAATGGCATTACTGATGCCTGCCCATGCTTTCGTTGCAGTCGCAAAGAGCGATGACCATGTATCTTTGAGCCATTCGATCGCCGTTCCTATTGCGCCAAAGTACTAAAGTAGACCAACGATAGCAGCACATGCAATACCAATCGGCGATACCAGGAATGCTGCAAGCCCTGCAACGGCTTTGAGTGCAATGGCAATGCCGGTCAGTGCAACACCTGCAATGGCACCGAGTCCGATAAATGCAGCACCGGCTGCGACTAACCCGGCTCCTACTCCAGCAACTACTGCTGCTACTTTCGCAATCGTGACAATCATCGCACGATTGCGGTTGATGATATAGACAATCGTTTTGGCGCACCTGACGGTTATATTCGCAATGTTTGTCAATGAAGGAGCAAGAGCAGCACCGATATGATTCACAATGCCTCGTATCGATGTTTGCACTCTCGTCATTGCATCGCCGAGTGCAGCGGCAGCTTGTGCATCTCGAGTAGACATGGATAGACCGAGTTGCCGTGCCTCTTTACGCATATCTGCAATGCCGTCTGCACCGGCATTGATGAGCGGCATGAGTTGGCTTGCCGATTTGCCCAAAATGTCCATTGCATGAGCGGCTCGATGGGCTTCATCCATTTGTCCAAGCCGATCAATGATCGTAGAAAATTGCTCCTCCGGAGAAAGTTTTGCAAGCTGCTGATATGAAAGTCCAAGAGCGGCGAGTTTATTCGCAGCACCTTGTGATCCACGTCCTGCTTCATGCATGAGCGATTGCATTTTTTGGACGCTTTTTTCAATCGTGCCGATGTCGGTGCCGCATTGCTGCGCTGCATAACCAAGTTCTGACAGTGCTTCTGCGGACATACCGGTACGATGCGACATCTTTTCAATGGCATCGCCGGTATCGGCAAAGGATTTTGCCATTGCAAGCAGACCGCCGCCGAGTGCCGCACCGACGCCGAGGCCCTTGGCACCGAAACTCATAAGCGATTTTCCGATATTTTGCATGTATTTCTTTGTATCGGCGGCCCATTGTTTGATACGTTTCGATGCAGCACGGAGTCCTTCACTCAACTTGTTATCGCGCACAACGAGTTCAACGAATGCAGCACCGGCTTGGACTGTTTGAGACATGGGTGGAGAGAGGTTAGAAGTTAGAAGTTAGGAGTTAGGAGTACCTTCGAACTACTCACTCTTTGTAAGAATCTGAGCTAATTCTACTGGCGAGATATAAAGATCAGGTTCTTTATTTTCGGCTTGTTTATCGATCAGGCCGGACGGCATCATGTCATTTGGCTTGAAGATTTTTCCATTCTTTGCTCTGTTGACGTTGGCGGTCAATGCAAGGAGCGAACTGGTCTGTTGCCAGTCTGCCCGGAGTTTTGCTACTGCCATAGTGCTTATTTCGCCGAGCGTGAACGGTGTCGGGTCGATGCCGACGATGCCTGCACATTCGTAGATGTGTTGCCAGTTTCGATCGCTTTGTCCATGTCCGCTTCCAGTTCTGTCAGGAATGATTCGATTTCTTTGTCGATTCCTTTGATGACTTGCGGTGTTTTCTTTTCGAGCAGTGCGAGTGCTTTTTCGCGGACGACTTTGTTTTTTTCGTCCATGATTCGGAGTCTTTTTTGTAACTCCGGGTCGGGAAAAAAATCGGTATAGGCCTCCATCAGCGCGCGATGTGCTTCACGCAACACAGCGCCGGAAAAGCCCATCGCGAACTGCGCATCCGTAATGCCATCGTGAACCGCTTCATCTTGGCATATGACATATAGAACATCACAGAGCGTAATGACATCATTGGCCAGTGTTGGAAAAGTAGCAGTATCGAGCATATCAATGTCAAGCTGTGCACGCACACGTTTGACAGTCGCGATATTAACCTGGACCATCCACTGACGGCCGATTGAATCTTTGAATGTTTTCATAAAAGTAGTGAGGAGTAGAGTGATCTATGGATTATTGTTAGGGTCTTCATTGAAAGCGGCGACGACAGTGATTGTGCCGTTCGATCCCACGGTGATCCATTCCGGTTCATGGGGATAATCCGCAGCGAGACGGAGCGAAAAAGCGACTGACATCACATCTTCCATCGGCTCGCTGCGTTCAAACTTCGTAACGACAAAACCGGCACGAGTGCCCTGTGCTCCCTGCTTCTTGATACCGCCGTCCAAGATGACGAATTCAAGTATCTTTTCCGTAAAGAACGATTCTTTTAATGCTTCGAAAACAGGATTGCCGGGTTCCCAGTCGGCCTCTCCGTCAATCGCAACGTCGAGAAGTCCGCGGAGATATTTAGTCCACTGTGATCCTTTGTTCTTAACCGCAATTTCGTTTGCGGAAAATGGCAACGTCAAATCCCGCAATAACTTTGCCCGGTGCCATGTTGGAGAAGTGCGGGTACCCGCATTGTAGTAAGTTTGTCCTTTGATTCCTGCTTTTGCCATAGTTCTAATGGTGGTTAAGTCGTTAAATGGTATGGAAATTCAAAATTCCCAAAATGTTAATTGCAATCCGCCGATGTATAACGACGGTGTATTGGTTAAAGCCTCGACACTATAACCCGCTTCAGCAATGTCGAGTGTTGTTACATTCATACAAGCATGTTCCAATGGGCCGCCGCCGTCTAAAAACAGTTCTGCCCATTGGTCAAGGAGTTGCACGGTGCTGTCCGTTTCAAGTTTACCCAGCAGTAGAATATCGACGACATGCTCGCGGTATTGCCGGCCCTTTGCAGTGCGTTTCCAAGTAATCTCTTGCGGAATCACTCTTACAATCGGCTTATCAATCTGTTCGGCAAACTTTCTAAAATGTTTGACGACTTCAATTTGCCATGCAGCTGGTATTGCACAAAGGAGACATTTGACAATGCTTGCGAGTATTTGCTCTTGTGCACTTCTGCCAGTAGCGTTGAAGTCCGGCATGCCGAAAGTGATCATCATCGGCTCGCTTGCAGGAGTCATCATTTCACCGGGAGTCAGTATGATCGTCTCGCCTGGCGTCAACCGCAATTTTCGTATTGCCGGTTCTTCGACGTTGAACAGTATACTACTTTCATTTTCCTTATGCGGAGCAAAGTTGATCAGGCTAAAACGTATTTCAAGCGGCTCGTTGCCTCCTCCGATTTTATCGTCGGGTGCAAGTAGAATACCTTGCTCACGTTTTAGTATCAATGTTTGCATGGCCTTTGTTTTCGATACTCTTCCGGCATGTCTAAGCGTTTCAATTCATGCAAATAAGATGCGTGGCAATGATTGCGATTGCCGTTTTCATCTGTATGCCAAAAGAACAGTAGATCAATCACATGCCGAAACGCACGTTTTTCGCGGTAGCATCGGGCGGACAATGTTTCATCGGCCCAGCCGCAAAGAAATGCGTTCATCAGTTGGTCAATCGCTATCAAAATCTGCATGATCATCTTCTGCTTCCTCCACCGGATCGGGTTGATTCACTATGCTGTACTCTTCCTCTTCTTCATGTTGATCCGGCGGTTCTTCTTTAAGAACACGAAAAGTAGTGTGACCATATAGATACGTTTTTAATACAGCATCTGCTTCAATTTCATCCGCAAATTTATCAGGGACTTGCGGGCACTGCGGTATAGTGAATGCAGTCGCAATCTGTTGGACTACATCAACCGGAATAACCTTATCCTTTTCTGCTTGTTTGATACCATTCAGGATATAAGGCATCAAGCCTGCAAACTCTTCCGCTGATAGTTCTCGTTGCATTCCCATCATAAGGAATACATACTCTAAACCATCGGTGAGTTCAATCGGTGTGCCGTTTCCATATTGGATCGGACGTACATTTCTGTTCTGCACAAAATCTGCCCATTCTTGAAATGTCTGATTCGTTACCATTGGCAACTTCTGTGCTGGATGTTCAATAATTTCTATCGGCATATCTTTTCTCCTATTGTTAAAGTTACATGTTAACAATGACCCCAAATCCATATCTGTATGGAATGGGTTCATTCCAATACTCTGGTGTTCTATATGGATAGTCAAATGTTTCTAAATCCGGATTCCACCATAAGTTCGCTGGTGATCTCAATAACTGAATGGTATCAGATTGAACCCAAGTAAACGCAAAGAAACGATTGATTACCTCTTTTGGCGTGTTATAGGTAAACCATATTGGCACACCAGGATAATACAGAATATATTCCTTCCATTCATCACTTCCTGACATTTGGTCAAAGTTATGGTAATACTCAGCATAATCAAGAGTTTTACACCAAACAGGCTTTAGACCTGATTCTGCTTGATACCATATTTCCGTAACATCTGTGCGGCCCCACGCAGCCGTACCGCTTGTCTGGACTTTGTAGTCCACACCATTTTTGCGTCCCGACGCGGCAGTTCCTGTTACTTGTACATTCAGTGGCATATAATTTATTGTCTACTTCAATTTGTTGTATGTTATGGTTCGTGTATAACAATCAGCGAACCTGTTGCGATATTGGTTGCTGAATTGAGTTGTGTTTGTGTTCCTATCCAGGCAGTCGTCAATCGTGTCCAGCTCGTCCAAGTCGTATTTTGTAACACCCTGTACCATATTTGACCGTTGTTATGATAAAGCGTTTGCGATAATCTTGTGTTGGTACCTGACTGTACTATCAAATTAGCAGCATTATCATTTACACCAGTTGTCACTGGTGAATTGGTAGTAGCCACACGGATACTGTAAAAACCTGGTGCTCTGACTTCGTTTAGATTTGTGTTAGGCAATGTCATCACCCAGGGCATGACTTGCGTTGTGCCAGTGCTTGTTGATGTAGGAAAGATTGACCTAACGCCTGCGATAATGGCTTGTCTGACTCTTTGTGCTGTCCAGGAGAATATGTTTGTGTCTGTACCTGCTTCTGCGACGGCTTGCGTGACGGTTGCGGGAGTAGTAGCACTGCCGCCGCTACCGCTCAAAGTGCCCATTGATGTCGCAGAGTGTAAACCAAAATCAAAATCAAGAGAATCTATCCGCCACAACGTGTGAGCTGCTCTGGATGTGTTTAGCACCGATCTTGCACTACTGTCTATCAGGTACATATCACTTACTTTCCAATGAGTAGGAATGGTAGTGACATTCGCTGTTACAGCATGGATTGCCTTATTGCTGTTAATTTTAGCAAGTAGAGCCGCGAAACATTCCCGTTCAAGAGTCCGTGCCGCTTCCCGACCGATGTCCGCTGCCGTATTATGAAAGATTCCCACCTCGTCGTTGATAATATCCTTTCGGGACAGCGTGAGCATCATTCCCCACGAGTCGATCTGCGCCTCGGTCTTGTCCTCCATGTAAGTAGCGTGAGGCGGTTCGCCGCCGATACGGTCAAGCCGTTCATAACGACCTTTCAATTTGGCGCGGTGGACGGTGTGCTTCAAGAAGTTCGATACGCTCGCCTTCTTGCAGATTTTCTGCCACACGGTCGGCACTTCTTGATAGTGCTTGCCGATGGTCGCCGTGTTGATCAACGCCCAGATGTTTTTCAATCCAATAGTCGAGAGCCTCGTGTCGGCATCCGCCTTGATGTCTGCGGAATCGTCAAAGAAGAGTTTCCTGTCAATTTCTTCCTGTGCCCGGACGCTTGCCTCGAAATACTCCATCGGTTTGGGGAACATAGCCGTCGACGGCTCGGAGTTGTCCCTGCGTAAAACGACTCTGTCGCATGGGCGCAAATGTCCGAAAATCGCATGCCGCGAAAATCGCCAAACGTAGCGGCATCAATTGTTTTTTCGTCCAGTTTCAGCACGGCATCCCGGTTTTTCTTTCCGTCGAAGTCGTCCGGCTGGAATCCGCACTGTTCCATCAGAAACGCCGCCGCCATGATCATGTCGCCGTTTGGTTCGTCCCGCTTGCCCGACGGAGCATTGGGAAATCCC
>Ga0099364_10005341_pt1 | contig 19107 bp, 12 predicted proteins | sample TergutTh196P3_FD_73070 | JGI IMG/M metagenome (GOLD analysis project Ga0099364, IMG submission 73070) | Microcerotermes parvus P3 segment gut microbial communities from Pointe-Noire, Republic of the Congo - Th196 P3 | ecosystem: Host-associated > Arthropoda: Insects > Digestive system > Gut ...
ATGCCCTGCTTCTGGAACTCGAAGACTTCGAAATAACTGTAAATTACAGTGATGGTACGAGTACGACTGTGGGCATAGGCGATTGTACCATCAGCGGCTTTGATCCCGATGTCGAGGGTGAGCAGGAGATAACCGTAAGTTTTGGCGGCAAAAGTGTTACCTTTACGGTGTACGTTTACTCCGCCGATAACTTTGTTCCCGTAGAGGGAATCAGCCTGAACAAAACCGCCGTAACGATAGAGGCCGGCGGTTCTGAAACCCTTGCTGCGGTTTTTGACCCTGAAGACGCTACAGAAAAGCGTGTGCGATGGGAGAGCGATAATCCCGCTCTTGCCGCCGTGAACGCCTATGGCGTTATCAATGTACCTGAAGACGCAGAAGAAGGCACAGCTACCATAACCGTAACAACTATCAACGGCGGCCTTACAGCGGCATGTGTTGTTACAGTAACGACAGACGGCGAACCCACACAGAACCTTGAAAACTTAACAGTCGGCCTGACAGCCGGAGACGGCATGGTAACCCTTGCACCGCAGACGGCGGCGGCAGGTTTCGCTTTCTATTATAATAAGAGCGACGCCTCTGTTACAGCACCGGCTTATGGCGATGCGATTACAACAATCCCCGACGCCGCCGAATACAATGCGGCAACAGATATTCCCGGCACGAACGGCATTGCAATTTACGTACAGGTGTACAAGGTGGAAACAACTGGTAATACCATTGTCGGCTTCGGGCAGGCAAACAGAATGCCTACTGCAACACCTGACACTGTACCGCCGGTACCCGGTGGAAGCGGTGCGATAACTACTGCGGATATAACGCATAACTCGCTGACACTCAATTGGACGAAGGCGGCCGATGATGAATCTGCAGAGGCGGCTTTGAACTACTATGTCTACCAAAAACAGGACAGCGCTTTCTCTATGAGTGGCGGACTGCCAACAGATGGCAATCTGCTTAATGCAGGCGGTACTGTTGATATAGCGACATACAACGTAACAGGTCTTTCTGCTGTTACAACGTATTACTTCATCGTTGTGGTAGAAGATGAGGCTGGCAACAGGGCGGCATATACGGAAGTAAGTGAGACAACTGCGGCAGCGTTCACTTACACCATCAGCGCATCGCCGGATCCGGCTTTTGAATCGAGACGAGTGGGATACACACAGCCGACAGCGCAAACGGTAACTATTATCAATACCGGCACGGGGTCGGTGACGCTGAATCAGCCAACGGCTACGGACTATGACATCGGTACATTATCGGCGACAGCCATTGCGGCGGGCGAAACGGCGACCTTCACCGTTCAGCCGAAAGCGGGTTTGGCGGTAGGATATTACGATGAGACTATCAACATTACCGGCTCTGACGACGCAAGTGCATTGGTTTTCGCAAGTTTTTATGTTTCTGAGGCAGGAACAGTAACGGTGGGTGCACAAGGCGGAAACATGACCGCAGGAAAAGCCGGCAATGTTCAATTCCACGTAACAACAGAGGGAATTAGCGGCGGCGCGTACACGGCAGAAGTAGCGAATCTCCCCAAAGGCGTAACTGTTAATGGTGCAGTGAATATTTTAAGCAGTTCCGGTACTCTGTTCCTTTCGGGCGATGTTACCACCGAGGCAGACACATATTCCGGCCTTACGCTTACCATTGACGGCGTTACCTCGGCAGCATTCACGCTAACCATAGGCGACGACGAAGGCGGCGGTTTCGTAATCAATCCCACCGACCTAATCGGCACATGGTTAAGCGAAGAAGATGCAAGCATGTTTTTAATTTTTACTGCCAACTCATTTACATATAACGAAAGCGATGTAGTTTTCTATACAATAGAAGACCTTATTCACACAGAATGGGAAAATGATAACGAAGCCACTAAAGCAGAATATCCGGCAGGCTATGATATAGAAGGAAAAATGACAGACGCATCGAGCACGCATGCAGCATATATAGGCAACGTCTGGGCTGACGGACCATTTTGGCTCAACAACGCCAAAAACAAAATTTTGTACAATGGTTTTGTTTATGTCAAAGACGAGTAGCGGGGCGATGGGAGCAATGAGCAAATAGAAATGAGCAGGTAGCAATTAGCAATTCTTATTTGCTCTTTGCTACTTGTTATTTGCTATTTGAATTTCCATTCCCCAATATTACGCTGTTCACTGTCAAAGTTTACGCCTACCTTGAATAACTTTTTTCCGCTGCCGGTCCAGGGCGACAGGTAATCTTTACTGTCTATCTGGGCCAGCGCTTCATCTGCGGTCTTGTCGATTTTGAACTCAAAACAGTACACAAAGTTTTTTGTCTCTACGATTGTGTCAATGCGCCCGGATGCGATACGTACTTCCGAGCGGCAGTTTAGTCCGAGCATTGAGAATATCAGGTGTACTGCAGTTTCGTAGTAGTTTTCTGATTCTTTGATAATGTCGTAAGGGACAGCAGCAAGAAATTGCCGCAGGGCATCTATCGCTTCTTCGATATTGCCGCTGCGAAGTGCGCCGGGCAGCTTGTCTATTAATGCGTTTGATTTTCCATTGGGTGTTTTTAAAAATTGTTCTAGCAGGGATTTTGAAAAGGATGCGCGTACTTCGAGGTTAGGATAATCAACGGTAAAACTGTTGTCGTCTTCATCGTAGCTTGTTATGGTAAGGTAACCGCTTTGGTACAAAATGGGCAGGGCATCCATGTTTTCAATGTCGTATTTGCGGAAAGCTTCGTACTTAATTTTCATTTTATCAAGATTGGCGATGTCAATTTTCTGTTTGCTCATCAATTGTATCAAAAAATTAGGTGTGCCGGTTTCATACCAGTAGGGCATAAAATCACCATGATTATAAAAATGATTAAGCAAGCCGAAGGGATTATACACTTTAAGCGGCTTTCTCGAAAAGCGGTAGCCGTTGTAATAACTACGCAGGTTTTCAAGATATGTTTCGCGTTCCCTGCCGGTTTTTTCCAGAACTTCCGCTATCTCCGGCTCAAAATCCACCATTACCTCTTCCTCTGTCAAACCGCAGATGTCGGCGTATTGCGGGTTAAGCGTTAAATCGACAAGCTGATTTAAATCTGAAAACACACTTATATGAGAAAACTTGGTTACACCGGTCAGGAATACAAAGCGCAGGTATTCGTCAGAAGATTTAAGGACGCCGTAAAAGCCTCTGAGTTCATTCCGTATGGCAATGTGCAGGTCCCTGTCCGTCATGGTTTCCAGAAGCGGCTTGTCGTACTCGTCAATGATAACTACAGCTTTTTCACCGGCTTTTTCACATGCTGTTTGTATTAGAAACTTGAATTGACTGATAATATCTGCCGGTTCCAAGGTGATTCCATATCTTTTCGCCTCTCTGCTCAATTCAGAATGAAGCATAGAATGCAAGGATTCGACCCCATTGGAGTACACGCCGGCGTTCAAATCCAGCCTGATTACCGGATGTTTTTTCCATTCCCAGTCAAGTGAATTGATAGCAAGGGCCGGACGCCCCGCCAGCTCGCCGAACAGTTCCCGCCTGCCTTCAAAAATTGCCTTGAAAGTCGAGCACAAAAGTGACTTCCCAAAGCGCCGGGGCCGGGCAAGGAAGAAAGGTTTGCCGGAGCCGCTTATCAGTTCATGGATACGGGCGGTCTTGTCGACATACACAAAACCTCTTTCCCGGATGTCGGTAAAATCCTGTATGCCAATGGGCAGTTTTCGCTTCATTATCTAATTATAATTGCAAATTTTAGAATAAGGGAATAGGGAGCAGATAGCAAATAGCAATGAATGAAGAGTTTTTACCACTAACCACACCAACAATCGCGAACATAGGAGCGATCGAAAAAGTTCGTGATGTTCGTGATGTTCGTGTGGTTCGTGGTTGAAATAATCTCTGTTTTTTTTGTTAATTTTTAGCCAAAAGGCTAATTTTTTTTGCTAATAATGTGATATAATGGGTCTGGTAAGGAAGCCGGTTGCTTCCCTACCAGACCTTGCATTTTCTCCCGTTTCGTTGAAACGGTGCGAAAATGCAGTTTATAAGGAAATTTTTCAGAAACTAAAGTTTCCGAAAAATAACCCGCAGTTTTGACGCGGGTTATAAACCATTAAAACAAAGGAGTAGATTATGAGAAACAGTATTATTGACAAAGGAGGCGGAAGTATGGTAACCTGCAAGAGACCAGTCACCAGTCACCAGTCACCAGTCACCAGTCACCAGTCACCAGTCACCAGTCACCAGTCACCAGTCACCAGTCACCAGTCACCAAATTTTTAAATGGTAGATTCTTTGCAATTCTTGCTATTTTAGCCATTTCTCTGGTATTTTCCGCGTGCCCTACTGAGGGCGGCGGCGGAAGTTCGGGCGGTAAAACCATCGACGATATTGTCATTTCGATGACGCAGGATGATTTTATCGTTCTCGACGGCGAATTCGATTTAGATGCCCTGCTTCTGGAACTTGAAGACTTCGAAATAACAATCAATTATTCTGATGGCACAAGTACGACTGTCGGCATAGGCGATTGTACCATCAGCGGCTTTGATCCCGATGTCGAGGGTGAGCAGGAGATAACCGTAAGTTTTGGCGGTAAAAGCGTAAGTTTTGCGGTATATGTTTATTCCGCGGACAACTTTGTCGCTATGGAGGGAGTCAGCCTGAACAAAACCGCCGTAACGATAGAAGCCGGCGGCTCTGAAACCCTTGCTGCGGTTTTTGACCCCGAAGACGCTACAGAGAAGCGTGTACGATGGGAGAGCGATAATCCCGCTCTAGCCGCCGTGAACGCCTATGGTGTTATCAATGTACCGGAAGACGCAGAAGAAGGCACTGTAAACATAACTGTAACAACCATTGACGGCGGCATTACAGCGACATGTGTTGTTACTGTAACAACAGACGGCGAACCCGTACAAAACCTTGAAAATCTTACAGTCGGCCTGACAGCCGGGGACGGCATGGTAACCCTTGCACCGCAGACGGCTGCGGCAGGTTTCGCTTTCTATTATAATAAGAGCGACGCCTCTGTTACAGCACCGGCTTACGGAGATGCGATTACAACGATCACAGGTGCTGCTGCGTATAGCGCGGCAACAGACATTGCCGGCCCTAATGGCACGGCTATCTATGTGCAGGTTTATAAGGTAGAAATAACTGGTAATACCATTGTTGGTTTCGGACAGGTTTATAGAGCGCCTACTGAAACACCTGACACTGCAGCACCTGTACCCGGTAATAGCGGGTCTATAACAACTGCGGATATAACGCATAACTCACTGACCCTCAATTGGGCAAAGGCAACGGACGACATAACGGCGCCCGTAAGCTTGTTGTATTTCGTCTACCAAAAAGACAGCGCCTTTACCATGAGCGCTGGCTTGCCAACGGACGGCAACCTGCTTAATGCAGGCGGTACAGCCGACATAGCAACATACAACGTCAGCAGTCTTTCGGCGGGCACAACGTATTTCTTCATTGTTGTGGTTGAAGATGAGGCAGGCAACAGGGCGGCGTATACGGCAAAAAGCGAGACAACAACAGCCGCTCCCGATACCGCCCCTCCTGTCCCCGGCAACAGTGGAACGATAACAACTACGGATGTAACGCAAAATTCGCTGACATTAAGCTGGACAAAGGCAAGTGATGATGAATCGACGCAGGCAAATTTAAGATACTTTGTCTATCAAAAAACAAGCGCTTTTACCATGGTAAGCGGACTGCCCACAGACGGCACATTGTTGAATACAAGCGGCACGCTGGATATTGCAACATACAACGTCAGCGGCCTTTCAGCAGGCACAACATATTACTTTATCGTGGTGGTTGAGGACGAGGCGGGCAACAGGGCGGCGTATACGGCAAAAAGCGAGACGACGGCTGCGGTACTTGAAAACCTTACAGTCGGCCTGACAGCCGGAGACGGCATGGTAACGCTAGCTCCGCAAGCGGCGGCGACAGGTTTCGCTTTCTATTACAATAAGAGCGCCGCTTCTGTTGCGGCTCCGGCTTATGGCGCTGCTATAACAACAATCACCGGCGCTACTTCATATAGTGCGGCTACTGATATTGCCGGAGCGAACGGCACGGCGATTTATGTGCAGGTGTACAAGGTAGAAACAACGGGTAATACCATTACCGGCTTCGGGCAGGCAAACAGGACACCGGAAGCTGCCCCCGATACTACTGCGCCTGTGCCGGGTAGTGGCGGCACAATATCTACCGCAAGCGTTACGCAAAATTCGCTTACCCTGGACTGGACAAAGGCAAGTGATGATGAATCTGCACAGGCAGATTTAAGATACTTTGTTTACCGGAAAACAAGCGCGTTTACCATGAGCGGCGGACTGCCCACGGATGGCACATTGTTAAACACTAGCGGCACGCTGGATATTGCAACATACAACGTCAGCGGCCTTTCAGCGGGCACAACATATTACTTTATCGTGGTGGTTGAGGACGAGGCGGGCAACAGGGCGGCGTATACGGCCAAAAACGAGACAACAACAGCTGCGCCTACCTACACCATCAGCGCTTCAACCTTGACATCATTCGGCTCGCTTCCGACGCCCTACACACAGCCGACGGCGCAAACGGTGACTGTCACCAATACGGGCACCGGCACTGTAACGCTAAACCCGCCGACGGCAACAAATTATGACATTGGTGCATTATCGGAGACAACTATTGCTGCGGGCGAGGATGCAACTTTTACCGTTCGCCCGAAAGCGGATTTAGCGGTCGGAAATCACAATGAAACCATCAACATTACCGGCTCAAACGACGCTGAAACATCGGTTGATGCGGCATTTACGGTGTTACCGGCAATGTCGATTACTGTGGGGCCGCAGAGCGGCTCGATAATAGCCGGAAATGCAGGCCAGTCGGCAACATTTAGCGTAACAACGGTGAGCATCCCGGGCGGGTTTACGGGTGTCTTCAACTGGTATACAGATACTACCGGATCTACTGCCACTACTGCACCGGCAGGCATAACTCCAACAGGCTCGTCAGGTACAGCAACTATTACCATGAGCGGAAATAACACCACCGTAGCGGGTGTGTACTATTTCACGGTGACTTTTGGTACAACTGAGTCCAATGTGCAAAGCCTTACGATAGCGGGTAAAACCGTATCAGTGGACGCGCAGAACGGCACGATGAATGCGGGTCAGGCAGGGCAAACGGTAACCTTTAATGTTACTACCACGTATATTGCTAGCGGGACTTATAATTTCCCGCCCTCATCGGTGGCAAACCTTCCCACAGGCGTAAACGTGCAGGGTAATGTGGTTATCAACAGCAGCGGCAACGGCACATTGACTCTTGCGGGAGATGGCTCGCAAAGCGCAGGCGAAACTTCCACCCTGACCCTGACCATAGACGGCACCACATCGGCAACATTCACTTTGACGGTCGCGTCAGCATTGGCAAAAAATGTAACGGTGGGACCCCAGAGCGGCACATTGGTATTTGGCACGGCAGGCTCGGCGACTTTCCCGGTAACCGCCTCCAACATAGCCAATGGGCAGGCAGGCACGGTGTCGTGGTTTGACGATGCGGGCGGCACAACGGCTGGAAGCGTTCCAGCAGGCATAAACGATGCGGTAAGCAATACAGTGTCCGGAGCGGCTACGGTTACCATGACTGCGACAGCAGCAGTTGTGGGCGGAGAGTATTACTTCAAGGTAACCATAGACGGCACTACCTCTACCGTGGCAACCCTTACGGTGAATATTTTTGTCGGAGACGGTACAAGCAGCAGCCCCTACGGAATAGGCAATGCAGCCCAGCTTGCCAAACTTGCGGAATATGTAAACGCAGACACTGCTAACTACAGGTGGGAGCAATACATACTCACCGGCAACATAGACCTCAATGTAGCCCCCTACAATGCCGGCACAGGCTGGACGCCTATAGCAGGTAATGGGTTTAGAGGAATTTTCGACGGAGACGGCAAGACCATCAGCGGCTTGTACATTAACGACAGTACCCTTAGCAATGCAGGGCTGTTTGGTGATTTGTCAATGAACGGTGTGGTAAAAAACCTTAATTTGGCAAGTGTAAATATCACAGCCTATGACAATACCGGCGCTGTGGCGGGATTTTTAAGTGACGGCAGCATTAGCAATTGCACTGTTAGCGGCTCGGTTGACGGCAATAACCGTGTCGGCGGTATTGCAGGAAGTTTTAGCGGCGGCAGCATCACCAACTGCTACTCCGCAGCCGCAGTGAACGGTGATTCCTGGGTTGGCGGCGTGGCGGGATATATTAATAGTACCAGCAGCATTAGTAACAGTTGTGCCACCGGCGCAGTGACCGGAAGCCAAAGGGCCGGCGGCGTGGCGGGATATGTTGATGGCGGCAGCATAAACAACTGCTACTCCACCGGTGCGGTGCACAGTAATAATTATGCAGGCGGCGTGGCGGGATATATTTCCGGCGGCAGCCTTAGCAACTGCTATGCAACCGGCGCGGTTAGCTTAAGCGGCGTTAACGGTGCTGGCGGCATAGCTGGCGTCGCTTATAGCTATGCTACTATAGAAAACTGCGCTGCGCTTAATCCGAGCGTAAAAAACGAAAATGCAGCACCCGGGCGTATTGTTGGGGAATTTAGCCTCAGCACCTTAAGCGACAACCTTGCCTGGGCTGGTATGGGCACAGACGGCGGCACGGCATTCCCTGCCGGTGACGGTTTAACCCATGTGAACGGCTTTGGCATTAATACAACGATAGCCACCACGGAGGCAACGTATTCAGGATCAAGCACCAATCAATTGGGCTGGAATTTCGGCTCAAGCGATAGCGACCCATGGGTTTGGAGCGGCGGCTCGTATCTGCTGCCGACATTGTACTGGCAGTCGGGGACACCGGTATTGCCGGAGCATTTGGAATAGGGAAAAAAAGTAAAAGGTAAAAAGTAAAAATTAGCAAAGGTAGGGGCGCTGGCTTTGAGGGCGGCGCCCTTGCTTTTGAGCAGGGAGCAATTAGCAAATAGCAATTAGCAAAGAGCAAGGAGCAAATAGCAATTAGCAAAGAGCAATGAGCAGGGAGCAGAGAGCGAATAGCAATGAGCAACGGGCGATGAGAGACTTGAAATCTTACTTTGCTCTTTGCTAGTTGTTATTTGCTATTTGCCTTGGCGTCTTTACGTGAGGTGCATCTGGAGTTATTTCACGCGAAGGCGCGGAGACGCAAAGAACGCTGACAATGTTAACGGAACCAGTGAATAAGATTAGGGTTATCCTTCGCAACTGCGTTAAGCTCGTAATGGTCGGAGCTGACAAATTGGCCGGAGTATTCAATGGTAGTAGCAAGACCAATACAATCTGCAAGAGACATCTTGTATGTAACTTTCATACGAGCGGCCTCGCTAAAGGCTTGTTCAGAGATCGTATTCACTATTTTTATGGAATAGTATTGAGCCATTTCAAGTACAACCTGTGCAATTTCTGCACCCTTATCACGCAATTCGTTGTAATACACTTCAAGAAGGTTGACAATGCTCATAGAAACATGGACATCACCTGCGGCAGACTGAGTGAACAAATTTTCAATTTTATCAGCGCCTTCTTCGTCATTGAGAAAAGCAAGGAGAGCACACGCATCAAGAATATATTGCATACTGTTGTACTACCGTATTCCCTGGTTTTGGCGTTCATCGGCCGCATCTTCAAGAGCTTTGTCTTCACGCTGCATTTCCCGAAAACGTTCAATGGTAATACCCTTGTCTTTCAATATTCCTCTGAAAGATTTTACCGGTTTATCAGGTTCAATACTGCTTTGGGTCTCATAAGCAGTGGGGATAGTTATAGAAATGCGCGCATTTACACCTGTCGGGACAGAACGAGGCAATTCGAGGGATATACGATAGTCAGCCGGTATCGCAACCGTTTGTTCAATAGTCATGCGTCCTCCGTCCGCGGGATGAGCGGAATAGATTTAATCGCCGCCAATCGGCGGCTTTTAGGTATGTCTACGGTTTGTGTAATGATCATGGATTAAAGATAGCATGATAAAGAGGAATTTTCAAGAAGGAATTTTTTGGAGAAGAGTTCACGCGAAGGCGCGGAGACGCAAAGAACGCTGACGAGAGCTGTTAGGAAGAAATGACAGCGATGATTGCTTTAAGAGTGTTGTGGATTTTAGTATCGGACAAGTGACCGGAGGTATAAAGAATGAGATTTTTGTCAGCGGTGAATATCTTATTAGGGCGGATGAAACTGTTAGTTGGCAGACTGCCTGTGACGAAATCATGTGCTTCAAGGGATAGCGCAAGAGTATCAGATTTGGCTTTACTGGTTATTTGGCATACAATAACATCGTCTCCCGGCAGATCCGCCACTACAAAGGCTGGGCGTTTTTTACTGCCCGATAGGTCGGTGAACGGAAAAGGGATGACAACCACATCTCCCTTTATAAACCGGCCCATGCTTTGTCCTCTTCCGGCGTGTCCCAGTCTTTTGCCAGGGAAGCCTCGCTCAGCAGCATCGTTTCAGGTATTTTTGGGAGCGTTTGGATTATGGGGGTGAATGTAATAACCGCTTTCCCCGTCGTAATTTCCCGGGGAACATCTATAGTCAATCGGCGGTTTTCGGGTATGTCTACGGTTTGTGTTATAGTCATAAATCACTCCAATGAGTAAAATATAACATGAAAGCCTGGCAAAATCAAAGCAAAAGAACGAAGGGATGAGAATTTAGTAAAAAGGAGATCATCATGAAAATTAAAAGAGGAAAAGTAAAAAGTAAAGGTGAGGAAAGAAAAGTTAACAAAGTGGTGGGAGGTATCCTGTTCTTAACTTTTTATCTTCTAATTTTTACCTTCTCTGCATGCGACCTGTTCAACGGCACGACTGATAATGACCTGCTTGCCAAAATCGACGCTGAAATTGCATACGCAAATGCGCCCTGGGTGCCGGTTCAAATTGAGAACGGCGGGCTGGGGACTTCTACTCCCGGCCAGGGCAGCCATTCGCAGGTGGTTAAACTTGGGTACTCGTTTACGCACAGGTTCCAGCCTGCGAGGGATTACCCTGATGTGGGCGGGTGGCAGGCCTGGTATGCGGGGCAGGAGCCCTTTGCCGTCTGGCAGCCAGGAGAGGCGGCGATCGGCGAGGAGCTGGTAATGTTTGTGCCTGCAAACGAGGCTGCGACTGAGATGGAGATTTTTGTTTATATTATGCCGCCGGCAGGGAATTTGTTTATCGGGCCATTGGGGGCGCATTTGGCTGAACAGCCAATCAGAGTAATGGCGGATCCCCGCTGGGGTACGGTGTTTGCTGAATCAATACTCCAGCGCAAGCAGGGGTTTTCGTTTGAGGTGGAATTTGCCGCTTCCGGCTCATGGGACTTTATGGGGTGGAAGGCATACCCTTTTAATAACCAGAGTGCGGATAATTTAACGCCGGGTACGCTTGGCGTAGAACTGCCGCCGGAAGATGTTTACATTGAAGTAACAGGAATTGGGCGGGCTGTTGTTACGGTGAATACGGCAGCTGCGGTTTTGCTTGTGCCTTTTTGCGTAACACCGGTGCGTGTGGATTATACCAATCCGCCGTATGGTTCACCTACAGTGTACCATCCTTCTCAAACTATAACGATAATGTTTTCTACCCAGCTTGATAAGGATACTGTAAAATTCGAAGATGGGTTTTTTCAAATAACAGAGCAGTCCGGCGCGGCGCCTGTAGATATAAGTGCGCATTATAAGCTTTCTTATAATGATGAGGCGCAGACAGTTACCATTACTCCGGAAGATCCTTTAACCGTTGATACAACCATTACCGTTACGGTAAATACGGGAGTAAAGGGCAAGTACGGAAATAATCACAATACCCTTTCATCATTCAGCTTTAGTGTAAGTACAGAAGGTGTTGTGGTAAAGAATGTTTATACGGCATCTGAAGTGTGGGCGGTTCATGATACTGCGCAATATACATCGGGATTTTTCTCCCAATGGGCAAATAACGAACGTGACAGGCGTATCCGCAAAAACACAGATGGTAAATATGAAGTTACCCTCTACTTTGGTGTACAGGCGGAGGGGGAAATTGATAACGACATAGATCATGATATTGAGATAAAGGAAATCCATTACGCTCACCTTAACGGCGATGAAATTTCGGGTGCGCTCGGGCGGATTGTTGCCGAGGGGAAAGGCACGGCTGTAATAACGGAAAATACTGAGAATTCAGGGGCTGGGTTTTATTACCAGCAGCAGAATAATACGGCAGGGATGAAGTATTACAAGGCGGTTTACACATGGGACAACCCTACGCAGGGAATAATACGCCTTGTGGTACTTCCGTCCGGCGGCCTTGTAGAGCCTCTTGCAGTGCCTGAAATGTGGGAGACTGTTGTTGCCGAGGGCAGGAGCTACATCACGGTGGCGTATGACAATATTGCACCGGGGGGACCGGAGCTTGTTACCTTTGACGGGTTTGCCGATTATGATCTGACTACTGGTATATACGAATATAATGCCAACCACAACAGCGGAAAAATGGAGTTAACCCTTAATCTAAGAAATATCAGGGATAATTTTAATTCACTCAACAATTCGGTCAACGGCAACCTGAATGCATCAGGCGGAAAGCCAAGAACTATGGACAGCATAAATGATATACGATGGCAAATGCGTATTGAAAAAGGCGGTGGTTACTATTACTATCCGAACAATGATGCGGAAGAATGGAACGCGCTTATAGCAACATCAGGCGACACTCTCCATGATATCGATCTTGGGTTGGAAGGTATAATTCTGAACGAAAATACTCCGCGCAGTATTGAAGTCCGTTACAAGGACTCTCTTGGTAACGAGGGTACGTGGAATGAAATCGGTAAGATCCGCTATTATACACCAAATGTTGCGCCTTTATCTTCATGGAGCGTAACATACAGTGCGTCAAGCGGCGCGTACACTGTGGATTGGACGACAGCGGCGACAGATATCGAAGGGATTGAAGTCTCCTTAAACGGCGGCGTGCAGTGGCAGCAGGCGACAAACAAACCATATACAATTCCAAATCTTACACTGCAGCCGATTAACACGCTCAATGTGCGATCCGGTGAAATTGAAAGGGCAACAGAGACCAGAGTGATGGTGCGCACGTACAATCATACGGTGCGCCATGAAGAAACGCCGGAGATTAGGATTTTCAACAGTGTGGGTATGACGATTACCAGTACGCGAAATGCAACGACCGGAGAATACGCCACAACAACCGGCGGTGTCTCTGTAATTGTGGTTGATAATAACAACATGAACACTGCGTTTACCTCTGCTAATCTGGGCGCGGTTTTTCTGCTTGCGGAAAATATTGAACTGAGCAATTGGACTCCGTTTGGCGATTCAACAACCCCATTTACAGGCAAGTTATACGGGAATGGGCATAGTATCATTATAACAAGTATGAGCGATGCAGCCGGCGGAGCCGCCGCTGTTGCAACTCTCAGGGATATAGGCCTATTTGGCATGGTAAGCGGCACAGATACAAACCCAGCGATAATACGGGACTTAACAGTGGTATATGCCGGATCACACACCATCACCAACCCTGCTACCGGCAGTTTACCTGATTATAACCTCAGTCTAACTCTTGATCCTACCGGAAGTACTGTTGGCGGTATAACAGGGCTGGCAACCGGAAATACGACCATAGTCAACTGTATCGTGCGAGGCGTAAGCAACGCCGATGCTATAGGCCTTAGTGCTGAAAATCGGGAAATTACCCTAACCGTTAGCGCGTCATCACCTGCTCCTTCTACTGAATCTTTCAACGTTATCCTCCTTGGCGGCATTGCGGGTTATTTTGAAGGAAGCGGCAAAATCGAAAACTGCCGGGCTGCACTATCCGTTTCCTACATAAGCTCGGGACACACAGGCAGGGCATATGTAGGCGGCATTGCCGGAGCAACAGGTGCAGGCAATACGGCAAATACAATTCACTTGAACAACCAGCACGGCTTTGATGATGATATTAACAGGCTGCTCATAAACAACGTAACCGTAACCGCGAATGTCCTCGCCGACAAGGGCATGTATAATCACATTTTAGCCCTTGGCGGAGCTGTAGGCAGAAGTGAGAACAACACCATGCGGGGCATTGAATTTACAAACGGAAAGGTTTCATTTAATAGAACTATCTCTAATCAAGACAACTGCATCGGAGGTATTGCCGGACAGACAAGTCAGACAAACGTGGTAGACTGTTCTTTTATGGGAAGTATTGGAGTGATTGATCAAACCGATCCACCAAATGTCACTGTATCAGGCAGTACAAGTTTAGGCGGACTAATCGGTTATAGCAGAGGTGATAATTCAGGCGGCATTTATTATTTCCACAATAACAGTGCACCGGGAAATATTGAATTTATGGGAAGCAGCACAAAAAGTGTCGGCGGTTTGTTTGGATCTTCAGCAGATACAATATATATAACAGACTGCTTTTTTAAAGGGAACATCAACGTAAGCGGTTCGGGAACTTCCTCTGTGGGTGGTTTTATCGGATATTTGGGTATAGGGCCTACTATCAACAACTGCGGCTCGCAAGAAGGAACTATAACCGTTGATACAAGTTCTGGTCATATCTTTGTTGGGGGCTTTTCCTCCAGTCTTGGTGCTTATGGAAATATTTCCAACTGTTTTAGTAAGATTGATATTATAACCAATAGTACAGCAAACACTTATGTCGGCGGTTTTGTGGGTAATTTAGCTAGCGGTTCTGCTTCAATTAATACCTGTTACGCGACCGGAACAGTACGTTCAGTACAAAATGGCAACACTTCCGAACTAAATAGTAACGCTTCCGACAACCATGTAAATATTGGCGGTTTGGTAGGGTTAAAACTATACGGAGGAACAATATCGAACAGTTATGCTTTGGGCAATGTGATTGCAGACAAACAGGGCGGAACGGGAAGGCTGCACGCGGGCGGCCTTGTCGGTTTTAATTCTGACGGCAATATCAACAATAGTTTCAGTACAGGGCTGGTAAGTGCAAAATCAGCCTCAGACGAAGCGTATGCCGGCGGCCTTGTAGGGTACAGAGCGGAAGGTATAATTTCGAACAGCGCAGCGTTGGGGGCAAGCGTTACCGCACAATCCGCCAGCGCACGGGGTGCCGGGCGCATTTACGGGTATCCGGCAACGAATGAGGGCAGTAATAATTTCGCAAGAGAAGGTATGCGTGTACAGGAGAGCTTTAATTATGCCGAACCATTTCCCCCGGCCATAGACATCAATAAGGACTTCCCTTCTCTGGGTGGATCCCCTGTTTTATACCGCACAGGCCCGGTAGTATCTTTGCCGACAGGTATGACCGGCACTATCGACAATGCAACGCTCCCGGTTCCCATTGATTGGGGCAGTTCAAGTTCTTCCAGTGTTTCAATATCAATAACCGGAGGCAGCCCTAATAGTGTTTTAGGCGGTTCTCCGTTATGGGATAACATCAGCGAAAGCATCACCAATATTAACCTTGCCAGCTTTAGGCTTACGAGTCATTACATTGAGATTGATATCACCCTTATCGATACTGACGGTAATAAAGCAGTTTATAGAATTCGGTTGTCTCCCTCTACAAATTCTCTTTCTTTAACATTAGCACAGATTTCTAGAACTGCTACACTTCATAGTTCAAGTCTTGATAAATGTTATGTTTCAGGGTTTACTGTCTTCCCGGATTCTGTCACTCCTACCTTTACCCCCATTAGTAATCCTTCTGGTGTAACAGGGGTCTGGGACCAAACCAGCGACAGCATCACCGATATAGACTTAGGCAGCATTACTTCCCCCGACGACCATTACCTGCGATTTGATCTCGAGTTAAGCAATGCGGGCAATTCGACAACCTACAGTTACGAAATTCGCCCCACAGTGGAGAATCCTAACATTACACAGTTTAACTTTAATAACATTCAAGTATTACGTTCCTCAGCCAGCAGCAGGCATGGTCAACCCGTATCCGATGACAGTTTCTACAGCCCGGGTATTTGGACAAGCCTCGCCTCAAGCGGCATGGGTTTTAGCGCAACTTACTGGAGCACTACCCGTGTGGGAACTGACGGGCATCCAAGGCTGAAGTGGGAATAGGGAAGAAGAGAATGCCAAAAGCGGCTGTGCCGTTTTTGGCAGGTAATAGGGAGAAGAGAAAAGGTAAAAGAGCGAGAAGTGCAGCGTTATGCGAATATTTTGCGTAACGCTTGCGCTTTTGGGGAGAGGGAGAGGGTGCCAAAAATCCGTATGGATTTTTGGCAGGGTAAAGTTAAAAGAGAAAAGGTAAAAGAGAGCGAGCCGGGAGCGAGAAGTGCAGCGTTATGCGATAATTTTGCGTAACGCTCGAGTTTTTGGGGAGAGGGAGAGGGTGCCAAAAATCCGCATGGATTTTTGGCAGGGTAAAGTTAAAAGAGAAAAGGTAAAAGAGAGCGAGCCGGGAGCGAGAAGTGCAGCGTTATGCGATAATTTTGCGTAACGCTTGCGCTTTCTTTCACTTTTTCTGCACTTTGAGATTTTTTAGGGTTTCCAGATCTAGGCCGGTAATTTTGCTGACAAATTCTGGTGTAGCACCTTCTGCCAGAGCGTTTCGGGCTGTAGTTTCAATGCCTTGTTCAATGCCTTGTTCAATGCCCTGTTCAATGCCTTCTTCGAACCATACCTCTTTGGCATCATCCAAGTTCCATTCAGTTAATAACATATTAATTACCTCCGATCCATTTTGTTCAAGAAAATTTTTTAAAATATCATGTTCTACACAGTATTTTATAGCCCTTTTTATAGCTTCACCCCTGGCCAGCCCCTCTTTTTCAAAACCCTGCACCTTTCCGACAAAGGCGCTGTATGATGCAAGAGTCTTGCATCTATTCACTATTTCTTCGTTTTTGCCGTGGTTTATATTTATTACCCTGACTTCAAGCTCCAGAGCGGGGCTTTCTTTTTTGGGCAGGCCAAGGGATTCTCCGCTTTCATACGAATCCGAAAGTTTTAATATTTTTTCTTTAGGGTATTCGGCTGTGCCGTTGTATAACACAAAGAATTCAGGCCTAGGTAAGGGCTTTAGTTGCGTGCTATACATAGTCTTGTTGTCAACGATTTTTTCATACACACGGGTAATGTATGATAAAAGTCTAAAGGCCATATTGGGATTAATTGTGCTTTGATGTTCCAGAAGAACTACCAGTTTGCCGCCGATTTCAAATGAGATATCGTTGATCCTGTCCATAAAAAGAACATCTTGTAAAGTATTGATGGTAATGGGTATATCTTTTGGCAGTGTAACGCCTTCCAGTGCGCAGTAGAGTTCACGCAGGGTATCAGGATCGCTGAAAAGGAATGAAAAAACGCTGTCTTTGAATTTGGTGTTTGCTCCCATGAATATAATATATGTGTTTTTACTCTATTTGTCGATAGGAAACAGAAAAGTAGCAAAATACCCTTCAAGTGAGGAAATTTTCTTTACTCATTCATATTACTGTGTTATTATTGTAACCTACAGTCTGTGTTTTTCCGCCTGAGGTTACTGGATTTTTGAAAAGGAGTAATATATGAAAAACCGTATCTTATTTGCAGTAGCAGCTGGAGAAGCGGGGCGTTAGGGGATAACTGTTGCGTAAGGCTCGGGGTTTTGGGGGCTTTTTTATTACTTTTTTCCTCGTTTTATGGTGCGCTTTATTTTCATAATTGCTAAATTTATTTCGACACTGGTCTCTGTCTCAGAAACAGGCAATGACGGTGCCAACAAATCGGATATGATTTCGCTGCTTCTTTTGGCAAGTATTTTTTGACGATTTTTTTCCTTTGCTATTGGCATTTCCGCAACTGTTCGGTTTAATTCCCTAACTTTGGCAAATGTTTCAACAATAGCGATTGTCGTTTCTGTGGCTTTTGGGCTTTTAAGAATCGTTGCCAACATATACAAGCCTTTTTCGGTGAAAATTGTTGGTGTGTATTTACTGTACTGACCACGGCCTTTTCCGTCTAAGATCAAAATCTTTGATCTTAGAGATTTTTGTTCTTCACTTGTCGGCTTGAATATATAGCCGGAAGGAAATTTATCTTGGTTATTTTTAACAGCTTGATTTATTTCCCTTGTTTATACGCCGTATACGGCGGCTATGTCGCTGTCGAGTAAAACATATTGTCCACGAATAACAAGAAGTTTGTTTTCTATCGATTTGACTTTCGTAGTATCTTTTTTCATAGCATTTCCTCAGTTAATTTTCCATTTATAAGCTAATTTTAATACTAAAATTATAACAATAAAAATGAGGGCTGTCATCGGGTATCATTACGGTGGTCGGTTTCTTCCGTCTTCTTTAAACACGGAGTAGTAAAATATCCTTCAATTGACTGAATTCAGGAGGCAGCTTTATGCGAGGGAGTGGGGAGAAGAAGCTCTCACGGCGAACACGGCGGAACGGAGGGGGAGAGGGAGTGCCAAAGGCGGCTGTGCCGTTTTTGGCAGATAAAAGGCAGAAGAGAAAAGTTAAAAGGGAAAATTGTCTTAATTATGCGAAATTGTTACTTTACCTTCGTTTAAAATAATCGTATTATTATTATATGGGACAATACGAAAAGATAATACAGCGTATTTTGTCAGGAAAGCAAGATAAAAATATTCAATTTTCTGAAGCTATATCATTAATGCAAAGGCTTGGGTTTTCAATGCGTGTTAAAAACAAAATACCAACTGGAGGCAGAAAATGAGTAAATATGAAATAATTATTTATTGGAGCGAAATTGATAATGTGTATATTGCGGAAGTACCCGAACTTGCTGGATGTATGGCAGACGGGAAAACCTATTTTGAGGCTCTTGGAAATGCAGAAACGATCATCAGTCAATGGATAGAAACCGCACAGTCTCTTAATCGTGAAATACCCGAACCTCAAGGTAAATTAATGTACGCTTAGTCTACGCAGCGGTGTCAGTAGATGAGGGTAAAAGGTAAAAGTTAATAGGTAAAAAGAAAAAATAGAGCGAGTAAAGTTAAATCGCTGCCGCAGCGGCAACTTTTTCACTGACCAATTCATCAATGATCTGGACAGGGCTTTTGTTGGCAGCTTTTGCTTTAGTCAACAGATACTGAATTGTCATGTTCTTAAGCCCCGAAATGCGGATTTCGCGCATG
>Ga0099364_10005342_pt1 | contig 19106 bp, 18 predicted proteins | sample TergutTh196P3_FD_73070 | JGI IMG/M metagenome (GOLD analysis project Ga0099364, IMG submission 73070) | Microcerotermes parvus P3 segment gut microbial communities from Pointe-Noire, Republic of the Congo - Th196 P3 | ecosystem: Host-associated > Arthropoda: Insects > Digestive system > Gut ...
AGTTTGGTGCGGACTGGTTCCTGTCGGAGGAGGATTTCTCAGCCGCTGCAAGTGGAGAAGGTTCAGAAGGCGTTTTGATAATCTGCGGCTTGTGCCATTGTTAAATTACAGTCAATACAGGCAAATGGGAACTTCCAGCGCCAGTTTCCAGGAAAACGAAGGCGGTATCTTTCGTTTTACCGGAGAGATAGAATCCATCACGGACGGCCATACCCTTTGGGTCAGGGGGGAGGATCTTTCCCTGCCTGTGTCACTGGAAAAAACGAAATGCTGGCTTTTACCCCCGCAGGAAGGGGAAGGAGTACCCGAAGCGCCTGAGCAGGTTCGCTGGAACCGTGTTTCTACCCTCTCCGAGGGCGCAAAAGTTTTTATCGGCGGCCAGATTAAAACCAGAAACAACAGATTGAGTTTTGTCTCGACAAAAGAAAAACCCCTGATGGTGATTTTTTACAATTGCCCCGACTCTGATTTAACAGACGGAATTATCCGTGCGGCGAGAACCCGCAATGAATACTGGAATAACATCACGCCAATATCGCTTGCTATCGGCGCTTTGGCGCTGGTTTATTTCGCAGCCTCATTTCTTAACCGGCCTGCTTTCCGCCTTACTGTAATTACCTCGCTAATCGCGATTTTTGTGCCAATTCTTCCAATATTTCCACCCGGCCTGTTATTTACAGTGATGTACCGCCGTATGACCTGGTATGCCAGAAGATTAAGGGCGTATTGGGACCTCGCACTGCTTCCCACGCGTTATCTGCAGCCCGGAAAAAAAAGAGTTATTCTAAATACCGGGGAAGAATACGGGTTTGTCAAAATTAATTGCCCGCGACAGGCGACAGAAGGGGAAGTAAACTTTCTGTTACCTGTAAACAACGAGGAGAAAAAACACGACTGGTATTTTTTCGGATGCTTCGATGAAAATTCTTCCCTGCCAAAAAAATCCAGGGACCCGTTTGTAAGTTTCGGCCTGCTGCCGGCAAACCCAGCCCTGCTTGCCCGCCGTTACGCGATCAAGGCGTATGTTATGGAAATATTCGCCTGGCTTATATTGTTCTTGGGTATCTTTATAAACGTTATTTTCATCTTTGTTATATTATTCCTGCTAAGAAGTATTTAAGTCTAAGGTTTTACGCGGTACTATTCTTCCGCTCTGGGTTTGGCGTAATTTACCGCCAGGGTTCTGCCGCGAAACCTGACCCCGTTCAGGGTTTTGATAATTTCTTCTGCCTTGGTATCCCTGACCTGCACAAACGAATAATTATCCAGTATACGGATTATGCCAATATCTTCTCTGGATGCCGAAGTTTTGGAGATGATAAGGGAAATAACTTCTCTTGGATACAGGCGGCGGTTTTTGCCAATACTTATAAAAAGCCGTTTTGACTCTTCTTCTGGCAGGGCAATTTCAACATCCGGCGCTGGTGTTTTTTCTTCTTTGGCTCGTTTTTTCCCACCCTTGACGCTAAAATGGGGAGGTATCTCCTTCCGGTCATAATACATAAATAACCAGGCGGCTGCCCACGACCGTCTGAAAATGGAAATCTCTTTTTTATAGAGCTTACGGTACTCGCCTAACATGGCAAGATCGGTTTCATCGCGCATTTTATCAAGTATTGCCTTTAGATTTTTACCGGCTTTTTCTTTGTCAAATCGCGCTTGTATTTTAGTCTCTTTCATATTTTTTGATACTCAACCTTCAGCGGCGCCTTTTATTGTTTGAATTGTTCCGTCTGGATTGTACTTTATTTCTACAACCTTTAGACTCCTTAGCCATGTTTTCCCGTTGGAAGGAACACAATCATGGTGAAACAGATACCATTTTCCCTTAAACTCCACGATTGAATGATGGGTTGTCCATCCGACAACGGGGGTAAGGATTACACCCTGGTATGTAAACGGCCCATAGGGATTGTCGCCGGTGGCATAGCACAATAAATGTGTGTCGCCGGTGGAATAAGAGAAGTAATATTTACCGTTGTATTTGTGCATCCAGGAAGCCTCGAAAAAACGGCGCTGGTTATCGCCCTGTGTAATAGGCTTGCCGTCCTTGTCCAGAATAAGCACCGCCCTGGGTTCCTCGGCGAACTGGAGCATATCCTCTGTCAGTTTCGCTACCCGTGGAGGAATAGCCGGTTCATTGTCCAAGGGAAAAACGGCGTGTTCCAGAGCCTTGTTATCACGGTAACGCTGAAGCTGCCCGCCCCATATTCCGCCAAAATACATATAATACTCGCCGTTATCTTCCCATATACATGGGTCTATGCTATAACTGCCCCGCATCGGCTCTGGCTGAGGGGTAAAGGGACCTTCAGGGCGGTCGGCAATGGCAACGCCAATCCGGAAAATGTCATTTTTATCCTTTAGCGGGAAATACATGTAGTATTTGCCGTTTTTATGGGCTACATCGCTGTCCCAAAGCTGACGGCCTGCCCATGGAATATCCTTGACATCCAGAACAACCCCGTGGTCTGTTACTTCACCGTTTTCAACATCATCCAGCGAAAACACATGATAGTCTTTCATATCAAAGTGATCGCCGTTATCGTTCTCTGAAACGCCGCTTTCCCAATCATGAGAAGGATAGATATACAATCTGCCATTAAAAACATGGGCGGCCGGATCCGCCATATAATCACCCGGAACCAAGTATCTTGCCTGCATAGGCATAGAATAACATGGAAGGCGAAAATTTACAAGTGTCGCGCGTCTAAATTTTTCGCGTAGAACCCATAAATCCCATTTTGCTCCGCCATATATCACAAACTGACAACCGTACGATGACGCCCGTCCCTTTTCGCTTTGTAAAGCGCTTTATCGGCCAAATCATACAAAGCGTACATATCATTAGAAGCGCCGCATCTCGTTACATGTATTCCGATACTAACAGTTACATACCGCGCGACTTCTGATTTTTCATGAGGAATACCTAAATCATCTATTGTCTTGTTTACGAGTGAAACAAACTTGTCTACATTGACATACTCTTCCTCAAACCACAATAGGGCAAATTCTTCTCCGCCAATTCTGGCAGCGTAAATCTTCATATTTTCCTGTAACTCTTTAAGCGCTCTGCCTATTTTACGGAGACATTCATCACCTTCAGGATGACCATAATAATCGTTATAGTTCTTAAAAAAATCAATATCTAAAATGGCAACGCATAAAAATTTATCCGTTTGCCGATAATTGGAAAGGTATCTTTGAAAGGTGGTCATAAAATCCCTGCGGTTTTTAAGCCCGGTCAGTTCATCCAGGGTGCTTTGGTCATAATAACTGTCGCGCTCATCTTCAATCTTGCCGGCGATTGACACTAACGACATTCTGTTCTTTATTATCTGCCAGCCGACAGTTATACTAATAGCTCCGGCAAAAAAAGCGTTTGGTACGTCTATAACCCAGTCCGAAAAGGTCTTTTGCCAAATGGTAGCTATAATGAAAAGAGTCATCGCTCCAAGTGTCAGGCATAGGTGCAACAAAGACGGTATATTAAACAGATACAACCCGCAAATAAGAATACCAAGAAAAGAACCGGCCAGCTTTCCAGGGTTTGACCATACGCCTAGATATATTCCAAATATTATAATGTTTAAATAATATAAAACGATCATTATGTAGATAAATCTGACGCTTACCTGTTCGGTCTGCTTGTGGTTAGGATATTTAAACCTTACAAGAATATATAGGAGTATGGCTATAACAGCCGCCCCAATATAAAACCCTGTCTTTAAATAGTTTTTTTCTACAAAAAAAGGAAAAACAGCGAAACAGACAGCGAAAGCGGCAGATATTATATTTGCCTTGCGCAAACCGGAAACATTCTTGGCGAATATCTTACCCATACACTTTTTGTACTCATCCTTTCCAAGCCCGTAAAAACGCCACCAATTCAAAAATACCTTCATACAAATTTTACCTCACTAAAAACATTTTTTTCATTAATTATGTTTCCAGATATTGACGCAGCTTCTCCAATACTTTGTCAATATCAAGGGGTTTGCCTAGATGATCATTCATACCCGCCCAAAGACACGCCTCAATGTCGTCTTTAAAGACATTAGCGGTCATTGCTATGATTGGCAGTTTAACGCCCTTTAAAGCGGGGAGAGCGCGTATACGCCGAGTCGATTCAAGCCCATCCATTATGGGCATTTGAATATCCATGAACACTATATCATATTTATCAGGGGCGGCTTCTATCATTTCCAGGGCTTCCTTGCCGTTTTCCGCGCAGTTGATACTAATCCCGGTATCTTCCAAAAGCGACATGAATATTTCCCGGTTAATTTCTATGTCTTCGGCAAGCAGCAGCCTCTTGCCAGCGAACTCACCGTCTGTATATTCAAAATTTACCCCGGCGGAAAGCCGAGAGCCGGGATTATTCGTGCCTCGTTTTGTTTTTATGGTAAAAATAAACCGCGCTCCCTTGCCAAGCTCTGATTCGACCCAAATCCTGCCGTCCATAAGCTCTATAATATTTTTGGAAATAACAAGCCCAAGCCCTGTACCTCCGTATTTGCGGCTGGTTCCGCTTTCCGCTTGTACAAACATGCCAAACAACTTTTCATGCTGCTCTGGGGCTATGCCTATCCCGTTGTCGGCCACTTCAAAACGAAGTTCGCAGTCCCCATCCGTTTCAGAGAGCAGAGAAACATCAAGTTGAATTTTGCCGCCTTCGGGTGTAAATTTTACAGCGTTGGATAATAAATTCGTTATAACCTGCGCCAAACGCTGGTCGTCCCCCAACAGGAAGATTGGTATATTTTTGTCGATGTTTACAGAGAACTTCTGTTGTTTTTCGTTAATACGGAAATTAACGACTGCTTTTACTTTTTGCAGCATTTTCTCAAAATTAAATTCAATAGGCGCGAGTTCCAGCTTATTCGCTTCGATCTTAGCCATATCCAATACATCGTTTATCACTCCAAGCAGATGGGACGATGCGTCCCCTATCTTTTTCAGGGCATGGTTTTTTCCTTCTATATTGTTCGCTTTATTGCCTATGGCAGTCATGCCGATAATAGCGTTCATTGGAGTGCGCATTTCATGGCTCATGGCAGACAAAAAGTCGCCCTTCGCCTTGCTCGCGGCGTTGGCTTGTTCAAGAGCCGCTAAGAGCGTTTTTTCCATCTGCATTTTTTCGGTTATATCACGTGATATACCTACAATACCGATTACCGCACCGTCTTGTATAATCGGAGCCTTGGTTGTTTCCAAATACCGCGGTACGCCGTTAAGAGACGGTATCCAATCGTCATAAACGACCCTTTGCTCGCCGGCAAGTATTTTTTTATCAGCCCAAATCATTTTTTCCGCTACTTTATCGGGAAAGCCCAGTTCAAAATCACCCTTTCCGATAACACTATCCATATCAGCGTCTAAAAAATTTATACAGGCGGTGTTGAGCAGTGAATATTTAAAATTCAAATCTTTACAAAAAACAAGGTCTGGAATGGAGTCAATAATCGTTTGGAGAGTGGTTTTTTGGAGCATAAGCTCACTTGATCTTTGATTGATTTCATTAATCATCCTGTTCTGCTCATATTTCATTTCATCGCGAAGCAGAGCATTGACGAAGAACAAACCGCAGGAGCGCAGAATGTTGACCTCGTCCTCTGAAAAATCACGGTATTTGCTGTAATCGTCGATGCAGCACATCCCCCAAAGCCGGTTTTCCATAAACACCGGTATGGTCAGCAGGGATTTGATGCCAAAAGGAACTATAAAATCCCGATCTTCTGGTGACAGGGTTGCAATCGATCCCTGTATACATTCCCCCCGTGAGAGCCTGTTTTCCCAGTCAGGAGTGGCGCTGTACGGGAAGCTGTCCAAAACGGTGGATGGTTTGGAAGACAAAGCTTTATCGTTGAACCAGTAATGTTTGATGACGGCGTGAAGTTCTCCGTCTTTTATTTCATTCTGCCAAATTTCAACACAATCAACATCCACACTGCGACCAATAATTTCCATGCCTTCCAGAAGCGAGTTATGGAAATATTCCCCATCCTTCGCAGTAAGCAGAGCGCTCGCGGCATGGTTTACAGCGTCCAACAAAGTATCACGTTTTTTAAGCGCTTCGTTTGTTTTTTTGATCTCGGTTATATCCCTTATGGCGCCGGATACCCGAATCGGGAAGCCTTCGCTGTCCCGCAAAGTTGTCCCAAACCCGTCAAAATATAAGTATTCGCCGTTTTTATGACGCAAACGGTATTCAATATTATAGGGGGTCTTTCCGCTCCTGTCATTTAAGTGGTTTTCAAAAGCGGCAATAGACCTCTCACTGTCTTCTGGATGAAGGCGGGCAAGAAAAGCCTCAAGAGTGTTTGGAAAATCATTCTCGTCTGAAAAACCAAGTATAGAGCGAAACTCCCGAGACCATGTCCATACGCCATCCGCTCCCTGACTGTTTATATTCGGGGAAGGAATTTCCATATCCCACAGCGCGATATTCATGGACTCGATAAGCATCTTGTATTTTGTTTTTTCGTGATCAATGATTTTATTCGCGGCGTCGGCTTGTTCAAGCGCCTTCTGTAAAATCTGGGTTTGCTGCGCTATTACATTTCTTTTTTTAACAATATTAACCAACAAAATGCTTATAATTATTAGAACCACCAAAAGCATGGCGGTAAATACGGTCATATAGGTATAGCGCGTTTGCTCAATTATTCTGGAATAGTCGTAGGCTTGGCCTGTCAAGTCACTGTCTACCATGCAGCCTGTAAAGCCGCTTGCCATAACAGCTATAAGCGCCAATAGCGCAGCCATTCCTTTTTTCTCCATATTTTTTACTATATACCTCATAGGTAATACCTCATAGTTAGAAGCTGCAAAACTGAAGTCCCGCAATTTTCTCAATTATACAACAGATTTTGTCTTTATTCACAATGATATACAAATAAATTCAATTTATTCTATGAATATTTTCAAAAGTATAGAGGAAATACTGCGGATGCCCTGATTGTCCAACCCTGCTTTGTTGTATTGGCATTAATTTAACGTTATGCTAAATTAATGCCAATATGGTAGTAGTGTTGCGGGCGGGTACGCCGCAGAAAAAAATTGAACCCCTTATTCGCTGGCTGGAAGATAAAAAACTTGGTGTACGCGTATTCCAGGGTCAGCAGCAGTGTGTGCTTGGGCTTATCGGCGATACAGCCGGTGTTGACGCTGATATGCTGCGCAGTCTTGATATAGTGGAATCGGTCGCCAGTATGTCAGATCCTTTCAAAGCGAGTAACAGAAAACTTCACCCGGAAGATACGGTTATCCGTACCCTTGGCGGCAGCGGCCCTTCAATTGGCGGGGGCAATTTCGCCCTTATCGCCGGCCCGTGCTCTGTGGAAACAAGGGAGCAAATCGCCCTTGTAGCCGAGCAGGTAAAAGAAGGGGGAGCGAACTTTTTGCGGGGCGGCGCTTTTAAACCCCGGACTTCTCCCTATGATTTTCAGGGTTTGGGCGAAGAAGGTCTAAAGCTCCTGCTTGAGGCGAAAAAAGCTACAGGGCTTCCCATTGTAACCGAGCTTATGGAAATCCGGAACCTGCCCCTGTTCGAGGAAATAGATGTTATACAGGTGGGCGCCAGAAATACCCAGAACTATGACCTTCTTAAAGAGCTTGGCAAGGTTAAAAATATTATCCTTTTAAAAAGAGGTCTTGCGGGAACCATCAAAGAACTTTTGATGAGCGCCGAGTATATCATGGCGAGCGGAAACGAAAATGTAATTTTATGTGAGCGGGGAATTCGTACCTACGAGTGCGACTACTCCCGCAATACTTTGGATTTATCTATGGTTCCAATTCTAAAAAGCCTTACTCATCTGCCTGTGGTGGTTGATCCAAGCCACGCTACCGGCAGGGCGGACATAGTGCCGTCAATGACGCTGGCAGCCGTGGCTGCTGGGGCCGATGGCATTATGATCGAAGTACACAACGACCCGCAAAGAGCTTTGTGTGACGGCGCACAATCCCTTACCCCGGAACAGTTTAAAGACACAGCAAACAAGATTTTTAAAATACGGGAGGTTCTTTTGGGATGACACAGGTTGGAATTGTTGGACTTGGACTGATAGGCGGCTCTTTAGCTAAAGCCTACAAACGTGTGGACGGCATACGTGTTTTGGGTTATGACTGTGATAAATCAACAATGGATTTCGCAAGCCTCGCTCAAGCTATAGACGGTGAATTGACAGACGAAGATTTGCCGCAGTGTGACTGTATCCTGCTTGCCGCCTATCCCCAGGGAGTAATTGATTGGGTCACAAAAAAAGCCCGCCTTCTTGGCGAGAGAAACACCGTTATCGACTGCGGCGGTGTTAAACGGCGTATTTGCGATGAAATTTTTCCGATTGCCGAAAAACACGGCTTTATCTTCGCCGGCGGCCACCCAATGGCTGGCGCTCATCAGTCGGGCTTTAAGTACAGCCGTGAGGATCTTTTTGAAGACGCTCCAATGGTTATAGTGCCGCCCACCTTCGAGGATATTCACCTGCTTGAGCGTATAGAAAAACTTTTAGCGCCGGTAGGGTTTGGGCGGTTTTCATTTACAACAGCGGATGAACACGATGAAGTTATAGCGTTTTCCTCGCAGATGGCTCATGTAGTTTCCAACGCTTTTATCAAAAGCCCCACCGCCCTGAAGCACCGAGGTTACTCAGCGGGAAGCTACAAGGATTTAACCCGTGTAGCGTGGCTTGACCCAGATATGTGGACAGAGCTGTTTTTGGAAAACCGTGAAGAACTACTTAGGGAGATTGATTTCTTTTTAGATTCGATGAAGCAGTACAAGGATGCTTTAGTAAAGGAAGACGGACAACGCCTGCGCTTTCTTTTGGATGAGGGACGGTTGAGAAAACGGGAGGTTGACGGACCATGAGACAAGCAGTGGCGGCTGTCAGCGTCAGAGCGAGCCGGAATTACGATGTACTCATAGCCCCCGGACTTCTTTCCACAATTGGCGAAAAGGTTCGGGAGATTTTCCCCAAAGCGAAAACCGCCGCCATAATAACCGATGACAATGTAAAAAAACTCTACCTGGAACCTGTTACGCGAAACCTGTCAGCCGCAGCCCTCACTACGCCTTACTACTCTATCCCGCCTGGAGAAGCTTCAAAAAACGGAGAACAATACCTTTCCCTTTTAAACTGGCTATGCGAAAACAAACTAACAAGATCTGATATAATTATCGCCCTGGGCGGCGGCGTGGCGGGAGACCTGGCAGGTTTTACAGCGGCAACATACCTGCGCGGGATTCCCCTGATTCAGATTCCCACTACCCTACTCGCCATGGTAGATTCCTCGGTAGGCGGAAAAACAGGGATTGATCTTCCCGCCGGGAAAAATCTAGCCGGCTCATTCTACCAGCCCTCGCTGGTGCTCTGCGACACCAAAACACTGGAAACCCTGCCGGAGCTAATCTTTAAAGACGGCATCGCTGAGGTGATCAAATACGGCATGTTAGGCAGCGTTGAAATACTGGAGACATTAAACTTTCAAACAATAATCCCGGTCCCCACCGCCGCGAAGCCGCACCCCCAGTCCCTAGTACCCATCATAGAACAATGCGTATCCATAAAGCGGGATATTGTCCAACGTGATGAGTTCGACACCGGAGAACGTATGCTTCTCAACCTTGGGCACACAATCGGTCACGCCATTGAAAAACTCAGTGAGTATAAAATTTCCCACGGTTTCGCTGTAGCCGCCGGAATGGCGATTGATACCCGCGCGGCTTTTCGAAAAGGACTTTGCCCAAAAGATTGTCTTGATACGCTTAACGATTTACTGGATCGTTTTGGTTTGCCGAACAGCTCTGATTTTTCCGCGCGGGAACTTTACGAAGCGGCGCTGAGTGATAAAAAACGAGAGGGGGATATGATTACTAATGTAGTACCCCGCGCCCTTGGTAAAAGTGAACCGCTAAAAATCCCGTCGAGCGATCTTTTGGATTGGATAGAAACAGGACTTGCCCTGTGAAAGTAACGTTGTTACCCGGCGGAGCGAAAGACATGACTCACGGAGCAAGTCCAGTAAAAGCCATTCCGTCAAAGAGCCATCTTCACAGGCTGCTTATCCTTGCCTCGCTCGCAAATAACAAATCGCTCACGAGCGAGCGGACTCAAATTTGTTTTGAACATTCCCAGGCCGAGGATATAAAGGCCACCGCCGATTGCCTTTCAGCGTTGGGCGCTGGAATAGAAACATTGGAAGATGGTTTCCTTGTCACGCCGATTGACCGTCAGAAGCTACCTGCCAAAGCTCTACTGCCCTGCATGGAAAGCGGCTCTACCCTTAGATTCATGCTGCCGGTGGTCTGCGCCTTGGGCGTTACCGGCGAGTTTGTTATGGCGGGGCGGCTTCCCGAGCGCCCCCTCGCCCCGCTGGACACAGAGCTTTCCCGCAATGGCATTCATCTTTGGCGGCCAAATCCCAACAGCCTGCACTGTGAGGGAAAACTCGCCGCGGGGAAATACACCCTGCCCGGCAATATATCTTCCCAGTACATTTCCGGTTTGCTTATGGCTCTTCCATTACTGGAAAAGGACAGCAGTCTTACAGTGGAAGGCCCTGTCGAATCCGCCGACTATATTGCCATGACGCTTCAAGCGGTAGAGGCTTTTGGTTTGAAGATAGGAACTGGGGCATCCAATAATCGTGAACCAATACCAGACGCTCCGATCCCCAGTCCCCAGTCCCAAATCTTAATCCCCGGCGGTATTGGTTTTACAAGTCCGGGAAAAATCAACGCTGAGGGGGATTGGTCAAACGCCGCCTTTTGGCTGTGCGCTGGAGCGATGCCTGGCGGCAATATTGAGATGAGCGGGCTGAACAGGCAAAGCGCTCAGGGCGACCGGGAAGTTTGCGCCATACTGGAACGAATGGGAGCGCGTCTAACATGGGAACCCCCCAGTCCCCCAAAAGAAAGTCTCCTGCGAGTATCAGAAGGTGGACGGCGCGGCGTGGAAATTGACGCGCGCACTATACCCGACCTTGTGCCTGTACTTTGCGCCGTGGCGGCGGTAAGCGCCGGGGAAACCATTGTGAAAAACGCCGAGAGGCTCAGGCTTAAAGAATCAGACCGTCTTGCCGCTACAGCCCAGACACTGAACGCTTTGGGCGCGAATGTAAAGGAAGAGCCGGGCGGGCTTCGTATTCAGGGAGTTGAGGGGCTTCGCGGCGGCGAAGTTGACGCCTGGGGAGATCACAGAATAGCGATGATGGCGGCGATAGCTTCTCTTGCCTGTAAAGACCCGGTAACAATTACCGGCGCTCAGGCTGTAAGAAAATCCTACCCTGCCTTTTGGGAAAAGTTTGGCGGTCTTGGCAAGAAGATAATTCTAAGTAGTGATTAGGAACGTTAATAGTAAGGAGAAAATATGAGTTTGGATGATCTTAGAAATAAAATTGACAGTATCGATCAAAAGCTGCTCGACCTGTTTGAGGAACGGATGAATGTAGTTTCCGAAATAGCCGTGTTCAAGAAGGCGAACAATCTTCCGACTTTGGACCGTGAACGGGAGGCGGAAAAACTACGCTCGCTAGGGAAAATCAATCCACGGATTGAGCCTTTGGCGCATACTTTATTCGATACTTTGTTTGAACTTAGCCGAAGTTACCAAAGCACTGTGCGGGAAAGTTCATCCGGTCTTTACCGGGAAATAAGCCATGCCATTGAAAACACCGGCAAACTTTTTCCGGCGAGCGCGACAGTTGCCTGTCAGGGAGTTGAAGGAGCGTTCTCCCAAATTGCCTGTGAGCGGATTTTCAAACGCCCCGATATTCAGTATTTGAGAACATTCGACAGTGTATTCTCTGCCATAGAAAACGGTTTTTGCGATTACGGTATGCTGCCGCTGGAAAACTCTACAGCCGGGTCTGTAAATAAAATTTATGACCTTATGCAAAGCCGGAATTTTAAAATCGTGAAAAGCGTACGCCTGAAAATTGATCACAATCTGGTGGCGCCAGGAGATGTCCGGCTGGAAGATATTCGGGAGGTATTTTCCCACGAACAGGCTATTTCCCAATGCTCGGGTTTTCTGGAACAGCTTGGAAGTAATGTTAAAATCACCCGGCTCGAAAACACGGCAGAGGCCGCTAGAAAAGTGGCGGAGTCCGGCAGAAAGGATGCGGCGGCGATTTGCTCATCGAACTGCGTTCAGCTTTACGATTTGAACTGTCTGGCGAAGGATATTCAGGATCGAAGCAACAATTACACCCGCTTTATCTGTATTTCCAAACAACTGGAAATTTATCCCGGCGCCGACAGAACCAGTATTATGCTAGTGCTTCCCCACCGTCCCGGCGCTTTGTACAAAGCCCTCGCGCGGTTTTACGCCCTGGGGATCAATCTCATCAAGCTGGAGAGCCGTCCATTGCCGGACAGGGATTTTCAGTTTATGTTTTACTTTGATTTGGAAACTTCGATTTACTCCGAAGAGTTCGCAAAATTAATGGAAGGAATGCAGGAGTTCTGCCAGGAGTTCAAGTATCTGGGCAGTTATACTGAGTTGGTTTGATTGTATGCGAAGGGAACAGGCATCAGATGATTAATATTGTTTTGATTGGGATGCCTGGGTGTGGTAAGTCTACTATTGGGCGGATTTTGGCTGCCAATTCGGGCAGGCTGTTTGTGGACTGTGATAATGTTCTGGTAGAAGCTGCCGGGTTTTCCATTCCGGAAATTTTCGCGCGTGAGGGGGAAGAAGGGTTTCGGTTCCGGGAAACTCAAACACTGAAAGAAATTAGCGGGCAATTGACAGCGGGTAATCTTGGGTTGGTCATCGCCACTGGCGGGGGGTGTGTTACACGGGAAGAAAACTACTCTCTCCTAAAGCGAATCGGGGTTATTGTTTTTATTGAACGTGATATTTCTTCGCTGGCGAGGGAGGGACGCCCGCTTTCAACGGGAGACCTGGAAGAAATGTACCGGCAAAGGTTTCCCCTTTACAAGCGTTTTGCCGATTATTCTGTTAAAAATGACGCTGCGGCGGATATTGTCGCGAAAAATATTCTGGAAGCGGTTTTCGCTACAGGCAAAGGAGAGTCGAATAATGACAGCCCGCAAATACCAGTTTTACGCGCCGCTTTTAACTAGAGATCAATTTGAGATTGAAAGAAACAACGCTGTATTTAAAGTACATCCAATGGTTGGTCTGCCTCTTAATATGTTAAGTTCGGTATTAAATTTACGAGTCAGAAGGGAATGAAAGACAAACCAGGGCGCTGCCTGTTACCTTATTTCCTCTATATTACAAAATAAAACTTCGTCTCCGGAGGATGTGTTTATAAAAATAAAATTAAGATGATCGATTGTTCCAAATGCTGTAACTACATTAAATAAATGTATGGTTAAGAAAGTAATCTGATATTCTGTGATCTGGCTTTCATCAACATCATAAATCAATGTAAATGTTTCGGGGTAAAATTCCAAATCGTAAAAAAATTGTTCATATATATCCAAAAAAATTTCTATGAGTTCTCCTTTTTGTTCGGTTATATTATCAGGGGTGAAAATATATAAGTCGCCGTCTTCAAATAAATTTTTTATTCCATTATAGAAGACTCTTTCCTCTGTTTCATTATTTGCGAAAATAATAGTCATTTTTCCATAATCATTTTCAATTATATAACCGGCGGCTGACATTTCCTGACCAAATACAAAACTATTATTTGTATAAAAGATGGCCGCAAATAAAATAATTATTAATAATTTTTTCATTTTCTTACCTTTACCTTGTTTGAAAAGTCTATAGACAAACTGACCCGTGACGGGTAATTTTAAAGCCCTATTGCGGCTTTCATTACCAAAGGGCTCAGATCGCTGTAAAACAATATTAGCATAAATTCTTCTCTGGAGTCCATATATCTGTAGAGATAAACTGGGTGGTTAGACATAATTCAGAAACAACAGGTTCGTGGTTAAATTTTAAAATGGAGAATTGCTGACACGACCACTTGACTTAATATATATCATGGTATATACTGTTTAAAAAGGAGATTGTTATGCAAACGGCACGTTTATTTGCAAATGGCAGAAGCCAGGCTGTAAGACTTCCCAAGGAATATCAGTTTAAAGGGGAAAATGTATATATTCAAAAAGTTGGAGAAGCGATAATGTTATTTCCTGTAGATAAAGAATGGGAAATATTTTTGCATGGACTAAACAGCTTTTCCGAAGATTTTATGTCCGAAGGAAGGCAACAGGAAGCCGAACAGGAAAGGGATGTTTTATAATGTATATGCTTGATACAAACATTTGTATTTATATTATTAAAAAACGCCCTAAAACCGTTTTAGAGCAGTTGCGAAAGAAAAAGAAAAAAGGTTTGTTTATTTCCTCTATAACATTGGCAGAATTGGAATTTGGGGTTGAAAACAGTGAATATAAAAGAGAAAACAGAATAGCCTTAATGGAATTTTTGGTTATTATGGGGATCAAAAATTTTGACGATAACGCGGCAAAAATTTATGGAATAATCAAAAAAGATTTAAAAAACAAAAGTTGTATAATAGGTACTATGGATATGTTAATCGGAGCGCATGCAAAATCGCAAAACATGATATTGGTTACAAACAACACAAAAGAATTTACGCGGATAAACGGGTTAAAAGTGGAAGATTGGGCTTAACTGACCCGTGACAGGTGTAGCCCTTCCACCAGGTCATCTCGAAAGGTTTCTCCCTTTTCCACTATATTCCCTGAAGAGCCAATAAGATTAACTGTAAATCTTTTCATAAAAACTCCTTATAAATTTCCAAAAATTATTGCCTGTCGGCATTTTTTAACAGTCCATACGGGATGTTTCGCTAAACATCCCGCCATAAAAACAATGAGCTCTCCCAAAAACGGATTAAGCTATCGTCTTTCCCATAAATCGCCATCCGTATCTCTTAGAGTATTTGAATTAACAATTGTCCATGTAATAGTGTCAGCAAAAATTACTGAATCACCTGATACCCTATAAGTAGTTGAAACTGTCTCGTTATTAGCAGTAAGGCTACAAGTATTACTATCATGAAAAGTAAAATATGTACCTGAGTTAAAATAATAAGTACCCGATAGGGTAGTAGTTTCCTGTTTTCTCCACAAATCGCCATCTGTATCTCTTATGGTATTGGAGTCAACAATTGTCCAGGGAAGCCTTATCCAGTCTGCTCCGCTGTTGTGTCCCTGCAGGGTAAATGTATTACCCGATACCGAGAAACTGCCTGTAAAGGTATTATCGGTTATTCTGAGTGTGTAATTATTACCGCTGAAAGTGATTGAATCATTTGTACCGTAAGTATATGTACCCGTTGGGGCAGTTTGAGCTTGAGCAGCTTGAGTAATATGCGTCGATGTAAAAACTATACTATCATTAGCTGTAACTACCAAATTCATTCGCTGATACACACTTCCGTTTGCGTCTTCTACTCTGAAGTCATAGCGGTTTCCAAAACTTAATGGGCGTGTCAAGTTTAACCCGATAGATTCTCCATTACTAAGAAGTTGATTTCTTCGTAATCTGTTTTTCCCCCAACCAGAATACTCACTTGGGCTTATATAAACCCTTCCAATGTTATTTCCAGTATTATTAACTATGCTGATCCGTGGACCGTCGTAGATATCGTCAATAGAAATTTGAACAGTCGCTCTTACGGCATCTTGCACAGATCGAACATTCCCTCTTGTTGTTCTTACATCACTCGGTAAAAGAGATGTGATGTATGTATTTTTAACAGCAAAATTGACATTTTGCTCATCTTTTAACCTTGATTCAACTATTCCAAGAACTTCAAACTTCTCATTAAAAACAGGACCTCCACTGTTTCCTGGTTGAACCGGTGCGCTTATTTGGAAATTTGTCTGGTTCTGCCCAATACCAATTGTTGAAATTGTTCCTTCGGTATATCGAATCTCAGATCCTAAGATATGTGTCAGTGGAAACCCCAACACACCTATCCTACCGCTGATATAAGCTGAATCGAAATTTGCAAATCGAAAAAAGTAGGAAGGTTTATGATTTATTTTTAGTATTGCAACATCCGCATCGCGGTTTATGGTTACAAGTTCGGCGCGATATCCGTTCTCTCCAACCCAAACTCCGATTGTACTCGCATCTTCAATGACATGAGCACAAGTAACAATATATCCATCAGATGATACAAAAAAACCAGTACCGTTTGATTCGATAGATGGGTTTTCCTGTAAATTAATGGCCGCTGCTGATTTACAACCAACAGTAATAATTCCAAATACTGATACTAACACTAACGTTAACAACAGCACCCCTAACAGATTTTTTCTGTTTTTCATTTTCGTCCTCCTAAGGTACAAACTTTCGCGTTTTAAGCCCGTCGGCATTTATTAACAGCCCATGGCGCCGCCAACGGCGGCTTGTACATACGAGCCGTTGTTCCAAAACAACAAACTGCAACGCAGCCTGTTACTTTTCACTACACTACCCCACATTTAGCGTACTCCCTTTCAGGTACAATTCGGGTGACTGAAATCAGGGCACTACCTTCCCCGTAACCGCCGGGCTTCTTCAAGCCACTGCTTTGCATCGGCATGATTCGGATCTATCCGCAACGCAGCCTCATAATCCAAAATAGCCTGGTCAAAATCGCGTCTGATATAATGCGCACTGCCACGGTTGTAATAGGCATTCGCAAAATTGGGATCAAGCCGTATGGCCTGGGTATAGTCGGCAATGGCCTGGTCAAGATTGCCTCCGGCGCGATGCGCATTGCCGCGGTTGTTGTGGGCAACCGCATAATTGGGGTCAAGCCGTATGGCTTGGTTATAGTCCGCAATGGCCTGATCAAAATTGCCTCTGGCGTTATGCACAATACCGCGGTTGCTGTATGTTCTTGCATCGTTGGGGTTCAGCCTGATTGCCTGGTTGTAGTCCGCTAAAGCGGCATCACTGTCCCCTTTTCCATCCGCCGCCCTGCCGCGTTCCCGGTAGGCTACGGCGTTGTTTGGATCCAGCCTGATAGCATTGGTAAAATCCGCTATTGCTCGTTCGTAGATTTGCGCCTGACTCTCGGTAATCTGATCTTGTACCCTGGTGGTAAGTCCGCCAAAATTGGCATCTACACCTATTACCTGTGCAACAGTCGCAACCAGCGCCCTGCCCCGCAGTATGTATGCGCCCACCAGATCGGGGTTCAGCCTGATCGCTTCGATAAAGTCCGATATGGCTTTTTCGTAGTCGCCCTGCATGGCAAACTGAATGCCCCGGTCAAGGAAGGTTCCTGCTGATTGCGCTACCGTGTTGACGGTTACGCCGTAATCTGCCGCGCGTACCGTTATGGTTTGGTTGTTAATGGCAGCAATCATGTTTTGCATGGCTCGGTCGTCTCGCACGTCAAAGCGGGGGATGCTGGCGCGGGTTGCCTGTTCCACCCGTATGGCGTTGGCAGTTAAACGATAGGCGCCGCCGAGATGCCGCAACTGCCCGGTAACAATCAGTTCCGCGCCCATGAATTTGCCGAGAGACTGAGCGGTTTCATCGCTGACGGCCCCCGACATCTGGAAGTTCAGTTCCTTTATTACCCATTCAATTCCTTGCCGTTCCACAATCTCGATGTTGCGGTCATGCAGCGCGCCGGAAAGTTCCGACATGATAAAGTCCGACAGCCTGTCGCTTTCGGACTCAAACGCCACAACCGCCACACGGCGTTTTCCGGCGGCTTGGGCGATGCTGTCTGCCAAACGCCCTATGTCTGCGGTTATCTGCTCCGCCGACTGGTCGATTGCTTCCATAAGGGAAAGGCCGCTTGCGCTTGGGGTACTGGCGCAAGCAGTGAAAAAGATTATAAGAACGGCGATTGCCGTTGCAACAATACTAGCCACTCTAAATTTAACGTTCATTTGAACCTCCATGGTGCGTCATTTTTTATCTCCTAATTTAAGTTAATTCCAAAAAATTCAAAAACCCATATTATCATCCATAATTCTAATTACTTTAGGTTCTGCCCAAAATGCAGATACATTATGGACAGAGCCTGTTTGTCACCTATGCGCCCCCGGCTGCCGGAGGCTTCTTTAATAATTAAGTATTCTTCCAGAAGTTTCCCAATCAGAGTCTGTAAAATTTGGAAATGTAGTACTAATTTGCGCGCGGGACAGCCCCTGTGATCTCCATAAGGCAAGCAGAATCGGTAGATCCGCATTAAAGTCGTTTGCAAGAAATCTGCTCATTCGTGAAACTACTGTTCGGATTTCTGGACGCATTGGAGCGATGGAAAATGAGTCTGTTTCCTGTGGATTACCAAGATGATGATCTGCGCAAAACGCATTAAACGCAACCTGTGTAGTTGCGTTAGGCGGAAGAACTATATATCTTATTCTTTCATATTGATAATAACTTCCGTCTTGTTCGTATATTTGAAGTGCAACCATGTTTTGATTGCGGCTGTTGGAATTACGTAAATATATCCCGTCCGGTATTACTACACCAAGGAGGATTTCACTGGCTGTATTATTTCTTAAATTTCCGGGAACAGAAAAACCTAAAACACTATTTCTTCCCCTGGCATTGATCAAAGAAATATTTCCACTGTTAATAGCTTCGCCAAGTTCCCTAAATAATACCGGCCTGGTATTATTTGTGTTAAACGTTATTGAAAAAAAACTGCCGCCGCGATGACTGGGATTGGGAAATACTCTTAATCTGACAGTTCCACTCCTATTAGCGGTAAATGTCCTTGGGGTATTCCAAGCCTCATCTATCCTTGTAAATATTCTTGTTCCATCGGCATAAGTGGCATCGACCATTACATCCGCCCTGCTGGATATGCTGATTGCATCAAAATCACTCCACCAAACATAATAAGTACTTCCGTTTGTAACATCGAACGAATACCAAAGCTCGTCGGTGCCGGGAACAATTCTTCCTTCTGTCCATGTACCCGCAGTTATTGTTGTGGCACTCTGTGCCGACAACACTGTTGGACATAGTAAAAAGAAAACCAACATGATTAATGACCATGCATATAATTGTTTTTTGGTCATATTCATCCTCCTAAGATATAAAAATTAACAACCCATACGGGTCATTCATACAAAACATTGGGCCTTGGGCATATTTCGCCGATAGACCGACTGCTTCCTCTTT
>Ga0099364_10005343_pt1 | contig 19104 bp, 13 predicted proteins | sample TergutTh196P3_FD_73070 | JGI IMG/M metagenome (GOLD analysis project Ga0099364, IMG submission 73070) | Microcerotermes parvus P3 segment gut microbial communities from Pointe-Noire, Republic of the Congo - Th196 P3 | ecosystem: Host-associated > Arthropoda: Insects > Digestive system > Gut ...
ACTCAATTCCGCCGGTGGGCCTTGAGTGTCTTGCGCGAGTATCTGATAAAGGGTTTTTCAATGAACGACGACTTGCTGAAAAAAGCAGGCGGCGGCAATTATTGGAAAGAGCTTCTGGAGCGTATCCGCGACATCCGTTCCAGCGAGAAGGCATTTTACCGTCAGGTGCTCGATCTTTACGCCACCAGCGTTGACTATGACCCGCGAACGCCGGAATCACAGGAGTTTTTCAAAATCGTTCAGAACAAAATCCACTTTGCGGCGCACGGAAACACCGCCGCAGAGGTAATCGCCCAACGTGCCGACGCGGAATTGCCCTTTATGGGATTGACGGTCTTTTCGGGCGAACGGCCGATAAAAAGTGAGATCGGCGTCGCAAAAAACTACCTGACCGAAGATGAACTCGATATGCTGAATCGTATGGTCTCCGCGTTCTTCGATCTCGCTGAAATTCGCGCAATGCAGCATCAGCCGATGTATATGAAGGATTGGGTTTTGGAGCTTGACGACTTTGCCAAACGCTACGGCAAGGGTATTCTCCCTGGCGCCGGTTCGGTCAGCCACCAAGCGGCGCTTGACAAAGCAGAAGCCGAGTACGTGAAGTACCGCCAAAAGATGATAGACGAACCCACGCCTGCCGAACGTGACTACCTCGTGAGTATTAAGGATACACAGAAGAAACTGGAGGGGATTGGAAAAAAAGCCGAAGGTAAAATGTGATAAGCGAAGGCTGGATTCTGTGCAAAAGACGAGACCTTTTGGATGACTCAAATATTCATCGCAGAATTGTTTGATGTAAATACTCCAGCTATCATATAAGTCTTTTCTCTCGGCTTCGCTTGTTTGATAGTTAGCTCCGTTAATGGCATTTTTTTCACTCCCGTATAACAAATTTGTCGTTATACGGCTTATTATACGGAAAAGTATTAGATAGGCATAGACTCTTCGGGTTATCCACAGACTCTTAAAATGCTTAAAACCCCTGCCGCAGCGGGGGTTTTAAGCTATTTGGAAACCTTGTGGTTAATTGGCTTGGCTCCTCGGCGAGGACTCGAACCTCGAACCTAGTGGTTAACAGCCACCCGCGCTGCCGATTGCGCCACCGAGGAATACGCAACTTTCACTTGACGACGAGTATCCTAACATAATTTGCGGCCATGTCAATAGATATTAATTGCGTTATCATTTGCGTTATGGAATTCTTCGAGATATATTATTGACATGCGCGGGCCGGAGGGGGTGGACGGATGCGGTTCGATCTTTGGGAGTTCAATTGGCCGCTCATAATGATAGTGGTGGCGATTAGCGCGACGATGTCCTACGTCGGCGATATCTTGGGCAAAAAAATCGGTAAGAAGCGCATATCGATTCTTCACTTGAGGCCTCGCCACACGTCGACGGTCATAACTATATTCATGGGGATGGCGGTCGCGCTTCTGTCGCTCGCGGCGGCCGCTTATTCGTCCGAATCGGTAAGGATTGCGGTATTCGGCCACAACATCATGGCCCGTCAGATGACCGCCCTCACGAATGAAGTGCGCACTCTCGAGGACGAACGCGACTTGATGATGTTCAGTCTGGATACATCCCAATTCGAGTTGTCCTCGATCAGGCGCGAGAAGGAGATGGTAGAGACCGAGGTTGCCGCCCTCAAGGAAGAGACGGAGACGTTGCAGCGAGGGTTGGAGGAACTGCGTTTCGGGCGCGTCATTGTCTACCAGGGCGAGATGCTCGCGCAGACGCCGGTGGAACAGGACGAGGACGGCGTTTATAACCTGAATGAAACAATAGACGAACTGATCGCCGCATCGAGGGAGTATCTGGACAATAAGATTGCGGAACTGTGGAATCCCGACGAGGGGGATCGCGGGCAGACGGGTGTCATCGTGACCCCTGAAATGAGATCCGGAATAGAAAGCAGGCTTCGCTCGGCGCAGGGGCGCAAGGTATTGAGGATGACCGCTCCTGCGAATGTGACAATAGGCCATACACTGGAGGGCGTCGTCGATATATTCGACAGCAGCCTCGTATTTGGGGAGGGCGAAGTGCTGATACAGGAAAGGATCATCGGCGCCGACAGGCACGAGGACAGCGCCGATATTCTCTACACTATGCTGAGAAGGGTCAATACATCTGCGGTTTCGAGGGGCGTCCTGCCGGATCCGATCACGGGTAACGTGGGCAATCTGGGCACTCTGGATTTTTATGACGTGGTCGACAGGATCGTCGCGGAAAACTCGGTTTTCCGGGCAGTGATAGTGACAATTTCCGCAGCCGAGGATATTTATACCGAGGGGCCCGTGCGCGTGAGCATACAAGTTGAGGATGAGGGAAGTTGAAGGAGGATGGCGATATATGCTGATAGTCGGGTGTCAGTCGTGCGGTGAGACAAAAGTTCTTGCGGGAACTCCCGATCATGACGGAGTTGCGAGGATGAACTGGACTTGTCCGAGATGCGGCGCCGGACAGGTTTTACAGCTCGACGCGAATTCCGCCCCGCGCGCCTCCGATCTGCGCGGCATCCTTGGCGGAATGGCCTTGAGCGAGGAAATGCGTATGTGATATAGTGTAGGAGCTGTGAATTTTTTCCTGTGAGGAGGTATGTTCGATGAGCAAAGAAAGGTACCTTGTGACGTCGGAATCGGTTACCGAGGGACACCCTGACAAACTCGCGGATCAAATCTCCGATGGCGTTCTTGACGCCATTCTGGAGGAAGACCCCATGGGGCGCGTCGCTTGCGAGACGCTGGTGAGTACCGGCCTGGTGGTGGTGACCGGGGAGATAACCACCCGGACCTATGCGGATATTCCGAAGATAGTCCGCGCCACGATTAAGGACGTCGGCTACACCAGGGCGAAGTACGGCTTCGACGGGGACACCTGCGCCGTGGTGACGGCAATCGACGAGCAGTCGCCGGACATCGCGCGGGGCGTCGATCGCGCGCTTGAGGTGAGGGAGTCCGAGATGGATGACGAGGAGATAAGCAAGGTCGGCGCCGGCGACCAGGGAATGATGATCGGGTATGCTTGCGACGAGACCCCCGAGTTGATGCCGATGCCGATAGCTCTCGCGCACACGCTGGCCCGCAGGCTGGCGAAAATCCGCAAGGATCTGGTGCTGCCCTATCTCAGGCCCGATGGAAAGACGCAAGTCACCCTGGAATATGACGGCATCAAGCCCGTCAGGATTGATACGGTGGTTGTTGCCGCACAGCATCACCCTGCCGTTGACGAAAGCCAGATTTCAGCCGATATAATCGAGCACGTCATCACCCCCGTACTCTCCGGCGGCCTGCTGGACGGAAAACCCAAGATACTTGTCAACCCCACCGGCCGTTTCGTGATGGGAGGCCCTCAGGCCGACACCGGCCTCACCGGGAGGAAGATAATAGTCGACACATACGGCGGTGTGGTGCCGCACGGCGGCGGCGCTTTTTCGGGAAAGGACCCGACGAAAGTCGACAGGTCCGCAGCCTACATGGCCAGATACGCCGCAAAGAACATTGTTGCCGCCGGTGTCGCGTCGCGGTGTCAGATACAAGTCGCCTACGCGATCGGAGTCGCGAATCCCGTCTCGATAATGGTGGAGACTTACGGTACCGGGAGTATTCCCGACGTCCGGATCACAGAGTTGGTGCGCCGCCACTTCGACTTCCGCCCCGCCGCGATAATCAGGGATCTCGAACTGCGCAAGCCGCAATATAGAAGGATAGCGGCTTACGGCCATATCGGAAGGACGGATCTCTCTCCGCTGCCCCGCTGGGAGGAGACCGACCGGGCCGGCTCGATTCGAAGAGACGCGGAGAGTTCGGCATAGATTTTTTAAGAGGGACACTGAGGAGCCTGTCGCATGTGGTTTGGCCGGCGAGTTGCCCGGTCTGCGGCAGGCTCGCGGTTCCGGTGTGTGTGGAGTGCCTTGAGTCGATCGCGTCTGAGTTATCGAGGTTTTGTGTGATCTGCCGCCGTGATTTCCCCTGCGCCGTTCACCAGGACGATTTGGGCTGTTCGTCCGTCTCCCGTTACGGAGGAACCAACGCCGATGTGATAAAATCAATGAAGTACGCGTCGCGGAAAGTGATCGCCGTCATGATGGGCCGGATAATGGCAAGCCGGATAGGGAGACCGGACGTTGACGCGCTGGTTCCGATACCGTTGCATAAAGGCAGCGAACGCGAGTATAATCAGACGGAATTGATAGCGAAAGGCGCATCCGCAGTCTGGGGCGTTCCTGTGAAAAAATGTCTGAGATGGGTTGTCCGCTCGTCCAACCAGGCTTCCTCGCCCGGCCGTTCCGGCAGGACATTAAAGCCAGGCGTGATGGAGGTTGTATGTGATGTCGGATCGTTGCGGGCGCTCTTGGTCGACGACGTGTGTACCACTGGAAATACGCTGGTTGCCGCGGCAATCGCGATGATAAGCGCCGGAGCGTCGGTGAGAGAAGCGGTCGCATGGAGCAGAAGCGCATAGGATTAAGAATTGGGTGGTGAGGCGCGAGGTGGGTTTCGATTTAGTGAAGTGCGGAATGTGCGGAAAAGCGGCGGTCATAGTCGAGGGGCACAGACACGTATGCGAGGGATGCCGCGACGGTGAGCGCGTATTGTACGATTTGGTGAAGACGTTCATCATTGAAAACCCGTCGTCCAACCACACGATGCAGAAGATTGCCGCCTCGTTGAAAGTCAAGGAGAGTCAAGTCAAACATCTGATTGACAGCGGCTTTTTCAAGCTGACGCTGACAGGAATTCAGCTTTATGACGGGTTGGAAGACATGCTTTAAAAAGTCTGCGCCGTTTTCGGTAAAGATGTCCGGAATTAAGCCGATAATAAGCATAAAGAAGTATCCACCGCGAGGGGTGAGCCGGTAATGATAGAAAAGATCAATGAAATAAGCGGCGTAGGGGCGACGATGGGCGTCAAATCCCGCAAGGGCGCGGGGTATGGTCCGGAGGGCGAAAATGGCTCTGACGGATTGGCTGTGAGCCAATTCGCGAGGGAGATGGCTAATATCTCCTTTGAGATGAGCCGCGTCCCCGAGGTGCGCGAGGACAAGATCAGGGATCTCAAGCGGCAGATTGGGGATGGCAGCTATAACCCCGACCTGAGGGAGCTTGCGAGCCGTCTTGTATGGGCTGGTATCAACAGGATCGAGGATTGAGCCGGGGCCTCTTATGTCTGGTAAGTCCGATGTTCTGGCCGAGACGCTGATCAAGCAGGACGAGATTTTATCCGACTTGCTGTCCGTCGTTTTGAAGCAGAGGGAAGCGCTCAAGGAGGGGCGGCTTCCCGATTTGCAGAGTTTGATGTCCGAGATGCGCCATATTTCCGTGAGAGCGCAGGCCGTTGAGACGAAGCGCGGGCGGGCTGCCCGAGATATTGCCTCGGAGATAGGGTGCGAACCCGTGGTGTCCGAGATAATAAAGTCCCTCCAGCCTGAGGAAGCCGGAATTATGAAAGAGGCGTCGGATAAACTGCTCTCCACCGTCGAAAGCCTCAAGGTGGAGATGTCCATACTCGCCCGCCTGATGGACGAGGCGAAGAACTTAAACGAGGTGCTCATATCCGAGTGGAGGAAGATGACCGCGAAAATGGCCGGAACTCACGTCGGCGTATTTGACACGCGTATTTAACCCGGTTTTAGTTTCAACCCGGCAATGTCGATACTAACCAGAGAAGTTTCTCTGGTTATTTTTTTTGGCTTGTTGAGGGGGGAACGGCATGGTCAGCACATATCACGGTATCGAGACCGGACGCAGGGCTCTCGCTTATTTCCGCAAGGGGATGGAAGTAGCCGGCATGAACACCATGAAGGCGAAGGAGCCCGGTTACACGAGGCAAGTGGTAAACAGTTCCCCGACGGCAGGTTTGTCGACGACGCCCAACGTTTCGAAGCTCGGTTCCGGGGTACAGATCGTTTCGATACAGCGTATGCGGGATATATACCTCGACTCGCGGTTCGTGAGAGCCGGGATCAATCAGGTCGAGTGGGCGATCATGGGGAACGGCGTGAACAGGGTCGAGAAGATGATTGTGGACGCTGGCGAGAAGAGCCTGAACAATTATCTCGACTCGTTTTGGACAGACCTTCAGAACATCCATAAATGGACGGACGAGCCGGCCATCCGCAGTTATTTCCTGACGAGCGCCGTTGGCCTCACGGATTTCGCGAAAGGGCTCGCGCAGAGTTACAACCAATACCGCGACGAGCTGAACGCCGATATTAAGGCGATGGTGAAGGACGCCAACTCCTATATAGATCAGATAGCGATACTGAACAAGGCGATACGGAGCGCGATAATGGCGGGGGCCGAGCCGAACGAGCTGCTCGACAAGCGCCAGCTGCTCGCGGAAAACCTGTGCATACTCACAGGCGCCGAGATACTCCGCCCGATCGACGAACGCGACGGCGACTACAAGATCAATCTGGGCGGCAAACTGCTTGTGCAGGGGACCAACGTGAGGCATCTGATGCTCGTCGAAAATCCCACCAATAGAAATTACTATGAAGTGCAGGTCGAGTACAACCAGTATGACATAACGAGCGACCTCGGAGTGGCGGGCGTAGTGATCGAACAGCGCGCGGGAACGGGCGAATCGTGCTCCACTAACGGCGCCCATGAGCTCGAAGTGGTACGCATGGCAAACGAGCTCTACTGGACTGTCGGTTACGGAACGGGCCAATCCCAGGGCAGCGGCCAGCGAATCGATGGGATAAAGGACCCGAACGAACCGCGCAACATCAACGGCTCGTTCGCGTTGCAGGTGGGATCGGTGGGAGTGAGGGCAATCAGCGAGGTCTTCAGCGATACGCCCCCCGGCTTCGGCATTGTACTGGGGCCGCCCGGCCCCGGCCCAAACGAAGTGAGGTCGTATTCGTTCCGGATATCCGCCGGTTCCTTCGAAGCAACCGTGCAAATAGAATGGGACGACACGGCCGAAAACTGGGTAATTTCGGATAATCTGAACCCGGGCAGCGTCACGCCGGGCAATCCTGACGGAACGCTCACCGTCGAAGAACTCGGCTCGTTCCTCAGCTCCAGTTACGCCGCTTACGGGCTGGACGTCTCGTATCGGGACAACGCGATAACGATCGAAACGCGCGGCCGCGACATAATCTCCATCAACGATCTGGGCGGCAGCCTTATGAGGTCGTGCGGCCTGGCGAACGAGAATCCGGCTGTGAAGATAGAGGTGAGGCCGGAGGATTCGCTGCAGACGATAGTAAACAAGATAAACAACGCTTACGCGTTCGACAGGACATACGAGCTGGACGAGGATGGAAACGAGGTGCCCGTGGGCCTCCTCAGGTACGAAACAGACCCCCCCGGAACGGCGCCGAGCAGGCCGGAGGAATGGCTGCACGCGTCGCTAGAGTACGACGCAAACGGCGAATGCTTCATCGCCCTCACAAGCAATGTCGCGGGAGAGGCAAACAGGATCAATGTCTTGAGCGGCTCCGTGTGCGACGGCGGCGTGGTCGACTTCACGGTGGCGCGCCTGCTGGGCCTCGTCGACGAAACGCCGGGGAATCCGCCACAGAGCGACGTCACGGCTTACATTCAGTTCAAGGACGACGGAACATTGATCGACAGGCACAACCAATTCGAAAACGTCTATGCGGAGGACGCGTGGATGTTCTTAAACGGCCGGGAATACCTGTCGTCGTCGAACGAGTTCAAAGAGGCGCGCGGAATAACCGAAATAGGCAACGCGGCTGTCGATAAACTGACCGAAGTCCTGATGGGCGTGAGGTTCGACATAAACGGCGTGGGTAATACCACGATTCTGGTTCAGCATCATTTGACGCAGGGAGCTATATACGCCACGCTGAAGATTCGCGACGACGAATTGCTGTCGCAGATGGATATGTTCGACGACATGATGTACAACCTCGCGACAGAGTTCAACGCCATGCACTACGCCGGCTACGGAAGCGGCGCTTACGCGAACCGGACCGGCATGGGTTTTTTCGACCGCATTGCGAACAGGTACGGGGCATTCGAAAAACTCTCCGTCGAGCACGACATAGCGTTCGACGTGGATCGGCTGGCGATCTCGTCCGGCAACGGCAGGGGACATTCGCTGGGGCCCGCCGACGGAACCAACGTGCTCTCCATGGCAAGGCTGAAGCAGGCAAAACTGTTCAACAACGGAATAGCCGGCTTCGACGACCTTTATAGAGGGTTTGTCGCGAATCTCGGAGCTTCGGGCAAGCTCGCCAAGACGTCGTTCGATTCGGAGAGTTACGTGGTCCAGCAGTTGGGTATACAGCGCGAATCGATTTCGGGCGTCAACTCGGACGAGGAAATGATGCAAATGGTGGAACTGAACAAGGGTTTCAACTACGCCTCCCAGTATGTTTCGACGCTCATTGCCGTCTTAAACCAGATAATCGGCGGCTTAGGAAGGGTGGGCTTGTAAAATGGGCAACTTATTCGCCGGGCTTTCCAGCGGGAATACCGCGCTTGCCTACTACAGGACCGGGATCGAAACGGCGGGGCACAACGTTGCGAACTCCGGTGTCGAGGGTTTCTCCCGCCAGAGGGTGAATGTCACCGCGGGTGCCCCTGTGAACGACGGCACAAATACGGTCGGCGGGGGAATCAATATTGTTTCGATAACGAGGATACGCAACCAGTTTCTCGACGCGCAGTACAGGGCGCAGCTGCCCTCGCTGGGGTACTGGGGGACGCGCCTCGACGCCTTGAAGAATATCGAGATATATACGGGCCGCATAGACAACGGAACGTTTCATACGGCTTTAAGCAACTACTGGGAGACGCTCGAAAACCTTCACCTTTATCCCGACCTCCAGACGTCCAGAACCATCATGCTCTCCGGCACGGAGTCGATGATCTCGTCCATGTTGAATATGAGGGCTAATTTCGACGCGTACCGCGTTGACATAAACGAGCAGGTGGCCGAAATGGTCAACGAGGCAAACGACCTCATCGACGAGATAGCCCTGCTTTGCAGGGATATTTCCGCGGCGATAAACAAGGGCGAACAACCCAACGACCTGCTGGACAGGCGCGATCTTTTGGCGGAGCGTCTATGCAAGCTCACCGGCGCCTCCGTGGGAAGCCCCACGCTCGATGAGCGAGACGGCGCTTACAAGATCGAGATAAACGGAAAGTATCTCGTCCAGGGCGGCGCGGAGTTCAATTGCAACGGCACCGTGATAAAGAACGTGAGGCATCTCGTTCTCGTTCCCATGGTTGGGAACAACAGTTATTACGACGTTCAGATAGAGTACAACCAGTACGACCACGTGAGCAACTATTCTGTCGCTAACGCCGTGATAGAGCGCGGCGCGACCGACCCGTCGTCCTGTTCCAAAAACGGCGTCCACGAGCTGTTCGTCGAGCGCCTCGCCAACGGCAAGACATGGTCGGTGGGCGGGGCGAAGGGGACGCTGCAGGGCGGCGAGCGCATCGACACTATATATGACAAAAACAAAGCCATCGGCATAAGCGGATCGTTCTCCCTCCAGGTGGGAAACGCGGGAGTGAAGGCGTCGAGCAACACTTATGATTACGATGACCCGGCCATGTTCGGCGTCGTTAAAAACGCGTTTGATCCGGACAGTTCTAAGTTCGAGTTCCGCATAGCCGCGGGGGAGTTCGAGACCTGTATCAAGTTCGAGTACCAAAACGGGCAGTGGAACGTGACGCGCGACGGCTACCAGACGAACCTTCCGAGCGATACTTTTCCGGGACCGGAGCTTACGCTGAAGAATATAAGCGACGTTCTCGCGGCTTATCCACAACTGGCCGTCTCATTCGACCCGCGCACCCAGCGGATGGAGATAGAAGCCGCGAATACCCCTGATATGCGCGGACATCTGCTCTCGATAACCGACATCTTCGGCACTTTATCGTCCGATCTCGGCATCGCGAACAAAAATCCGTCCGTGGAGATAACCGTCGCGAAGGAAGACTCGCTCGCCACGATAGCCAACAAGATAAACAACGCCTACATGACCACGCTGGTCACGGCGGGCAACATAGATACGCCATATGCCACCAATCCGCCGGGAACAGCGCCCAGTCGCCCCGAGGAGTGGCTGCACGCGAACGTGATACAGGAACCGAACGGCACGTATTACATTGCCCTCACCAGCAACGTATCGGGAGAGGCAAACCGCATCAATGTGCTGTCGGGCAGCGTTTGCGCCGCGAACGGCGACTTTTCCGTGGCGCGCCTTCTGGGTTTCATCGACTCCGGCCCCGCGACCGGCACAAGCTACATGCAGTTTAACGTCGATACGAAGGCCGCCTCGACGATAGATAAGGGCGACGTGTACGCCAAGGACGCATACTTCATATACAACGGAAGGCATTACCTGTCGGAGAGCAACACCTTCAAGGACGCCCGGATTTTCAAGACCACGGACAAACTGGGCAGCCTCGTGAGATGGGACAACCCGATGGCTGACGAGCTTGGGAGGTTCGCCAACGGAGTGCGTCTCAGCCTCGTCGGATTGAACCGTTTTTATGACCCGAACGGGTTAATATCCGGCAATCCGCCGACGATAATAAAGATAGAGCCCCACCTCACCAGCGGCAGCATTTTCGCGATGCTGGAGGCAAGGGACGACGTCGCGCTCGGGATGATCGACTATCTCGACAGCATGGCCTACGAACTGATGAAGAGCACGAACGCGGTACATTACTCGGGACACGGGATAGGCGACAACATCCTGACGACGGGGACGGCGTTCTTCGACCATATTAACGGACGGTACGGCGCGTCGAGACTCCTTGCATTGAATGCCGAGCTATCGCGCGACCTGAGCCTCGTAGCGACCGGAGCGGGCGACGGCGACGGATACAGCAGGGGAGTGGGAGACGGAGCCGTCACCCTGCGAATGGCTCAGTTGAACCAGACAAAACTGTTCGAGGGCGGCACGACGGATTTCGGCGCGTATTTCCTCATGTTGGTGGGGGACCTCGGCATACAGGGTTATCAGGCGAAATACATGTATGACACCCAGAAGGGCGTTTGTGACCAGATAAACGCTCAGAGGGACGCGGTGATGGGCGTCAGCACAGACGAGGAGATGCTCGACATCATCAGATTTCAGCAGGGAGTCGGGGCTATTGCCCGCTATATGACCGCTTTGGACGATATGCTGGACAGAATAATAAACGGCATGGGCGGGCGGTAAAAGCGACGAAAGTTGGTGACGGTTTAAGATGAGTTACAGAGTTACGAACAGCATGATGCGCACACTGATGCTGAACGACATGCACAGAAACCTGAACAGGCTGATCGACATCCAGCAGCAGCTTGCCACCGAGAGGAAATACCAGCACGCGTCGCAGAATCCGCACGCCGTGACGAAGGGCATGGGGCTTGAGACGATGATGTCCGAAGGCAAGCAGTACATGGCCAATCTGCAGGACGCCGTCTCGTGGTTGAAGTTCACCGATGAGGCGTTGTCCGGTATGAACGACCTGTTCAACCGCATACGCGAGCTTGCGATTAAAGGCGGCGACGGTTCGCTCGAAGAGGTCGACCGCATGGCGATCGCGACCGAGCTCCGCGAACTGAAAGCGGAGCTGATGTCCATCTCCAACTCCACCATAGCGGGGGAATACCTTTTCGCCGGCCTGATGACGAACACCGTGCCATTCACCATTGGGCCCGACGGCCGTGTCGTCTATAACGGCAACAACTACGCGATGAACTGGGAGTTCGCCCGCCTGCAGACCGGCAAGGTGTCGATTGTGGGGCGCGAGCTGTTCCCGCTTGAGGAGACCACGCACAAGCTCAAGGGGATAGAAGTCCCGCTCGATTTCCTGTGGGAGGGGCGCAGCGAGATACTCGAGTTCAAGGTGGGCTGGAGGACGGTAAAGGTCCGAATACCCGAGAGATGGACGGACGAAATAGCGAACGGCATCACCGATTCCGGCGATTACAATCGCTTCCGCGACCCGGGCGAGCCGCTTGAGGGCTGGACGCTCGACGAGATAGCGAGACTGATAAACAACAGCACGGAGATGGGCGACACGAGCAAGCTGATAAAGGCGGCCGTGGTGAAGGATGTCGAAAGGGGCGTGCAGCGCCTCGAGATCACGAGCCTCACCGGGGAGCCGGTGCGCCTTACGAGCTGGCCCGAGACCGACCCGATAAACGCCTCGCGGGGCGTCAAGGGCGCGGCCTACGGCCCGACCCATAACACGGACGGCATAAGAAGGACGGCGTCGAGCGACGGAAGCGTCGAGATACGCTTCGGCGACAATTCGGTGCATACGCTCAATGTCACGAAAGGGCAAAATCTCGAACAGATAGCCCAAAACCTGAACAGCATGGACGTCCGCATATGGGCGGCCTACAAGAGCGACGGGACTAACGAATGGATCGACATTGTCGCGAGGGATCCGGACGACTACTTCACCATGACCACCACCGGGGGCGCGGCGCAGCTCTTCGCCACCGAGATGACGACGTTATATTCAACAAAAGACGGCACCGATCAGGTCGTGACGTCGAAGGTGTTCAATGATCCCGCTTCTTTCGCGACGCTGTCGGAGGGAACGATTACGATCAGGCAGGGATATGACGTGTATACGCTCACTGTTCCGGCGGGAAGCGGTTTGGGTTATTTCAATACCGCCGTATGGAATCCCCGGCTTCCGACGTCGCCGCCTTCCAATTTTTCCATTACCGTTACCGTTTCGGCAAACGGTTCTCTTGAGATAAGATCGGACGGCGACGAGTTCAGCGTCACGGCCGACGGGGGGCTTACGCCGCTCTTTTCCGACGGGGTGAGCGGCTCCTCCGCGGTGAACGCGTCGGGGAAGCATGTGATCGAAACGAAGCCGCTGTACGATCATTTCGCCTTCGACTCCAGGGACAGCGCTTTCGCCGTCGAATACGGAAACAAAAAATACTGGCTCGACCTTTCCACAGTTTTGCCGCCGCGTACACCGCCTGCGGTTCCATATAATCTGCACGATATTGCGCCTGAACCGTCCGCGCCCGAACCGCCCATACTTGCGGATTTTCTGGCTGATGTGACAGGTGGCGCAGTGACCGTCACTGTCGAAACCGGACTCGACACAAACGGCGACGAGATTCAGTGGCTGCGCATAGAGAGCGATAACGGCCCGATAAAACTGAGCGGCTTCGGAAACGCGGCGGACATACTGGGAACCTTCACCGTGTTATCCCAGCCGATACACGACAACTTCGACCACACCCACATCGGTTTCGCCGACATGATGCAGATGACGACCTCGCTCACGAGCACGGAAATATCCGTCCAGTTCGAGGGGTGGAATACCATGGTGCCACCCGGCGAAATTCCGGGGGAATACAGCGGCGCCGTTCACCTCAACTTTGTCAGCGGAACCAGGCGCGGCGAGGTTTACATAGAAGACGACCCCTACCTGACGCTTGAGGGGCTTGCGGCGCGGATCAACAGCGTGTGCGGCGACTGGCTCCAGGCGGTTGTGATGGAAGATCAGCCCGACGGCGTGAATCCCATCACCGATCCTCTAAACAACAGCGGTGATAACCGGGAACTTGCCACAAAGCGTCTGGTGCTGCGCACGATAGACGGCGAGCCGTTCACCGTGTACGACGGATTGGGGAAGACGCCGGACGGGGCGGGCGCTTACGCGGCTTTGTTGGGTTTTAACACCGCCCTTCCCGTAGAGAACATCGAACTGGCCTACCCGGATCCCGCGGCCGGAGGATTCTTCGATCCGAATATGCCCGCCATCCTGAAGGTGACGGTGGGAGACCGCGAGTTCGAGGTCAAGGTCTGCTACAACAATTGCCGCAACGGCGAATTGGTCGCGAAGGCGATTGTCAATCAGGTGAACGAACAGTACGGGGGAACGCTTCTCTCGCTGGGCGAGAGTGTAAATCCGAATTTCAATCCAAATGATCCTGACGAAAACCCGGATAGATTCTCCATATTCGCCGTGACCGGCGAGCCCCTGCGCGTCGTCGACGCGCCTTACGGCGACCCGCGTTTCAGCGAATTTACCGGCGGAATAGCCGCGCAATTGAACATCAACGCGGGCATAAAGAGCGTTGATTTTACCGCCGCTATTCCGTATGAGCCGGGCGGCGGAACGATAAGAATCAGTACGCCGGGGAGGACGGTCGATGTCCCAATACTCGAAGGCGACGACTTGAGGGCCATAGCGAACCGCATCCGCGACTACGCGGGCGTCTGGCTCGACGTTTCCTTCTCGACCGGAAACATCCCCAATCCCGGCAGTACCGGCTTTTTGGATACCGGCGCTATTTCCATAGCCGCGAAGGACGGCTCGGCGGTTTCGATCATCGACGCATCCGGCGGCATGGCGGATGCACTGGGATTGAAAACGGGGCTCGTGAGCGAACTTCCGGATGGTATTGCCTGGGGAAGTTTTATTTTCGGGAATTTGGAAGACGATGACGATGGCGCAAGTCCCACCCTCTCAATCAAAGTAAACGGGGCGGAGCACACCATCGACCTGTGGGACAGTAATGCCGTGCCGCAGTCGCCGACGGTAAACAGCGTCGAGGAGCTGGCCGCCATGATAAACACGCGGTTCCAGGGACAGGACATAAGGGCCGAGGTGTACAGTGATTCCTCCGGCGAAAAGCGTCTGGCGATATGGTCACCCAAGGGTTATAATTTCGAGATCACGGGCACGGGGGCTTATGCGCCCGGGGGACCGGGAACGGAGATACCAATACTCGAAGCTTTCGGTTTCGGAGATGAAAACGACAGAATCAGCCGACTTGCGGATCAGCCCTTCAATCAGAATGTGACTTACCGCACGGGGAACAATACTTACGACATAGACTTCTTCGGCGTGATGGACAACCTGATCAGGACGGTGGAGGGCGGGGACGTGGACGGATTGTCCGACTCCATACTGTCACAGCTCGACAATTGGCAGTCCTCGCTGTTAAAATGCAGGGCGACGGCGGGGGCGCTCATGAACAGGTACGACGCGGCCGTGTACCGCATGATGACGAACAACACGAACTACACCGATCTATATACGCAAACGGTGGGCGTCGACCTTGCGGAGACGATAACGGACTTTGAAATGGCGTCCAATATATATCAGGCGAGCCTTGCGGCGATAGCGCGTCTGCTTCAGCCCTCGCTGCTCGACTTTTTGAGATAGAGGAAGCGCTCGTAGCAACATTCATTCGGCGACTCCTAAAATATTTTTTATTTTTTTCAAGGGGGAATCTTGATGATCACACTGACATCCACGAGGTTCGGGGAGCTGGAGATAGACGAAGCGGACATCATTACTTTTCCGGCGGGCATTCCCGGGTTCGAGGACAAGCGTCACTGGATATTGGTTGGTGACGATGATAACGCCATAATGTGGATGCACAGCACCGAGGACGGGGAGCTCGCTCTTCCCGTCACTACGCCGGACTCCGTCAAAAGCGACTACAACGCGCAGATACCGCGCGAGGCTTTGGAGCCGATAGGCGATGTGATGGAGGGAGACGTTTCGATCCTGATCGTGATAACCATCCCCCCAAACCGTCCCTGGGATATGACGGCCAACCTGAAGGCCCCCATTGTTGTGAACAGGGCGAACAGGACGGCAATGCAGACGATCGCGCTGAACGACGATTACGATTTCCGCTGGCAGGTGCTCGAAGAGGAGATGCGCGATCGAATGCGCGAACAGGCGGCGGCAGCCGCCGCAGAGGCGGAGGAGTAATCGAATGCTCGTCCTCAGCAGAAAACCGGGCGAGGCCCTGCGCGTCGGAGAGGACGTCGAGATAACGGTCGTTGAGGTCAAGGGCGACATGGTTCGCCTTGGCATCCAGGCGCCGCGCGACGTCCAAGTTTGGCGCAGGGAACTTTGGCAAGCGATAGTGGAGGAAAACAGGAAGGCGGCGGAGGAAGCGGCCGCCGCGTCGTCGTCGGCGCCCGAGATACCCGTAATTCAACGAAAAGCGGCCGTCCCGGACATCATGGCAAGAAAGAAAAAATAAAAGAGGCCGAGGGGACTGAGCCCCCTCGCGGAGCCCCCGGGCCCTTGTCTGGAGGAATAAAAATGCCTAAAGAACTGCGCCGCGCGCCCGACAGCTTGTCCGTGTGGGAGAGTAACATGAAGGATTTGGCGCGGCGGCAGCCCAATCTTGCGTTGTTGCTGGAAAGGTATGTCGCTGTGCGCGGCCATGACTTCTCTCATTACGAAAATCAAACCCCTGCGGGAAGGTGGATAGAGGGGCTGACAGACGAACCCTTCTTCGAGCGCGACGGAGAGCCTAAGTTCAACTGGAGCCGAACGAGCCGCGAGGACAAAAATAAACCCGTCTTCATCCTCTACGGCGCCGGCACGCCGCCTTATCTTTTCAAGGCGATAAAAGCCCTGCCCGAGGCTGCCCTTTCGTTGATCGTGGTGGAGCCCAACATCTCAATGATCGCCTACACCCTTCACCTGACCCACGTTTACCAGGCCCTGCCGGAGAGATGCCTTCTGTCGTTTCTCACCGAGGCGGAAGACGAGGGCGCGGCCGGTGACGAACAATGGAACTCGAAGAATATAATCTCCCGCGCGCTGATCGAGGAGTGCATGATCACCGCCCTAAATCCCGTGGGCATATACGCGGCGGCTCTTGCCGCGCTGTCGTCGCACGAGGGCGAGACCGACGCCTACGGCGGGGAGTTCAAACGGCTCGGCGCAAAGATGAAGGAATGGGTCGCGGTCAGGCTGACTCTTATGGGAAACTCGGCGGAGGACACACTGCTGGGGTTTCGCCAGACGGCGATTAATTCGCCGCTGATCGCCTTCGGTAAGCCGCTCGAACTGATAAAGGATAAATTTTCCGGCAGGCCCGCCATTTTGGTGTCGGCCGGGCCGTCCCTCGACAAAAATTTCCGGCTGTTGGAGGCTGTGCAGGATAAGTGCCTGATAATATCCGTCGACGCCGTGCTGGGGAAGCTGCTTGAAAACGGCGTCAAGCCCCACATAGTGACCTCCCTTGAACGCGGCCTGATAATCTACGACCTCTTCTTCTCCAGAATTGTGGAGAGGTTCAGGAAAGAGTGCAAGGACATCCTGCTGGTCGCGCAGGGCGTATCCATTCCCTGGACGCCCGGGCGCTGGCCGGGGCCCGTATGCTTTATAAACAAATCGGAGTCGACGGCCGACGTCTGGTTTGCGGGCGGAATGCTCGGCGGGTTCTGCCTCAGATCGGGAACATCCGTCGCGCATGTGAACTATTCACTGGCGGATTACGTAAACTGTTCGAATATTGCTATCATCGGGCAGGACCTAGCTTATGGGGACGAGGGCATAACACACGCGGGCAGCATCAAGGGAAGGCACAAGGCGGATACGTCGCGGGCGGTCGAGATTCCTGGCTCGATGGGCGGCACGGTCAGAACGAACAATATCTGGCTTTCGTTCCTCCGCCTGCTCGAGGATTTAATAATCGAATACTCCCGGCCCGCCTGGGACTGCACCGAAGGAGGGGCGTTGATAGCGAATACCCGCGTAGCTCCCCTCGCCGAATTTATCGGCAGGTTTGTCGAAGGCGAGGAACCGATGGGCATCACACCAGCGTCCTGCGTGCGCGACGGCCATAACGACGCGGAATTCAGCGAAATTGGCGGGCGCGTGCTCGCCAATATAGCCGCGCAATATAAACTGTTCGACGAAATCGACCGCAGCCTCGACGATGTCGAGCGCCTGATGGAGAGCACTGCGGCGGCGGGCCTCGAACCGGCCCGGCGTATCGAATACGCCGCGCGGACGGACGAGGTCCTCGACGCGATCCACAACAGCAGCCCGGTGTTCGACTACATCGCCCAGAGTTACTTAAGGCTCGCGTCGATAGAGCTCGCGCAGACGAGAAGCCTTGAGGATGTCGAGACGGTAAGGCGCTGGCACGCGGCCCACAAGGATATACTCGGCTCGCACAGGACGATAATGGCATTTATCCGCAGATGGGTCTCCCACGCGGAGTACGCCATAGCGTTCTGGGCGGGGAAAGGCATGATGAAATTGGGGCCTGTCGGGAAGGAAAAGGCGTGGGAAGCAGCTTGTAAACGGATGGAGCTTCTTGAGGGAGCGGCGGACGACGAGGAACGCCGGAACGCCAGATTTTTGCTGGATCGCGTCATGATGAGATGCGACCCCATCCGCCTCAGATGGCCCGGTAGGTTCCTGTGGAAATACGCGATGATGCTGATGGCCGACGGCAGGGCAGCCATCGCGGTGCGCTTCATGAACGCGGCGGCCGCCGATTTCGACGGCAAGGAGATGCCCGTGGCGGAAATGGCCGCCTTTTTCAAGGATTACGCTCGTGTCCTGATGGGGCGCGATTTGGTACACTACCCCGATTTATTCAAGGCGGAGAAGATGCTGGCGAACGCCGCCGATTTGATCGGCGCCGACGACGAGATACGAAGCCTCATGAACGATCTTCTGGATACCCAAGTCGCGCACAGGGCGATCATCGACGAGTACAGGGGCGCCGCCTCGCCCGCCCAGGCCGATTGGTTCGCCGACCGCGCCGACGCGCAGCGGCGGCTGTACGAGGGCGACATTAAAGGCGCTATTGAAGCCGTGTGGAGCGCTATCAAAAAACACTGGCGGACGGTACCCGAATGGACGGCAAGCCATCTCGATTGGCTCGTCAAGACGCTTGAGAAATGCGTGGGCGCCGCAGACCCGGCCGTCGCGGAGGCCGCCGACGCAATCATGACCGATATGGTAAGAAACGGCAAGATTCTTTATGACACGGCCTTAAATTACAACATAGCTTTCGTCCGTATGCTGGAGGCAAGGGGCCTCAACGTGTCGTGGAAAAGGGTGGAGGATAAGATACCTGCGGAGGATTAAGGCACATCCCCAAACTCCGGCGGCGTTTTCGCGTATCGCCTTTTTACGGCATTTCCGATACCACTTCTATATCGTCCCTGCCGAGGAAGGCGAAGGCTGAAAGGTATATGGCTTTGCCGCTTCCTTCGTATTTTTTATGATAGCCCTTGGTTTTGATCTGCTCCATTCCTTCGCCCAAAGTCTTTTCCGATAGTTTTTGCCTCTCTTCGGGGCTTGTGTCCGGCTTCACGTCTTTATTGTCAATAGGCACGTAAAAAGTTGCCAGTATCGG
>Ga0099364_10005344_pt1 | contig 19103 bp, 16 predicted proteins | sample TergutTh196P3_FD_73070 | JGI IMG/M metagenome (GOLD analysis project Ga0099364, IMG submission 73070) | Microcerotermes parvus P3 segment gut microbial communities from Pointe-Noire, Republic of the Congo - Th196 P3 | ecosystem: Host-associated > Arthropoda: Insects > Digestive system > Gut ...
TGTATCAGTATACTGGATATTGGATTTTTTTGATAGAACTATGGCAGAAAAACCTTAATTTCATTAACAAGGTATATAACATCCCGGCTTCCTTGTGCTAAGATGTTTTAATGAATCAAAACAAGACAGCAAGGGAAAAAGCAGGAATAACAGAGGGTATTGTTTCCGTAATTATAAACAGTATACTTTTTGCAGCAAAGTTCTGGGTAGGGATTTTGACTGGTTCCCTGGCACTTATTGCAGATGCATGGCATACACTTTCTGACAGCATAAGCTCTGTTATTGTGATTATTGGCACAAAATTATCATCAAAAAAAGCTGATAAAGACCATCCCTTTGGACATGGACGCTGGGAGCAGATAACAACGCTTTTTATAGCGGTTTTTCTTGGCATTATTGCCTATGATTTTGCAAAAGCTTCCATTGAACAATTTGCAGAGAGGACTCATGTTGAGTTTGGGATCCTTGCCATTGCAGTAACAGCCCTGTCAATACTTGTAAAAGAACTGCTTGCCCAGTATGCATTTTATCTTGCAAGAAAAACCGGCAATGAAAGTGTCCGCGCTGACGGCTGGCACCACAGAACCGATGCCCTGTCTTCGATAATTGTACTTGTAGGTATTTTGTTTGCAAGCCAGTTCTGGTGGATAGACAGTGTGCTTGGGTTCATTATCGCGTTGATGATCTTCTACGCCACTGTAAAAATTTTAAGAGATGCCATAAACAAAGTACTGGGAGAAAAGCCAAGCCAGGAGTTTATTGATAGTCTTACAAATGAGATAATCAAGTTTTATGACGATGATATGCAGCTGCATCATGTACATCTTCACAATTATATTACGCATAAGGAATTAACCCTGCATATAAGGCTTAACAAAGACCTTTCCATTGAAAACGGTCATGAGATCGCTTCTGCGATAGAGAGACTTATAATAGACAAATATAATATTTCATCAACAATTCATGTTGAACCAATCAGAGATGAACCTCCATCTTTCAAACATATTTCAAGTTCATCACAAAATGAATAAGTCAACATACAAAACAGGCGTTTTATTTACCATAGGATCATTTGTTATATGGGGTATCTCACCCTTATACTGGAAACTTCTTCAGGATATTGAGCCGCTGCAGATTCTTGGGTTTAGAATTATTTTTTCATTATGTTTTATTGGAATTATACTTTTATTAAATAAAAATTATATATGGCTTGCTCAGTTTAGGGATTTAAAAAAAGGGGCTTTGATTGTACTTTCTGCGCTTCTTTTATGTATTAACTGGGGAACTTATGTCTGGGCCATTAATAATGGGTTTACCATTGAAGTATCCCTTGGCTACTATATAAACCCGCTTTTATCCATAGTTTTGGGTTTGATATTTTTAAGGGAAAAACTAAACCCTTTGCAATGGCTGGCTTTTGGAATTGCCTTTGTCGGTGTTATGACGCTTACAGTTTTATCAGGAAGGCTGCCATGGATTTCCCTTAATCTTGCGCTTAGTTTTGGCATATATAGTTTATTTAAAAAAAAGAGCAAACTAAGTTCTCTGGAATCACTTGGCGCAGAAACTCTGGCAGCTTTTCCAATAGGGCTTGCGCTGATTATACTTGCACCTGGAGTTTTATCACAGGAAGCAGCAGGTACTGTGCCGCTTTTTACATGGATATTTATAATTATATCAGGGCCTGTTACAGCAATACCTCTTTATTTATTTGGGCGCGGCGCAAAGATACTCCCGCTTTCTACAGTGGGTTTTATTCAGTTTCTGGGCCCTACGCTGCAGTTTATACTTGGTTATTTTGTTTTTAAGGAGTTCTTTCCGCCAAGATATTTTATTGCATTTGGATTTATCTGGCTTTCGCTTATTATATACATAATATCACTTAACCATAAAAAACATTATGCCAAAGCTTGACATAACAAAAGAATTAAACGGCCCTCAGCTTGAAGCAGTTACATGCCTTGAAGGGCCGGTACAAATTATAGCAGGTGCAGGTTCGGGAAAAACAAGGGTTATAACTTACAGAATAGCGCATATGCTGGAGAAAAAAATTCCAGAATCCTCCATCCTTGCCCTGACATTTACTAACAAGGCAGCAAGAGAAATGGAAAGCCGTGTAAGAACATTAAGCGGTAAAAAACTTCTTGGCCTAACAATAAGCACATTCCATTCATTCGGAGCCAAGATCCTGCGCGAAGAAGCTGAAGCCCTGGGTTACAGGAGAAATTTCTCCATTTATGATGAAGGAGACCGCACTGATCTAATAAAAGAATGTCTGCGTGATTTAAAACATTCGCCTGAGAGCATTGATCTTTATATGCTTGGGCAGATGTTCTCTAAAATCAAAACAGGTCTTATGAGCTGGGGCGAACCAGATGGTTCGGGAGCATATGCAGATACAAGCTTTAAACCTTTATACGATGAATATCAGAGAAGTCTAAAAATATACAATGCATTTGATTTTGATGATCTGCTTGCTGAACCCATACAACTTTTTAAAGATAAGCAACACATACTTGAAAAATATCAAAAACGCTACAATTATATAATGGTAGATGAGTTCCAAGACACAAGCCTTATACAGTATAAATTACTAAAGATGCTCGCAATAAGGCTGCAGGCCAAACCACAGATCAAACAACAGCAGGAAAAAATTAAAACATCAAAAGCAAACATCTGTGTTGTAGGCGATGACGACCAGTCCATTTACTCATGGCGCGGGGCAAGTTATGAAAACCTAAAACGCTTTGACAGGGATTTTCCCGGTTCAAAAGAAATAAAACTGGAACAGAATTACAGATCTACAACAACAATACTGGATGCGGCAAACAATGTAATATCGAATAACACAAACAGAAAGAAAAAAAAGCTGTGGACAGGCGGGAAAAGCGGACGACCCATAGAGCTTTATTACCCGGATAACGAAACAGAAGAAGCCCGGTTTATCGCAGAACGGATCAAGGAGATGCGGCTGACAGAAAACCTTGCCTTCAATGACTTTGGTGTTTTATTGCGTACCAATTCCCAGATAAGCTGCATAGAGGAAGCCTTTCTTGCGCAAAATATCCCGTGCAGGGTATCAGGCGGTATGAGCTTTTTTGAACGCAGGGAGATCAAGGATATACTCTCATACCTTAAGGTGATAGCAAACCCAAATGATGATATAAGCCTTTTAAGAATAATAAACACTCCGCGCCGCGGCATAGGCAAAACCACAATAGCCCAGCTCTCGGACATCGCAAGGAAAAACAAAAGCTGCCTTTGGGACAGCATGAACCGCCTGCGCCTTGTAAGGGAACATGGGCAGGAAAACCTTTTTGGAAGAAGCGGCAGTGAACTGGAGAGTTTTATGCTGCTTATTGATGAGCAGCGGGAAAAAATATTTGGGGATTACAATACAAAACTATCTAAAAAAGTAAAGGCCATGGTAGAGACCATTAATTACTGGGGTTACCTTGTAACAGAATTTAGCAAAGAAGAAAAAAAAGCGCGCTGGAAATACAATAATATCAATTATCTTATTGAAATGATGGAGAACTGGGAAAACGATCCTGACAATGAAGACACAGGACTTTACGCATACCTTAACCGCATAAGCCTTTTGACCCGTACCGACAATGAAGATGATGATAAAGGCAGCAAGGTCAATTTAATGACCATACATGCATCCAAAGGTCTTGAGTTCCCGGTGGTTTTTATTGCAGGTGCAGAAAATAAAATTATCCCCCATGAGAAAAATCTCGAAGAAGCATCTGATTTTAAAAAAGGCAGTTCCAACCCAATGGAAGAAGAAAGACGGCTGTTTTATGTTGCTATTACAAGAGCCAGGGAAAAGCTCTTTATCACAAGCTGCATAAAAAGAAAACGTTTCAAGGAAATACTTGAGCAGCAGCCTTCACCCTTTCTTCTTGAAATCCCTAACAATTTAATTGAAAACTACAATGGCTCAGATGATGATCCGGAAGCAGCAAAAATATTCTTTTCAAAAATGATGGAACAGTATGAATAAGGTATATACCTTTTGCTATTAAATTTCTATAATGAGACATGCTGCTGGATTTCCTTTTTGTACTTCGCAGGATAAAGGTTTACGCGTTAATAGGCGAAAGCGGAACCGGGAAAAGCTTCCGGGCAAAGCTTGTTGCCCAAAAATACAATATTGACCTGATAATTGACGACGGGCTTTTGATTCGCGATAACCGCATTCTTGCAGGGTATTCGGCAAAAAAAGAAAAAACATTTCTTGCAGCGGTAAAAGTTGCGCTTTTCGACCAAAAAAACCACAGGGATGAGGTAGCAAGAAAGCTCCAGGGAGAAAAAACAAAAAAAATCCTTATACTTGGTACATCAGAAAAAATGGTAAATAAAATCGCAGCAAGGCTCCAGCTTCCGGCTCCATTTAAATATATAAGGATAGAGGATATAGCAACACAGGAAGAGATAGAAAAAGCCATTCGCACAAGGCGCTTTGAAGGAAAGCATATTATACCTGTTCCTTCAATAGAAATAAAGCGTAATTATCCGCAGATATTTTACAATGCAATAAAGATATTCAAGCGTAAGCCTACAGGTATAGGCCCTGTACATAAAATGCACGAGAAGTCCGTAGTAAGGCCTGAATATTCCAAACGAGGAAAAGTAATAATATCTGAAGCTGCATTAAGCCAGATGGTTATTCATTGTGTTGCAGAAAATGACCCGGATATAAAAATAAAGAAAATCCAGGTCAGGGATGATGAGAGGGGCTACCGTCTGATAATTACAATTGATGTTCCCTACGCTACCCAGCTGGGCGGAAATATACACAGTCTGCAGCAGTATATAATCGAGAATATAGAGCGTTATACAGGAATATTAATTGAGGAAGTCAATATTATTATTGACAAAATTACCCAATAAACGGAGGGTTTAAAAATGAAACACTATGTAAAACTCCTTGCATCAATAAATGCACATACTCTGTTAGCTGTAATTATTGTACTATTGCACAATGTTCCTCTTGCAGCTCAGGCTGCAGGGACAGGCACAAATACTTCCCTTAGAACTGCACATTACGAGATAATTGCAGAGCCAGGAGCTGCTGCTCTTCTCCCCGGGCTTGCACAGGAACTTGAACTGCGCTTTGAGCTTTACAACAGGGTTTTTCGCTTTAATACAGACTTACTCCAGACCCCGTTAAGAATACGCCTGTTTACAAACCGCAGCTCTTATGATCTATACCTAAGTATGAGGCAGGCAATAGCGGGAACTGATGCCTTGTATCTCCATTATAATAATCATATATGGCGTGAACTTGTTGTCCTAAGGGATGGAAATGATAGCACAATGCTTGCAAGCCAGAGTTTTTTCCAGTTCCTTAAAGCTTTTATCCCACATCCGCCTTTATGGATGGTTGAAGGCTTTGGTATATATTTTAATCAAATAAGGTTTGATGCAGAAGAAGGAAAACTACTTTACGAAGAAAACCTCAGCTGGCTTGATTCGGCAAAAAGCCTTGGAGCAAACTTAATAAGTCCTCAGCTTATCCTTACAGCAAATGTGCTGGAGCAATCTGCTCAGAATATGCGGGTAAGCTCCTGGGCTTTAGTTTCTTTTATGATGAACTCAAGCGAACATTACCGTACCCTGACAGAGAGCTTTTTATTTCTTACTCCACATAACACAGCAGAAGAAAACAGCCGTGTAGTAATGGAACGTTTTTCTTCATGGATTGATTTTAATACACTGCAAAGCGAGCTTGTGGAATATATTGCCCTGCGTAAAACCTTTACAGAACATATAACAGAAGGCCGACATTATCTTGAAACAGGCAATACTCTAATGGCTGATTATAATTTTAGATCAGCCAATGAACAAAGACCTTTCCATTACGCACCATATTATTACCTGGGTTTATTGTCTTATTATGATAACAATTACGACCTGGCAGAAAATTATTTTCTTTTAAGCCTTGATAATGGAGGAGACCAGGCGCTTATAATGTTTACACTTGGCCTCAATGCAGCAGAAGCAGACAGACGCGTGGAAGCGATAGGCTGGCTTGAGAGGGCCGCAGCCATTGACCCACAACGATACAGGGCAAGAACAGAAGGGTTGATACAAATACTCAGAAGATGAAAAGCCAAGGCAGAAGTTTTTTTTCATTTTATTTTACAGTATTATCATTAACATTAACTCTCATCTCATGTACTACAATTTCTACAGAAACGCATCAGCTTACAACACCCTTACTGGAGCAAAACAGCAGTATAAGAATAGTCCTTATCGCTGATCTACATAACTCCATTTACGGACATGAGCAGGATGAACTTATAAACCTTATAGCCAACACCAACCCTGATCTGATTATACTGGCAGGTGATATTATAGATGAAGTCTCAAGTATAATTGGCACGCAGCTGCTATTATCAGGCATATCAGGGATTGCACCTATTTATTATGTAACCGGCAATCATGAATACTGGAATTTTGAAATCGATATAATACGAAATGAACTTTTATCCCATGGTGTAATAATTCTGTCAGACACATATACGATTGTAAATGTAAAAAATAACAGTATTGTATTGGCAGGGATAGAAGACCCTTTTAAAAAACGATTCGAAGACCCGTATTATGACCAGGAATATATAATGGAAAATATATTCAGGGAACTGGATGATATACCATTATATAAAATACTTGTAGCACATCGTCCTGAATTGATTGAAAACTATAAAAGGTATTCTTTTGATTTGGTTTTATCAGGGCATACACATGGAGGCCAGATAAGATTTTTCAATACAAGATATGGATTATATGCACCCAATCAGGGTTTATTCCCAAGATACGCCGGCGGCATTTATAAACATGGTCAGTTGACACATATAGTAAGCCGTGGACTTTCAATCACACATCCGCGCTTCCCCCGTATATTTAATGCTCCGGAACTGGTTATAATTGTTATTGAAGGCGAGGAGTAATGTTTGCATATAAATACCTTGAAACAAAAAAAGAAAGTAGTTAAAATAAATCGAACACGGGGGGTAGGATAGTGGCTATTCCGCCTGGTTTGGGACCAGGATGTCGGGGGTTCAAATCCCCCCTCCCCGATTAATGCACCCCAAATCCCCCCTCTCCGAAGGCGTTTTATATATAGTAGCAACCCCCATAGGAAATGCCTCTGATATTACACAAAGAGCAGTAAAAATCCTTAACGAAGCTGATATGGTTGCTGCTGAAGATACACGTACTACCCAAAACCTCTTTAAAATTTTAGGTATTAAAAACAGGACTATTTCTAATCATAAGTTTAATGAAAAAAACAATGTTGATTATCTTGTTACTGAGCTTGAAAAAGGAAAAAAAATCGCGCTTGTATCTGATGCAGGCACACCCTGTATAAATGACCCTGGCTGGATCATTGTAAAAGCTGCGCTTGAACGCAATATCCCTGTCATAGGCATACCTGGTGCATCATCTGTAATGACAGCCCTTTGTATAAGCGGTTTTCCGCTTGATTCTTTTGCCTTTTATGGTTTTTTGCCCAGGAAAGCAAATGATATTAAAACAACACTTGATATGGCTGGAAAAAACAGCATTCCTTTAGCGGTTTTTTTTGAATCACCAAGGCGCATAAAAAAAACACTTGAAGTATTTGCCGCATATGTGCCGCAAGCTCTTTTATGCCTTTGCAATGACCTTACAAAAATGTACGAGCGCATATACCGCGGCACCAGCGGTGAGATCCTTGAAGAACTAAACACAAACCCTTCAGCAGAAAAAGGTGAATATACCCTTGTTGCATATCTTGGCACAGCGCAGGAAACCATCGTTGATAAAAGCCTCTCATACGAAGCCATGCTTGTAGACCATATTGTAAAAGCTCAAAGCAGCTCTTTGGGCAATATGCCGCAGGTTAATGTTTTGTTAAAACAAGCAGTTGCTTCCCTTGCACAAGATCATAAAATTCCCAAAAAAGAGTTTTATGCTGCATCTATAAACTTACGAAAATTGTTTGAATAAAAAACATCTGCCTGACTGGAGATTGAAAAACTTCTTTAATCCTGTATAATGGGCTTATGAAACTAACCCAAGCCTTTATACCTACCCTGCGTGAGGTTCCGGCAGATGCTGTTATTGCAAGCCACCGCCTTATGTTCCGCTCTGGAATGCTGCGCAAGCTCTCAAACGGCCTTTTTACATATCTGCCTCTGGGGCTGCGCTCTTTTAAAAAAATCGAGCAGATTGTCCGGGAAGAAATGGATGCCATTGGTTCCCTTGAGATAAAGCCTACGGTCATAGTGCCAGCTGATCTATGGAAGGAATCCGGGCGCTGGGATGCTTACGGTGATGCGCTTATGCGGCTCAAAAACCGCACAGGAGCTGAGTTTGTTGTTTCACCAACCGCAGAAGAAGCCTTTACAGCGCTTGTAAGGGATGAACTTTCCAGTTACCGCCAGCTTCCCATCTCGCTTTACCAGATAAATACAAAATACAGAGATGAAGTGCGGCCCCGTTACGGAGTTATGCGCGGCAGGGAATTTATAATGAAGGACGCCTATTCCTTCCATGTAGATGATGCATGTCTTGATGAAACATATAAAAAAATGGGTGCTGCTTACCGCCGTATCTTTAAACGCTGCGCCCTTACAGTAATACCAGTGCAGGCAGATTCAGGTGCCATGGGAGGCAGCGGCTCAGAAGAGATAATGGTAGAAAGTGAAATTGGAGACAATACACTTTTGTTATGCAAATCCTGTTCTTATGCAGCCAATGTTGAAAAAGCCTCATGCAAGCTGGATTATGCACCGCGTTTTGCCATACAAATTGCCCTGGGAGCAGCTGCTTCTGTACCGCCCATGGAAACGATCGACACACCCAATGTCAAAACCATAGAAGAACTCTGCGGCTTCCTTAAAACAGATTCAAAAAACTTTATAAAGACATTGATCTACAAGGCAAAAAATGTAGAGCTTGATATGGGTGATGCTCCTGGCATTGCTAAAATTGAAAAAAGAAAATCTGCTACAGGGGCATCATCAGAAAGCACACAAGCCTACAGCGAAGTTTTTGTTGCAGTATTAATACGCGGAGACCTTGATATAAACGAGACAAAACTCAAGGCCTTTTTAAAAGCAGCTGATGTAGAACTGGCCGCTGATGAAGATGTTATGCGCATAACAAATGCTCCTGTTGGTTTTGCAGGACCTGCGGGTCTGGAACATATCCCCATTATTGCTGACCCTTCTGTCACATCGATCACTGACGGGATCTGCGGCGCTTTAAAAAAAGACCTCCACATAAAGCATGTTGCCTGGGCAAGGGATTTTAATGCATGGAAGATCACAGACCTGCGCACAGTAAAAGCAGGTGATGCCTGCCCTCTTTGCGGAGGAGAGCTTTACGAGAAAAAAGGCAATGAACTGGGTCATATATTCAAACTTGGAAACAAGTACACGGTTTCCATGAATGTAAATTATCTTGATGAAAACGGCAAATCCTGTAATCCAATCATGGGCTGTTACGGGCTTGGTCTTGACCGTACACTTGCTTCCATAATAGAAGAACACCATGATGAAGACGGAATAATCTGGCCCATGAGCATAGCGCCATATCATGTAACGATCATCCCAATAAAGTATGAAAACGAAGTTAAAAAAGCAAGTGATGCCCTTGCAGCAGAACTTGAAAAAGCTGGTGTGGAATATCTTTTGGATGACAGAGATGAAAGACCGGGGGTAAAGTTCAAGGATGCTGACCTTACAGGCATACCCCTGCGTGTTGTCATAGGAGAAAAAACCCTTGGTGCTGAACAAGCTCAGGTTGAGCTAAAACAACGCAGGGATAAAGAAAACCGCCTTGTAGACCTTGACAAGGCTGGCTCTGAGATTATCGCAATAATAAAAGCTGAGCTAGATAAGCTTAATAAACAGGACTAAAAAAAAGGATATTATATGAAGCATATAAAAAAATTCACGCCCTTAATCCCATGGTTTCCCCATATAATTCACGGCGGAGACTATAACCCGGATCAATGGATTAAATGGAAGGACGAAGTCTGGAAAGAGGATTTCCGCCTGGCAAAACTTGCAGGGCTTAATTCATTTACTGTAGGCATATTTGCTTGGGCAGCCATAGAGCCAAAAGAAGGTGTATTTGATTTTGAATGGCTTGATGAAATTATGAATCTGCTTGCAGATAATAAAATGGCTGCTGTTCTTTCTACACCTTCTGCTGCAAGACCAGCATGGATGAGTAAAAAATACCCGGAAGTGCTTCGAGTAAATGCCAGAAGGGAAAAAAACCTTCACGGCGAAAGGCACAACCACTGCCTTAGTTCTCCAGTTTACAGGGAAAAGGTTACGCATATAAATACACTTTTGGCAGAACGTTACTCAAAACATCCGGCTTTGGGGATCTGGCATATCTCAAACGAGTATGGAGGTGAATGTCATTGCTCGCTATGCCAGGAAAAATTCCGTACCTTTATCAAGGAGCGTTATAAGACACTTGATGCATTAAACGAAGCCTGGTGGTCAAGGTTCTGGAGCCATACATATACGGATTGGGAACAGGTTGAAAGCCCAAGTCCTCTTGGAGAGATGAACACACACGGACTTAATATAGACTGGATGCGTTTTACAACAGAACAATTTACTAATTTTTTCCTTATGGAAATTGCACCTTTAAAAAAAGCAAATCCGGATATTCCTGTAACAACAAACTTAATGGACACTTACAGAGGCATTGATTATTTTAGGCTGGCACAGGTAATGGATGTTGTATCCTGGGATAATTATCCACAGTGGACAGGAACAGAAAAAGACATTGATATTGCTATATACACTTCATTTAACCATGATCTTATGAGGGGGCTTAAGGCAAGGCCATTCATGCTTATGGAATCATGTCCTTCTGCTACAAACTGGCAGAGTGTTGCAAAATTAAAGCGGCCCGGTGTGCATATGCTTCAGTCTTTACAGGCCATTGCGCATGGCTCTGATACTGTACAGTATTTTCAAATACGCAAAAGCCGCGGTTCTTCTGAGAAATTCCACGGAGCATTAATCGATCATGAAGGTTCAGAAAATTCAAGGGTTTTTAAAGAAGTAGCCGAGCTTGGTCAAAGGCTTAAAACCATGGATGATATAAGCGGAACTGATACACCATCCCGCACAGCCATAGTCTATGACTGGAATGTACGCTGGGCCATGGAAAATATTAAAGGCATGCTTCAGCATAAAACAAATTACCAGGAAACTGTAATAGATCATTACAGCGCATTCTGGCAGCTTGGTATTCCCATAGATATTATTGATTCAACAAAAAGCCTTGAAAACATTATTGAACATTACGACCTTATTGTGGCACCCATGCTTTATATGCTGCGGCCTGGATTTGCAGAAGCTCTTGACAGCTTTGTACAACAGGGCGGAACCCTTGTTACAACTTATGCAAGTGGTTATGTAGATGAGAGCGATCTCTGTTTCCGTTTTGGTTTCCCGGGACCTTTAAAAAAATGCCTTGGAATCTGGAGTGAAGAAATCGACGCGCTTTACCCCGAAGACAGCAATACAATCAAGTGGAAAGGAAAAAGTTACAGGGCTTTTGACCTCTGCGAAATAACCCATGCACAAGGCGCAGATGTAATTGGAACATATGGTTCAGATTTTTATGCCGGAAAGCCAGCATTAACAGTTAATCAATACGGAAAAGGCAAGGCCTTCCACATTGCTGCACGCACAGACAGGGATTTTCTTCTGGATTATTACAATGATATGTGTGAAGGCTTGGGCATTGAAAAAGCCGCCCTTAAACTGCCCCAAGGCGTTACTGCCCAAATACGCAGCGACGGTGTTACAGACCACGTGTTCGTAATGAACTTTACACCAAGCAAGCAAATCGCAGTGACCGAAAACCATGGCGCTGAAGGTAGCAGTCAGCTGGAATTACAACCCTGGGAATGCCGTATATTAAGGAGAAATCATAAGAGATGATAAATACTACTTGAATTTCTTGATTTATTACATTAATATCATCTTATGGAATTGTATTTATGGATAATATAAACCATCAAATCAAAGAACTTATCATCTCTGCCCTTGAACTTGAAGATATAAGACCTGAAAATATAGTAGACTCTGAACCCCTTTTTGGTGAAGGTCTTGGCCTTGATTCAATTGATGCTCTGGAGCTTGGAATAGCGCTCAAGAATAAGTTTGGTGTTAAGTTTTCAGCAGAAAATGCAGATAACAGAAAACATTTTGCTTCGGTAGATGCCCTGGCAGCATATATTAAAACAGATGGAGGAAAGGAATGACAAAACAGGAAATTTTTGAAAAATTACAGGACATACTTGCTACAAACTTTGAAATTGAAAAAGACTCCATTAAACCAGAATCCCAGCTTTACCAGGATCTTGAGCTGGATTCCATTGATGCAGTTGATCTTATGGTAAAAATGAAAGAATACATGCCAAATAAAATTGACCCGGAGCTGTTTAAAAAAGTTGTTACAATACAGGATGTGGTAGACGTTATACATACTCTGGTATAATAATTTTAGATTAAATCATGGTTTTAAGTATTAAGTTTTTTTTTAAAAGCCTTTTTTATATTACCTCGCTTGCTTACCCGGTTCTTGTTTTTTATTTTCTTGTGATCCGGGAAACCCCTTTACGTCTGCTTTCCATTTTTATTATGGCTTTTGCCCTGTTTGCATTTATCGCAGGCAGCTCAAAAAAAAAAGAGATGTTAAAACATTTATATTTCCTTCATTAATCCTTTTTGGCATAGCTACAGCCTGCCTTTTAACTGATCTAACAATAATACTAAAGTTTTACCCGCTTTTAATAAACATTGTTTTTTTGATTTCCTTTGGCATAACACTTTTTGAACCGCCATCCATGATCTACCGTTTTGCCCTTTTACTGAATAAATCCATTTCTTTTTCTACAGGGAAAAATAAAATAGCAGCTTACTGCTGGAAGGTTACTGTCTTATGGATTATTTTTTTTATATTTAACGGTACTATTGCCGGCTGGACAATTTTTTTGGGTTCTGATTTTATGTGGTCTTTGTACAACGGCGGAATTTCATATATATTAATGGGTACATTATTTTTTGGTGAACTTATGGTGCGTAAAATTGTGCAAAAAAATATACCAATGGCAATACCGCTTACAAAAATAAAAGCAAAATCCCGTAAACTTTCTGATGTAATCTGTTATAATGGCGCCTGGCTGGATGGAAATTATAAAACATGGAATGACTTTCTTGAAGGTACAGCAAAGCTCCGCGATCTTATACAAAAAAATGACAAAAAAAGCTGGTTATTATACTGCGAAGATTGCTGGTTTTTTCTTTTAGCATTTACAAGTCTTTTGCAATGTAAAAAAGAAATACTGTTAAGTGCAAATACAGGCAGTACATATATAGCAGAAATATGCAAAGACATCCTAAACCTGGACGGCACCATACCCTTTCTTTCAGATCATGTTTTTCCAGAAAATGAAAAACCAAAATCTTTTTTTTATATTCCTGATGTCCTTCATGCCAACAATATTGGAAAAGATATTTTAAATAAAGAACTGCCTATGATAAAAGGAGAAGAAACATGCATCGTCATGTTTACTTCCGGAAGCACAGGGAAACCAAAAGTAATAAAACAGCGCTTGCTTGAATTTGAAAATGATAATCAATTTATACTTTCAAAATGGGGAGAAGAACTTATTGACAGAAAACTCTGTTCTACAGTAAGCCAGCATCATATATACGGCCTTCTTTATTCCATACTCCTACCCTTCACTGCCGGCATTCCATTTAGACGAAAACGCATAGAAGTTCCAGAAGAATTAAAAAAACTCTCAAATAAAAAAAATATTATTATTACTGTACCAGCTTTTTTAAAACGCGTTGTGGAAATAGAATCAGACCTAAAGGATTTATCTCCATGGATATTCAGCTCTGGCGGAGTACTTGAAAAGCATACAGCTCAAAAAGCAAAAGAGCTTTTTGGTTTCTGGCCTTTGGAGGTTTACGGCAGCACCGAGACCTCCGGCATCGCCTGGAGGCAGTCAGAGAAAGGCCCTGAATGGACAGCTTTTGATAATGCCAGCATAAGTATTGGCAAGGATGGCTGCCTTGTAATAAAATCACCTTATATAAAAGACCCTATGGGTTTTGAAACGAAAGACCTTGTGGAAATTCTAAAAGACAATCGTTTTTTACTAAAAGGACGTGCAGATTCTGTAGTGAAGATCGAAGAAAAAAGAATATCGTTACTGGAAGTTGAACAACGTATATTACAGTCAGGTCTTGCAGAAAACGTATGTGTTATTGCCCTGGAAGCTAAGCGTCAATATCTTGCAGCAGCTATTGTTTTTAACAGCAGGGGGAAGGAAAAGTTTAAAGGCCTTGAAAAAATAGATATAAACAGGTTCTGGAAGGATCACCTTGCACAATTTTTAGAAAACCAGGTTATCCCTAAAAAATGGCGTTACATCAACGCTCTTCCGGCAAATTCTCAAGGAAAAATAGTAATGGAAGAAGTCAAGAAACTTTTTAAAGATGAATTTACTCAGAGCAAGCTGACTGAACAAGCTGATTACGGGCTTGTACAGGAAAAAGTTGGTTTGGAAAAAATTACAGAACAGACAGAAAACTCCATTACAATTGAGTTTTCTGTTCCTGATACAAGCCCGTATTTTGACGGTCATTTTCCACAATTCAGCATTCTTCCTGCAGTAGCACAGGTGGAATTGATTATTCGTTTTGCGTCAAAATATTTTGGATTGGATATATCTGTATCAGAAATCAAGCGAATAAAGTTTACAAATATTATACAACCTGGAAATCCCCTGGTTTTAAGACTTGATAAAAAAGACAACAATATATCGTTTAAGATGAATAATCCAAAAGGCAATATCATTTATTCAAAAGGAAATATTGCTGGTTTTTCAAAGTTATTGGCAAAGGGAAAAATGTGAAGCAGGGTTTTTTGATACCTGTGTACAGACATGGAGAAAGCGCAGGGCTATTGGCAGAAAAACTCAGTTCTTACAATATGCCCATAATCATTGTCGATGACGGGAATGATAAAAAAACAAAAGACCTTCTTATTCAATTAGCTGCAAACTTAGCTTTGGTTGATCTGGTTCATATTGAGAAAAACTCTGGCAAGGGCGGAGCTGTTACAAGGGGCTTGAAAAGGGCAAAAGAACTTGGCTTAAGCCATGTACTTCAAATAGATGCAGACGCACAGCATGATATTGAAAGAGCTGCTTTTTTTCTCGAAGAGTCTGTAAAGCATCCAGAAAATATTATCTGCGGCTGCCCTGAGTTTGACAGTACTGCGCCCAAAAGCAGGGTACTGGGGCGTAATGTTTCAACATTTTGGGCTGCGGTAGTTACTTTTTCAGATGCATTAAAGGATGTGCTTTGCGGCTTTAGGGTTTACCCTGTACATAGATCCCTGCATATTGCGCAAAATCCATTTATGTCAAAGCGCATGGATTTTGATCCGGAAATCATGGTGCGTCTTTACTGGAAAAAAGTATTCCCGCTTTATCACCCTATTAAAATAATTTATCCTGACAACGGTATTTCAAATTTTCATTCAATAAAAGACAATATCCGCATAAGCCTTATGTTCAGCCGGCTATTTTTTGAAATGTTATTGCGGTTTCCCGTTATTTTAACAAGAGGCTTTCAATACAGGAAACAAAAACCTTGAAAAATAATGATAATTTGCATTGGTCACAAAAAAAAGAACAGGCTGGGTACAGGCAGGTAAAATTTTTTTTGTGTCTTTTTATGATTCTTCCGGCAATAATAATGCGTATACTTGCTTTTCCAGTAGGTTTTTTTTATTTTTTAATATCAAAAAAAGCAAGGGATGAGTCAAATTATTTTTTAAACAAAGCATCGGCTGTGATAAATCATCCCAGGACAGCAAAAAAATGCCGTTCATTATTTAAATCATTAAGACATATTGTATCGTTTGCACTTACCTTGATAGATAAACTGGAAAGTTGGGGAGGTAAGTTTCCATTTGAAAAAATTCATTTTCAAGATGATGATATAAATGATCTTGTAAAAAATCTTGAGAATAATAAAGGTGCAATACTAATATGTTCACATCTGGGAAACACCGATCTATTAAGAGGGCTGGCAAGTTTTAACAGAACAGGAGTAACTAAAACGTTCTCTGTCACATCAATTATTGACATGGAAATAACAGCAAATTTCACCCGTATTATAAAAGAATTAAATCCGGAATCAGCCATGGAAATAATAAGTGCAAAAAATATCAGTCCTGACACAGTATTACACCTGGAGAAAAAACTTTCTGATGGAGGTCTTGTTGTAATTGCAGGTGATAGAACACAGGCAGGCGGGAACGATAAAGACCTCATGATCCCATTTCTGGAAGAACAAGCACCCTTTTCTGTAGGGGCTTTTTATCTTGCTGTACTGCTAAATGTGCCGGTATATTTTGTTTTTGCACTACGCCGCGGGGAATTATCAATAAGCCCTGAATATGATATGTATGTACATAAACAAAATATACCCCTTAATTGCACAAAAAAAGAAAGATTAGAGCGCAGCGCTGAACTTACACGAGCCTTTGCACAAATGCTTGAAACCCACTGTAAAAACCATCCCTTTCAGTGGTATAATTTTTATAATTTCTGGTCAAAAGGGGCTTAGCAATGAAAACCGGGAAAAACGGGCCATATAATATTTACTCAGAAACAGAAACAATTGTGGAGTTTTTCCACCTTGATCCATTAAATGTTGTATGGCATGGAAACTATATAAACTTTTTCGAAATAGGACGGCGTGAACTTCTAAGAAAACTACATTACGATTATGATGACATGAAAATATCAGGTTATGCATTCCCGATAATTGAAATTTACGCAAAATATTTAAAACCTTTAAGGTACAAAGATCGTATAAGTATAAAAGCAGTACTTGAAGAATACGAACACCGCCTAAAAATAAAGTTTGAAATCCGCAATATAGAAACCAAAGAACTTGCCTCAAAAGGTGTTAGTACACAGATGGCTTTTAATCTAAAGACAATGGAATCCTGTTTTTTCTGTCCAAAAATTCTAATAGATAATGTTGAAACTCTTATGCAAAAAAACCCTGGGATTAATGATGAAACATAAAAACAAAGCTGTAATTATTTTTATATTTATACTATCTTGTGGACTTTACGCACAGACAAGCACAGATAATATTTTTAATCACCCTCTTCAAAATTCAAATATGGCTGCATTCTTAAGAACCTGCGAGCGCCTTGCAGAGCATCCCTATGTAACAGGTAACTTTGAACAGGAAAGAAAATTAAATCGCCTGGGACGTTCTTTATTATCTTCTGGCAATTTTATTATTGCAAAAGATATGGGTATGGTTTGGGATACTGTAAATCCATTCCCCTCTTCGCTGACACTTGGAAAAGACTATATCATTCAATCACGTCCTGGAGCACAGCGATCATTAATCAGTGCCCAGGGGAATGAGACATTTCTAAGTATTGCAGATATAATAAGTACGATCTTTGCCGGTAACAGCCAAAGGCTTTTGGATAATTTTGATGTTTATTTTCTTGGTAATACAAACAACTGGGAACTGGGTTTAATCCCAAAAAATACCCTGTTATTGAATTTTATGGAAAGAATTGTCATGAGAGGCAATACTGCAATAAGGTTTATGGAAATACTTGAACAAAACGGCGATTCCATAACATACTCTTTATTAAACCAAAGATATCCTGTTGAACTAAATGAATATGAAAAAGATTTTTTTACCATTCCATGAAATAAAACAAAGCAGGGGTTTCTGGTTCTGGCTTATTATTCATCTTGGGATCCCCTTCCTGTTTTTAATTTCCATTTTTTTTATGGAGCCGCTGCATATAAATACCATGCTTATGGATATGCTGCCTCAGAGCACTCATTCAAGTCAAGCAGCTCTTGCAGATAGTATTTTGACAGAGAGAACCGGAAGGGAAGCATTAATACTTGCAGCTGCTCCTGATTTTGAAACAGCAAAAAACGGCGCTATTTTTCTTTACGATAATTTTAAAGACTCACCCCTGACAGAAGAAATTATGCTTTACTTTGATTCTTCAATTATAAATCAATTTACAGATTTTCTTTTTAATTATCGTTTTGTAATTGCAGAAAGCGAGACCATTTATTTACTTACTGCCGGCATGGCAGAAGAAATAGCATACGATGCTCTGGCTTCAGCATACAGCGCCTTTAAATTTTTCCCGCTGGATAATATCGACAAAGACCCCTTCCTCCTTTCCGGCAGACGCATGGAATCTTTTTTAACTTCAAGCCTTTTAAGCGACAGCAGCGGCCTTCAATTAAAGGATGATGTCCTGGCAGTCTATGTATATGATGCATGGCATATATTGCTTCGCATAACCCTTTCCCCGCAGGGCGTATCCATCAGTGAAGGCAACAATATAATTGGAGACTTTTATACTGCAACCGCTGCCGCAAAGGAAACAGAGCCCTATTTGGAGTTTTATTTTTCCGGAGTTCCATTTCACAGTTTTGAAAGTTCTTCCGGTGCACAAAGGGAAATTTCTTTTATAGGCATAATAACAATTATCATAATTATTCTGCTGTTTATGTTTGTATTTCGTTCTCCTCTGCCGGTCATCTTTTCCATAGTGGATGTTTTAATTTCCTTGGGAATGGCTTCTGCTGCAGTGTTTTTGGTTTTTAGGGAAGTTCATATAATCACCTTTGTTTTTGGTACCACTCTCATAGGAACCTGCGTAGATTATTCAGTTCATTTTTTTGTACACTGGAAAAGCAACACCGCATTAAAAAACGGAATGGAGATACGTTCTCTTATTTCCAAAAGCATCATTATGAGTTTTATTTCTACAATTATATGCTATATTACTTTTCTTTTTGCACCCTTTTTAATTCTAAAACAATTTGCTGTTTTTTCAATTACAGGGCTTTTAAGCTCTTTTCTTACTGCATATTGTATCTATCCGCTTATTGCAATTCCGGATAATAAAAACAGAGAAATATTTATTTTTAAAAGCAGGCTTTTTATATATATTAATAATTTTTCACTTCAGCC
>Ga0099364_10005345_pt1 | contig 19102 bp, 20 predicted proteins | sample TergutTh196P3_FD_73070 | JGI IMG/M metagenome (GOLD analysis project Ga0099364, IMG submission 73070) | Microcerotermes parvus P3 segment gut microbial communities from Pointe-Noire, Republic of the Congo - Th196 P3 | ecosystem: Host-associated > Arthropoda: Insects > Digestive system > Gut ...
GGCACCGACGCCATCGTCCAGGTGGTCAAGGACCTGCCCCCCGCCACCCCCGGCATCGTGATCGTGCAGCATATGCCTGCGGGATTCACCAAGATGTATGCCGAACGTTTGAATCGGGTCTGCCGGATGTCCGCCAAGGAAGCGGAAGACGGCGATCGGGTGACGACCGGCGCCATTATAGTCGGCGCCGGCGACTATCATCTCCGCTTGAAGCTGGACAGCAAAGGCTACTATGTCCGCAGCCAAAAAGGCGAAAAAGTAAGCGGGCATTGCCCTTCTGTCGACGTACTCTTTCAGTCCGCCGCTGTCGAGGCCGGCCGGCACTGCATCGGCGTCATTCTCACCGGGATGGGCGCTGACGGGGCCAAGGGCATCACCCAGCTGCGCCAGACCGGCGCCTATACCATCGGCCAGGATCAGGAAAGCTGCGTGGTTTATGGCATGCCAATGGAAGCCTATAAGATGGGGGGCATATCCAGGCAGCTCCCCGTTTCCCAGATAGGCCGGGAAATCCTTCAACAGTTAACGAAGCCGCGATAGCGGTCTGATGCTGCGGTATCGCAGCACCGCGAAGCGGAAGGCATGAGCGACATGCGCGCGAATGCCGACGGGGTATGGGGCAGAGCCCCATGTAACATTCACCCAAGGCTTCGCTGTTTGGGTTATGGGCGAAGCGCATTCTGGTTTAAAAGTTCCACTCGCCTTTCGTAGCGGACTTAATCTTCATGCTTCCGTCCTCGGCGGATAAGTAGAGGGTTCGGCCATAGTTCTTGCCTGTATCTTCCGCCAGGATCGGTATACGCTGGCGCAGTAACTCAATTTTAACCGCCTGCGCGTTCCGCAGGCCGATATTCGCAATGGAAGAAGTGCTTAAACCGGAGAACATTTGTGCGCCTCCGGCTATTTTTGCTTTTAAAAGGACGCGCCTGGCGCCTGCGCTTTCCATTTTTCGGATCAGCAGCTCGACGGCGGTGTCGGCGAATTTCATCGGCTGATCCGCCACATTCGGCGCCGAAGACGCCGACGGAAGCATGATATGGGACAAACCTGCCAGTTTGACTCTGGCGTCATACAGGCAGATGCCGATGCAGGATCCCAGCGCGTACGTAACCAGAATATCCGGCGCCCGGGCAATATTCAAATCAGATATTCCGACTGTAATCGTTTGACTCATATAGCCAATCCTAATTTGGTCATGAGGGTTTTTAAAGAGTCCGTCTCCGGTATCATCAGGATATGGCTCGAACTCCGCCTGTCGCCTTCCTGCTTGTCGAACTCATCTTGGATAAAAATGATTTTATCGCCGATATTGGCAAAATAGATGGCGGGAACGCTAAGAATCGCGCCTACCATATCCACACAGATGTCGGGAGGGGAGATGTCGATGACCTGTCCGGTCAAGGAAGCGATGGCGTTTACATAGGAAGCCGCCATGATATTGCCCACTTCGCATACGGCGGAACTGCTGAATTCATCCAAATCCCCCACATTATCCGGCTCCATGCCGGTCAGGGTGCTGATGACCATCTGGGCGAAATCTTTATGCAGCAGAAACATGATCATGCCGGTCACGTCGCCGCTGAGAAAGAGCAGCAGCCCTGCCAGCAGCGCCTCCGGCCCGCCCAGTTCTTCCGTGACGGTAGCATAATCCAGGATTCTGACTTGCGGTACGGAGATATCCACCTTGCGGTCCAGCATCGTGGACAGGGCCGTAGCCGCGTTTCCGGAGCCGATATTGCCGATCTCCCGCAGGACGTCTATATGCATTTCATTGAGTTCGTTATATTGATCCAAAGCGATTGCTCCTTCTAACGCCGCAGCGAGTTAACAATTTCCTCAATTTGGTCTGCCGTAGAAACGACCCGGGCGCTGACTTGATAGGCTCTCTGGGCGCGGATCATCCCCGCCATCGCATCCGTAAGGTTCGTCCCGGATTGTTCCAAAAATCCCTGGGCCAGCGCGTTGACGCCCCTGGAGTCTCTGGTTCCGCCGCCGGATTCTTCTGTCTCCAGATACCTTGTCGAGGATAAGGGCGACAAGGCATGGGGGTTCGCGAAACGGTAGATCCCGATCTGCTCCGTCAGCGCGTCGTAATCATAGAGGCCCGCGCCCCCCACTTCCTCAAGTTCGATCCGCCGTCCGCGCATATCCAGGACATACGCCCCGTCCGCGGTGGTGAGATACGCCCGCCTGTTTCGCAAACCGATGGTAAACGCGCCGTTTCGGGTGTATTCCCTCTGCCCTTCGTTGTCGATGGCGAAAAAACCGTCCCCGCTAATCGCAAAATCCAGTCTGGCCCCCGTATTCAGGAAGGCGCCCTGGTCGGCGTGAAGCTGGGTGGAAGCGGCTTTGGTCCCCACGCCTTTCAACAGGTCCGGCGCGGACTTCGTATTCATATGTACATAGAGTAAATCTTCAAAATTGGTCGTTTGGTGTTTATACCCCGCGGTATTAACGTTGGCGATATTATTGCCGATCGTGTCCATCATCTGCTGATAGGCCATCAATCCGGATACGCCCGCGTGAAAAGATGATTTCATCGTTTTGGTCCCCATTCATGTTTTTTGTTTGCGGCTTTAGACTGTAAGATACTAGATCGCCGCGATCTGGTTGACGGATTTGCGGTTCATGGCGTCATAGATTTGCAACGCCGTGCTGCAGGATTGGAAAGCCCTTTGCGCCTCGATAAAGCCGGTCAATTCCTTGTTGTAATCCACATTGGATTTCTCAATGACGCCCTGGACAAGCCGAAAGCCTTCCGCGGGCTGGGTTGCCACGCCCTCCCCCAGTTGATACATACCGTTGTTCAGACGGGTCAGCTCCCTCACATCCGGTGGAGATACGATCGCCAGGCTGCCGATGCGCCTGCCATTCTCATTGTTGACCATGCCGGTGTTCGTCACGGTAAAACGGGCGTTATTCACCTGTATGGGACCATCTTCGCCCATGACTCGGCCTACGCCCGGCAGAATGAGATACCCTTCGGCGTCCATATTAAATCGGCCCCCCCGGGTAAGATAAGGCTGCGCCTCGTTCCCCTGTATGACGAAATACCCCGGGCCGTCCAAAGCCAGGTCAAAGACGAATCCCGTGTCTTCATAAATCCCCGATTGATGGAGGGTCAGCACATCCTCAGCCAAGATGATGGGGCTGGCGCTGCCGATGGGGGTTCTTTGATACGCTTCTTTGCGGATCATCAGCTCATGCTGAAATGTAGTAAACACCAATCGTTCCGATCGAAAACCGGCTGTGTCCGCGTTTACCAGATTATTGCCGATCACGTCAAGGTTGCGCTGCTGCGCCAACATGCCCGAAGCTATGGTATAAAAACCGCTCAGCATTGTTCTTCTTCCTTTCCATACATATATTCGACGATCGCTTTCCTGAGCTTCACCAGCGCGCCGGACCGTATAAAGGAGATCCGCTGCTGGCTTACCCTCAGTACATCGCCGATTTCTCTCAAATTTAAATTTTCATAATAGCATAAGGTGACTACTTGCTTCTCTTTCGGAGACAGTTGTTCGATGGCCTTCGCCAGTACGGCGACCAATTCTTCCCGCAGCATCTCCCGGTCCACGCTGTCTCCCAGGATATCGCTGAAACTTTCCTCACCGTGCAGGGAGACGCTGCCATGCGCGGAGGACAAGCCTCCGCCTGCGCCGTTGATCAGTTCTTCGAAGGAGATCATGTCCGCGGCGCCGATCTCCTGCAGGCTTCTGCTCAGCTCCCCCTCCGATATTTGCATGTATGCCGCCAGTTCTTTTTCACTGGGTTCCCGCATCAATTGATGGTTCAGTTCCGCCCGGGCTTGCAGGATACTGCGGCGCGCGGTCCGCACCCGGTAAGGGAGCCAACTGTGTTTCCGCATATAGCTGAGCATAGCGCCCCGCAGATGCTTGTATATAAATGTGGTAAAACTGGCGCCCCGATCCGGGTTATACTTCTCGATACAGTCAATCAGCGTGAGGATGCCTTGATTAAAGAATTCTTCCTGTTGAATGTTTTGCGGGAGTGTAGCCCGCATATTAATAATGGTGTGCTTCACAGCGGGCGCATAGTGCAAAACCAGTTGATTCCGTATCTGGAGATCTTTCGTCGCTTTATAAGCCGCCATCATGGCCTCCGGGTTTTCCTGTTCCGCCGGCGGCGACAGGCTTCCTTCCGTTTCGATTGTAAGCATTCTTCTCTGTATCATGTGTTTGTACCTCGCGGCCCGCCTCAGATTTCGATCGTGCCCAGAGACTGGATCTGGACGCCGCTGTCAATATCATTGAAAGACAAAACCACGACTTCCGGATAAAACTGATCCAGGAGCTTCTTAAAGTATACCCGCACTACGGGAGAAGTCAGAATGATCGGCGGCTGCACCACCTGCTTCATTTGGTTAATCTTGTCCGTAGCGGCGGCAATAATTTTCTGTATCGTATCGGGTTCCAGCGCCAGGTAGGCGCCGCCGTCTATTTTCTTTACACTGTTGATGATGACGTTCTCCAGCTCCCCGTCCAGGCTCAGGACTTTCATCTGCCCGGCTTCAGAGAAACGGTGAGTGATGGTGCGCTTCAGCGCCTGCCGTACATATTCCGTCAACATATCGTTATCCTTGACCACCGGCCCGTAGTCCGCCAGCGTTTCCAGAATCGTCTCCAGGTCGCTGACCGGGACGCCTTCCTTCAGCAGGTTGCGGAGAATCTTTTGCAGTTCCGTCAAGGTCAGCACCGCGGGAATGGTATCCTCCACGATGATTTCATTCCGTTTCCGCAAATTATCCAGCATTTTTTTCACTTCCTGCCTGGTCAGCAGCTCATGGGCGTGATTGCGGATAATCTCCGACAGATGGGTGATAATGACGGATGTGGGATCGATCAGCGTGTAGCCCGCCATTTCCGCCTTTATTTTCTTATCTTCACTGATCCACTTAGCGGGCATGCCGAAAGCGGGTTCCACGGTTTCTATCCCTTCTACTACTTCCGCCTCGGGGATGTCCGCGGGCTCCAAAGCCAGGAAGTGGTCGATCAGCACTTCTCCTCCGGCGATGACTTCGCCCTTCAATTTGATCTCATACTGATTGGGGTTGATTTGGCTGGAATCCTTCAGGCGGACCGAAGGAATGACCATTCCCATTTCGTCGGCAAACTGCTTCCGGAACATCACCACCCGGTCCATAAAGTTTCCGCCGCTGTGTTCGTCCACCAGCGGCAGGAGGCTGTAGCCGAACTCCATGCCGACGGGATCGACGGTCAACAGGTTATACACATTGTCCAGATTTTTATAGAAAGATACTTCGCTGGTGACTTCTTCCAGAACCGGGGGTCCTTCCGCCCTGGCCGGCACAAAGGCCTGCTGCTGTCTGTGAAGGAAATAGCCCAAGCCGATAAAAAAGGCGGAGGTCATGCTCACCTGAACCGGCGGAAATCCGATAATAATCAGAAAAAGCAGCGAGACGCCGGTAATGATCAATGTTACCGGCTGTCCGCGAAACTGCTTGAGTACGTCTGCGTTCAGGTCCGCTTCCGAAGCCGATCGGGTGACCACCATGCCGGTAGCCACGGAGATCAGGAGAGCCGGTATCTGGGACATGAGGCCGTCGCCCACGGTGGCGATGGAGTAGATATTCATGACCTGTTGCATGGTCCCCTCGTTGTTCACCGCGCCGACGATGAATCCGCCGATCAGGTTGATGAAAATGATGACAATGGAGATGATGGCGTCTCCCTTGACAAACTTGGTGGCGCCGTCCATGGAGCCAAAGAAATCCGCTTCCCTTTGTATCTTGACTCGCCGTGCACGGCTTTCCGTTTCATCGATTACCCCGGAGCTCAGGTCGGTGTCGATGGCCATCTGCTTACCGGGCATGGCGTCCAGGGTAAACCTGGCGGCGACTTCCGCGACGCGCTCGGCGCCTTTGGTGATCACGATAAACTGTACCAGCACGATGATCAGAAAGACGACTATCCCGACAATCACGTCCCCCCGGACCACGAATTCGCCAAAGGTCCGTATCACTTCTCCCGCGTATCCCCCGTTGGACAGGATCATCCGGGTGGAGGAGACATTCAGCGCCAGCCGGATAAGGGTAGCGACCAGCAGGATGGAGGGGAATATGGAGAATTCAAGAGGTTCCTTGATGTACATCGACATGAGTATGATGACCAGGGAAAAGGACAGATTGAGAATGAACACCAAATCCAGCACATGGAAACTGAGCGGTACGATCAGAAGCGTAACGATCACGATCACAAATACGGCTACGATATTATCCAAAAAAATCTTCATGCCCGAATGGACTCCTTTAGCTGGTTCACAGGATTTCCTTATCTCTCTCTTTCAAGTTGTAGACGAAGGCGAAGACCTCCGCTATGGCCTGGTAGTAGGTTTCCGGAATCTCCCTGTCCAGGTCCACTTCCTCAAACAAGCTGCGTGCCAGGGGCTTGTTCTCCATGATATAGACTTCATGCTCCCTGGCGAGCTGAACAATCCGCAGGGCCAGATAATCCAGGCCCTTGGCTACCACGACCGGCGCGTGATTCGTCTCTGGGTCATACTTCAACGCGACGGCATAGTGGGTGGGATTGCGGATAACCACATCCGCAGTAGGCACGGCGGCCATCATCCGCCGCCTGGCGGCTTCCATTTGCCTGGATCTCTGCCGGGACCGGGTCTGGGGGTCGCCTTCCGTTTCTTTATACTCGTCCTTGACTTCCTGCTTACTCATCCGCAGCTTTCGTTCATATTCCCACCATTGATAGAAATAGTCCGCCACTGCCAGGATGACAAATACGAAGCCGGCCCGCCAGACGATGGAAAGGATCAGGTCGCCCGTAAAGGCGGCGACCGCCACGACCGTCATATCCATCAGCCGGGGAAGGACCAGGACGGCGTCTCGAAATTCCAGGTAGATAATATAACCCAGAATGGTAATTTTCATCGCCGCCTTCAGCAGCTCGACGATGCTCCGCATGGAGAACAGGCGTTTGATCCCGCTGATAAGGCTGAGCCTATCCCATTTGAACTGGAGGGCTTCCGAAGAAAACAGCATCCGCGTCTGCCCCATCGTGATAAACACGTCGGCCGCCACATTGACCAGCAGCAGGGGCAAAGCGGTCAGCGCAAAGAGTATACAAGCGTTCAGAAAAAAGTTGGCCAGCGTAGCCTGTGTGACCGTATCGGTCTCGGCGCCCATGGTAAAGTAATGGATCGTGTTCGCCTGGAGCCGCATGTAGATGCCCGGCATCAGTGTCCGGAGGGCGAAGAAGATGGTCAGCAGCGTGAAGATTACAGTAACCTCTCTGCTAATCAGAACGTTCCCTTTCTTGCGTTCTTCCTTTCTTCGTTTCGGTGTTGCTTTTTCTGTTTTTTCGCCGGGCAAGCTTCTCCCCCCTTTCCGCCCGTTCGTTCATCATGTCTACAGCGGGCTGCCGCCCATCAAACCAAGGGCGTTTTCCATTTGCTGTAACATATTGATGAGGTAATGATCCACGAAACCGGCAACCGGTATCGTAAAGATAAACAGCAGGAGCAGGCCCATGATAACCTTCGCCTGAAAATGGATGGAAAACACATTGATCTGCGGCACAAGCTTCATTAATACCCCCATGGTGATCTCCACTGTGAATGTAGCCGCCAAAAAGGGCAGGCAAAGCCGGATAACCAGAGACATCGTCTGAAGAAACAGGTCTACCATAAATCCGCTAAGCCGGATATCCATCACCGCCCCTCCGGGCCCGATGATCGCATACGAGGACGCCGCCAGGCGTATCAGCGCCAGATGGCTGTTGGAGGCAAACAGATACAGGACAAACATCATATTAAACAGATTTCCCGAGAGGGACATTTGGATATTGGTATTGCGATCAAAGACTTTCGCCATGGAAAGCCCCAGGCCTAAATCGATGGCGTCTCCCGCCATAAATAAAAGGTAATAGAATATTTGAAAGATCAGTCCCCAGACGAAGCCGATTAGGAGCTCGGCGCCAAGGGCGCCAACCAGATAGATATCCTGTTCGATCGGCCCCATCGTTTCCGCTATCCCCGGAGCGATGAGTATCGCCAGGCCAAGACAAAGGGCAAGGCTGAACTGTGTGGGAATATTTTTCCTGGATAACAGGGGATTAAACAGTACGACGCCAGTCATCCGGCAAAAGACCAGAATATACGCGCTTAACTGGCGAAAGGCAAAGTCCAAGCTCAGCGTCATGGGGCTGCTCATGGCTACAACGCAATGATCTGCATGCAGATCATCCGGAAATAATCCGAAATATTGGTCAGCATCCAGGAACCGAGGACAAGGAGCAGAAAGGCGATGGACAATACTTTGGGCACGAAGGTCAGGGTCTGTTCGTGGATCTGTGTGGCCGCCTGAAATATGGCCACGATCAGCCCGACGCCCAGGCTGGTCAGCAGCAAGGGCGCCCCCAGCCGCAGTACCGTCCACAACGCCCCCCTCAGTAGAATAATCACATCTCCTTGCGTCATACTTTCATCCTTTCTCCCTATCCTGGTATTAATCCACATGGGGCGCTGCCCCATTCGCTGCCCCTTACCAGCTGAAGCTCCTGACCAGCGTTTCCATGATCAGGCTCCATCCGTCTACCACGACAAACATCATCAGCTTAAACGGCAGGGATATCATGGAGGGCGGCAGCATAACCATCCCCATGGACATTAAGGTGCTTGCCACAATCACGTCGATGACTAAAAACGGGATAAATAACATGAATCCGATAATAAATGCTCTTTTTAACTCGCTTAAGATGAACGAAGGGATCACGATATGCATGCCGAGATCGGTCAGTCCCTCGATGGTCACCCCTTCGCTTAAGCTCATTTCATTTGCCATGGACAGAAACAAGTTGAGTTCCGGCGCTTTGGTCTGCTTCAGCATAAATACTTTGATCGGCTGCGACATATTGTCCAAACATTCCGCCTGGTCTATCTCTCCCGCCAGATAGGGCTGGACGGCGGTATCGTTAATCTCCGTACCTACAGGCCACATGATGAAAAAGGAGAGAAACAAAGCCACCCCGACGATCACCTGGTTGGGCGGCGCCTGGGCGCCCAGCGCGTTGCGTAAGAAAGAGAACACAATAAGGATTCGGGTAAAGCTGGTCATCATGATCAGGATCGACGGAGCGAGGGTGATCAATGACAAAAAAGCCAGTAACTGCAAGGGTCCCAGGGCGCCTTCTTCCCCTGCCGGCCCGAAATCAATATTGAAAGACATGCCCTGAAGGGTATCGGCGCCAGGTATAGCCAAGGAAAGACTTAGAAACAGAATGAGTAAAAAAACCGTTGTTTTATAACGTGTCCGCCTCAACCTATGATCTCCTTACCCGGGTTTTCCGGTTTCTTCATCCGGTTCTTCAACATGCTAATAAAATCTGTATTGTCCTGTACAGGCGGCAAACCGGTAAACGCTTCGCTGTCCAGTTCCGCCAAATTCTCGATGCGCTGGGGGCTGACGCCCAGCAATAAAGTCTTTCCGCCTGTCTCCACGATGAGCAGATACTGCTCCCTGCTCAGCGCCAGCTTATCGACAACGCGCATCTCCTGAGACGAAGAGGAGGACGTGGTATAGTGCCTTCCCATCCATCTTGTCGCATAGTAAGCGCCTACGAAAATCAGGATCATGAGCAGGAAAAACCCGATCATGGAACCAAAGGCGGTGAATCCGTCGCTCACAGCGGAAGGACCTTGGAAACCGTTTGCACGATCCTTTCCTGCTTGAATGGTTTAACGATAAAGTCAAGGGCGCCCAGGGTGATGGCTTCCATAACCATGGATTCCTGCCCCATAGCGGAGCACATGATCACCTTCGCGCCGGGATCGGAGGTAGATATCGCGCGCAGCGCTTCGATACCGTTCATATTCGGCATAGTGATATCCATAATAACCAGATCCGGCCGCTCTGTTTTATACAGCTCCACCGCTTTCGCGCCGTCCTCCCCTTCGATAAATTCCGAATAACCGGCTTTTGTCAGATGGTTTTTGATGGTCATTCTCATAAACCCCGCATCGTCTACGACCAGTATTTTATACATCCTGTAATTCCTCCTGGCAAAGTAATCTCGTTTTCTTTTTTATAGTCATGAATTTTACGATTCTCCGTTTCGATCCATACTTTTTTTATAACTGCTCGTCCAATGAATCCATCAGTTCCTTTGTTCCCACTATCTCTGTGATCCTGACGCCGAAGTTGTCGCCGATCACGATCACGTCTCCATAAGCCAGAAGCTGGCCGTTCACGATGATTTCCGCCGGTGCGCCCGTTTGTTTCTCCAGTTCCAGCACCGTACCCTGGCCAAATTCCAGGATATCTTTGATCTTTCGACGGGTTTTGCCAATCACGATGGATACCTCCAGGGGAACGCCCATGAGCAGGGATAAATTTCCCCCGTCGGCAAGGGCTTTCTTCACCTGTTCTGAAAAATCCGGGAACTGGGGCCTTTTGATATTAAATTGATTCATTGGTGTGACCATATTGACCATCCTTTGTCCTGTGTTGATATCCATGCCATAAGGCGGCTGATTCGGCCAGTCTTCCTGGTTCGGCCAGGGCTGCTGCCCTGCCATGCTTCCTGCCTGGTGCTGCGGCGGCCACTGATCCTGGGGCGCCTGTGTTAACGGCGGCGGTTCAGGCTGCGCGTATACCGGCGTCTCCTGCGGCGGTGGCGGCTGGGCTACGGCTTCCGGCAGCGGTCCGGAATTCGGCGTCCCTTCCTCCTGCGGCGGAGGCGGCTGTGCCGTTCCTTCCGGCGCTTGCAGGGAGTCCCCCTCCTGCTGCGCTGTCTGCGCTGAAGCTTCCTGCGCCGGTTCGAGATCCGGCGCCTCTGCGGGAAGCGCTTCTTCGTCTTCCGGCGGAGACGCTTCCGGGGATCCGGCGTCCGCCTCTTCGGGCCCTTCCGCCTCTTCGGGCCCTTCCCCGGCAGGCGACGCAAGCGCGTCTTGGGCGGGTATATTCGGTATCGAAGAAAGCGGCTGTATTTCACTCCCATCCTCCGGCATTACGCTGGAGATGATGTCTCTCGCCAGCGGAATGGATAGAAAGCTGATAAAGTTGGAGTCCATGATATTCTCCACCATGAGGCTAAAAGAAACACAGACCACCACGTCATCATCGTTCATTTCCATGAGGTCGGAGACCATGCATTTTCCTATTTCCGAAATGTGGGCGGTCGGCGTCGATATATTCACGATCCTGCCCAGTACTTCCGATAAGGCCGTAGCGGACGAACCCATCATCTGGTTCATCACCTCGCAGGCGGCGCTCATGGTCATATCATCAAACTCAAACTCGCTGTCATCAGGCGGTATATCTTCATTGCCCATCAGCAGATTGAGAATTATCTGCATATCCCGGCTTCGGAACACAATCACATTGGAACCGGAGATTCCTTCCACATAGTTGATCTTAACCATTATGGCGGGATCCATATCCGAATAGTCCAGTTCGCCAAACTGATTTTGTTCCAGAGCGGGCGTCGTAATCGTGACCTGTTTATCCAGCATAGCTGATAATGCTGTGGACGCTGAACCCATACTGATATTCAAGATCTCCCCGATCACGTCGACTTCTATCTCTGTCAGCATATCCCTTTTATTTTCGTCTGTCTGTTCTGCAGCCAATCCTACCCCTCTTTTCACATCGTAATGGAATCCACGAGTTTCACTGCTCTTTTTGATCTGCTTTCACCCAGTCTGGCGTTATACCAGGGTACGCCATCCACGGTAACATGTATATCGCTGTCAATCCGCTTGTTCAGGGAGATCACGTCGTTGACCTGCAGGGCCATCACTTCGCCAAAGGACATCTGGCACTGGTCCAGTACAGCCGCTACCACTAAATCGGATTGTTTCAGATAATCCAGGACCAGGTCCTTTTTCGCTTTCTCCCGTTCAGGCGCCTGTTGCTTTGAGGAAATGGCGTACTTCGTGCTGAAACTGGAGATGATCGCGTCCAGATTCTCCGAAGGCATACAAATATTGGAGGTGCACGTAAAGTTCGCGCAGTTAATCTCCAGGGTGATGATGACCACCACATCCTGAGGCGCGAAAGCCTGGATCATTCGGCCGTTGGTTTCGATGCTCCGCAAGCCTGTCTTGACCAGAAAATAATTGCACCAGGCGTCCTTCAAGAACTCAGTTATCTTGTCGACCACCGAACGCAGGATAGCCAGTTCGACATCCGTATAGTCCCTGTCCGGCCAATAGGCGTCCCCTATGGCGCCCATGAGCCGCTCGATCAGCAGATAGCCGAAAGAAGGGGCAAATTCCATCATCAGTACGGATTCGTCGTACGCGATCTCTTCCGGCTTAAAGTCCACCATCGCGACCAGCGTATTGTCCGGCAAGGCATTACTGAATTCATAATAGCGCTGCTCCTCGATCTGCACGACATTCACTTCGCAAAGGTCCCGCATAATACTGGTAAAGTAGGAAGCGGCTACCCGTGAGAAGGTCTCATAGAGATTGTTCAGCGATTTCAATTGATCTTTCGTGAATTTTTTCGGCGAGGAAAAGTCATACTCCTTCACTCGCGCTTTTGGCTCTTCCGGCACAGCTTCCTCTGTATCCGGATTCTGCATTTTTTTAAGCAGTTCGTCAATTTGATTTTGCGACAGTATATCCGCCACCGGCTGGCCCCTCCTTATGTTAGTATCCACTACGCCCATACCCCATAAAGGCGCAGCCTTGCTCTATTAATCCGGTCTTACCAGTTCATGGGGAAAGAGAAGATCTTCCAAACCGCCGCGATCGGCGTATCCGTCTTGACTTTCTATGATTCCGCTCATTACGCCGTACACATCAAAATTCGCGACGCTTTCCATCCCCACGACCACCAGCTCCACGCGTCGGTTCTGGCTTCGCCCGGCTTCTGTATCATTTTCCGCTATGGGGTAATTATCCCCGTAGCCAAAGGTAATCATCTTGCCCTTGTCAATCCCGCTTTCATCTTCCAGAAACATCGCGACCGTCGCCGCCCGCTCTCCGGAAAGGCGCCAATCCGATACGTCCGAATTGATCCTCCCCGTTCGCGCCGTATGCCCGCAGACATTGATGTTTCTGATCCGGCTGTCGTACAGCATCAGGACGTCGCCGACAAATTTCATCAGCGGCCGCGAAGAAGCCAGCAGTGTGTAGCGATCCGGTTCAAACAGCAAAGCACTGGAGAATCGGATAAATACGATGTCCTCCACCTTGGAAACCGATACGGCAGACTCCATCTGGTTTTCCTGCACATAGCTGTATACCGCCTGATACAATGTATCCATGCTGCTGCCGGCTTCCGGCGGCATTTCGAGATAGACCTCTGCGTCGCCCGGTTGCTGTACGCCCCGCTCGCTGCCCGGGGTGAGGGATTTGACAAGAATATCAAATTTTTCCGCTTCAATCACCGACATGCTCAGCATGACGACAAAAAAGGTAAGCAAAAGCGTAACCATATCCGCGTAAGTATTCAGCCATGTTTCACCGCTGCCGCTATTCCGTTGTTTTCTGGCCATATTCTCACCTGTTCCTTAACGGCCTGCTGCCATTGCGCCGTTCATTCTGTATGGCGGCGCGGTTGTCTCCGCTGCCGCAGGATCGCTGGTCCCCGCGTATTTATCGCTGGTCAGCGCTGTTCTTCGCCGTTAATATCTTTATAGAGTTTCTGTTTATATTGGGGCAAAAGGTTCATCAATCGCTCCTGGATAAACTTGGGATTCTCCCCGGCTTGTATGGCCTGCACCCCTTCGCTGATAATCACATCGCAGAGGTATTCCTCCTCATGCCTGGCATTGAGCTTATTCCCGATAGGGGTGAAGATCAGGTTCGCCAATATGGTGCCATAGAATGTGGTGATGAGCGCGACGGCCATGTTCGGGCCGATAGAAGCGGAGTCCTGCAGATCTTTTAGCAGGTTGATCAAGCCGATCAGCGTCCCGATCATGCCGAACGCCGGCGCAAAGGCGGCGCCCATAGCGTAGATGCCCCTTTCCTGGGCATGGCGCTCATCCAGGTGATCCATCCAGGCCTCCAACTGCTGCTTTACTTTCTCCGGGTCGACGGAGTCCACCACCATCAGCAGGCTGCTTTTAAGAAAACCTTCGTCGATCTGCTCCAGGTCTTCTTCCAATGCCAGCAAACCGTTCGTCCGGGCTTTCTTGGCATACTCTACCAGCTGCGTAATATATACTGTTGGTTCAAAATGCTTGGGCGACAGGATAACCTGCATATGTTTGGGGATCTTGGCCAGGGCGCTGCCGGGATTAGAGATCATCAGTGCGGTAATCGTTCCGCCAAACACGATAAATAAGCTTGTCGGATCGAAAAAGTTAATCATATTTCCCGGATTAAAAGTATAACTTCCGTCAGCGATACTCCTGGTCAGGGTACAGCCGATAAACATCAGTCCAAAACCCAGCACCCAACCGAGTATCGACATGAGATCCGTTTTTCTGTTCATGTATGCCTTTTCCTCCTTGAAAAGCAATCCCAGCGGTTGACGGTCACGATCCGGCACAGGCCGCACAAATAGCGCCCGGCGTTTGTCCCGGTTTCATCCGCTGCCCGTCTTTTCCTATAGGCGTTGATTTACGCCATTGATCTCCTTGCGGAAATCGACAACTTTTTCCACTACTTCATCCATGGTTTCTTTCACAATATAGAATTTTTTGATGGTCAGATGAACGGTGGTATCCGGATTTTCCACTATGGTTTCTATCAAATCCGAATTGAGGGCAAAAATGGTTCCGTCCAGCTTCGTCAAAGTTATCATATAGATCTTCTCCTCAAAAAGCGTAATCGGTTCTATTCATCGTGATCGCGTGTTTGCTTTTTGCTGCCGTCACGGGCGGAAGGAATGTCCTGTTCGTTTAGGCCTGCCAAAGCCCTGGCGGTTTTCCTCCCGCCGGCGACGGCAGCAAGCCGTCGCCGGTTAAGCAAACGGTATTAACGTTTCAGATTGATCAGTTCTTCCAACATACTGTCGGAAACGGTGATGATCCTGGTATTAGCCTGAAAGCCTCTTTGGGTGACGATCATGTCGGCAAACTCCTGGGACAGGTCCACGTTGGACATTTCCAGCGTATTGGCCTTCAGGTCGCCTGTCCCGCCGGTACCGGGATCATTCAGTACCGGCCTGCCTGAGTTGACGGTTTCAACATAATAGTTCGAACCGCTCTGCATCAAGCCCCGGGGATTCGCGAAGTTCGCCAGGCTGATTTTGCCTACCGCCATCGTTCCTTTATCCGCGTGGCTGACGGACACAGTGCCGTCGGCGCCTATATTGATGCTGACCAGTTCGTCCAGTGTAATGACGCCGCCTACCGTACCGCCTGTTAACTGAAAGCCTACGCTGGACAGCCCCAGGTTGCTGGAGGGCAGCGCCGTCTTGGCGTCGCCGCCCGTATAGGGTTGGCTGATCGCCATCAGGTTTAATGGCGCCGTTCCGCCCGGAAACACAGCCCCGCCGGTTTCCGTTTCATACAGAACGCTCATATCCACAAAACGGGGAATATTGAGCGTAAAGGAACCGCCGCCGTCGAGGTTTTTCATGAGCAGCGTGGATCCGATCGCGGTTTCCGGCACTTGGCCTTCGTAGGTTAAGCCGCCGATGGTCATGGATATGATCCAGGTATTCACACCGGAGGAATCGTCGGGCGTCATCAGGAAATCCGTAACCGGCCCCCTGCCGGCAAAGTCGTTGCTGGTCTCCTTGAAGCTGAAGCCTGCTACCGGCCAGTTTCCGCTGATCGAACCGGGGGTGACCGTGAAGTCGTCCACGGCAATCTGCGCGCCGGTTAGGCCGATGATGGTCTCTTTCGGGATAACGCTGTAGTCGTGATCCCCCAGCGAAGCGGCAAAACTCGCGGCTAAAGCAGCCTCGCTGGCGGCAGGCGTAGCGGGAAGGCTTATGCTTATCGTTCCGTCCCCCGTCGCCCCTCTCAAGATGAAAGCGCCGCCTGCCAGCACATCCGCATTCGGAATCGTGACAGTATAGGTCTTGGGGCTTGCGCTGGAGTCTGTCACGGTCAGCACCATATCCGTACCCACAGCAAAGGAGCCGGTTACCGTCAAGGCGCCTTCGCCGGCGAAATCTGCACTGACGCTCAGTTTCGCGCCGCCGATAAAGGTAGACAGCGCCGTTCCGGCCAGTACCGCCGGGATGGTGGTATTAAACTTGGTACTGGCGTCTCCGCCGTCGGTGCTCGCCATAGCCAGGGTGAATGTACCCGCCACATGGGGCTGGTTGTTGTTCGCCAGGACGATCGCCTTATTGATCTCGGTATTCAATTCCGACAAGGTGGCGAAGGTTTCTCCGGCGTTCAGCGTCACCATGATAGAGCCGGTTTCGCTGATGACGGCTTCGGCTTTCATACCGATGGGCAGGGCGCTCGAAGACGTGATGGTTACGCCTACATTACCGTCCTTTGTGGTATTGGACGCCGTCAGGGTGTATTGGACGCCCTGGATCGTGTGCAGGGAAGAGGGCTGGGTCGGGCTGACCGCGCCTATGCTGTCCAGTTTGATTTTCTGTGTGTTGGGCGCGCCGTTGACGTCGGTGGAACCCAGAACGAAGTTGCCGTTGATGTCCACCAGATAGCCGTTGGCGTCGTAGTCCAGCAGGCCGGCTTTCGTGTAGAATATGTTCCCGTCGGGATCCATCACCTGGATAAAGCCCTCGCCGGTAATGGCGACGTCCAGGCCAAAGCCTGTGTTTTGCATACTCGATTGATTCATCATAGTTTGAATGGCCCCCAGCGTGGAACCGTAACCCATGGTCGATGGGTTGCGTCCGCCCCGGCTGGCTGTTCCTTGCGCGGCGCCCATCAGCGTCTGATAGAAGATATCGCTGAAGACCGCCCGCTGCGATTTATAGCCATATGTATTGACGTTGGCAATGTTATTGCCGATGACGTCCATTCTGGTCTGGTGGGTTTTCATTCCCGCCACACCGGAAAACATAGCTCGATTCATTCATTTCCTCCTTATTCCATAGGAACCGCTCCGTCCGTCTGTCATTCGGGACTGGAATTTGCCTCCTGAAAAGGGCCGGCTAGATAATGACGGTTCCGTCTATATTGGTAAATACGTTTCCTCTGAGTTCTTCCGCGTCCACGGTCGTAATGACTTTGTTATGTTTCATATTGACCAGAAACGCGGTTTTATCTACAAGGATCAGGGGATCCGCAAGATTCTTTTCCTCCGCAAGCCGCACGCCTGCATTCAGTCTGGCGATATTGTCTTCGGAGAGGTCCAGGTTTCGCTCCATGGCCCTGTTCACGGCGTGCTTGGAAAAGGATACGCTGCTAAACTGCCGCAGCTGGTCTTCCAGCGCCTGCCGGAATGCGCCCTTCCCTGCTTCCGTTACTGCTGTTTCTTTCGCCGGCAAAGGCTGGCCCGGTCCGGATACATGGGGGTTCCCGGCGGTTACCGGCGTATAGTATCTGATTCGTAAATCCTCCATGATGCATTATCCTTCCTTGTATAGAGTGTGGTTAGGGTAATGGTTCCGCTTCAGCCGGCTCTGTTTCCGGCGTTTCACTTGCCTCCGGTGTTTCGCTTATTTCCGGCGTTTCGCCCATCTCCGGGCCCTCTTCCGTCTCGCCGATCTCGCCTTCCTCCGGCGTTTCGCCCATCTCCGGGCCCTCTTCCGTCTCGCCGATCTCGCCTTCCTCCGGCGTTTCGCCCATCTCCGGGTTCTCGTCTTCTTCCTCCAACTCGTCTGTCTCAGGCAATACTGCTGCCTTCGGCGGCTCTGGGGCTATGGTCGTCACCGAGACAGGTTTGTATACCCTCTCGACGCCCTCCGCGTCCTTGACGATCACGTTGATGAAGTACTGCGTGTCGGGTTTCAGCCCGGGGACAACGCCCGCCGTGATACCAAGCTGCTCCGGCTGTCCGGCGACCATGCCGCTTTTCACCAGTTCCAGCGTATCAAAAGGCCCTGTCTCGCTGTAGTATATCGTATACTTCAGTTGTCCGGCTGCCGCCGCATCGTTTGTCGGCGCTTGCCAGAATACTATAGCGGCGTCCGCCGTTGCTTCCGCGGCTTGCAGGCTGATCTCCAAAGGATCCGCCGCTTTCTCCTCCAGCGGCTTTTCCTCCGCCGGCGCGCTTGGCGCGGTCGCGAGGACTTCCATAATCTGGGCCAGCGTATAGCCGTTGCTGTGTCCATCTATGTAAAGGATGTATTCGTTATCCAACAGAGAAATTCGATTGACCACCCCGGTCGCCGTGTCCAATCCCCCCGAGACATTAAATCTCGAAGCGGTAACGGTCTTGCCTACCAGGGACATGGCATAATTGGTTTTGCTGTACTCCGCCAGCTCCATCATTTGTTGCATTGTAGAAAACTGCGCCATCTGGGTCACAAACTGCGTGTCGTCCATCGGGTTCAGGAAATCCTGGTTCCGCATCTGGGCGATCATCAGGTTGAGAAAATCCGAAGGCTTCACGGTCGCGTTATCTTTTTTGTCCGTGAACACCGCGTCATATACGCGCGGTGCGCCCATTTGCCGGTCTATGCCGCTGGCGCTTGTGTCTGCCATTCTTCGTCTTCCTCCTCTCCTGACTTGTCTGATTCGCTCCTGGCTGCGCCCGCATCCTCTGTTCGCTCAGTCATGTACGTTTGGTGTACACTCCTTCGCGCCCATCGTCGCTTGCCTTGCCAGTACCAAATCATCCTGCGTCATCTTGTATGTCTGATTCGCTTAACCAAATCATCCTGCGTCATCTTGTTTGTCTTGTTTGTCTGATTCGCTTATATGTATCTGTCGAGTTCCGCGTCGCTCAGCAGGATTTCCCTTGCAGGGCCGGCCAGTATGGCTTCCGCTTCTTCGGCTGCGCCGGAGATTGGTCCGCTGCCGGTGTTTTTCCCGGCTTCGTCCTGATTCTGATACTGCGTGAACTGGCTAAACTGATTGAAACTGTTGAAACCGGCGAAATACGCCTCTGCTTCCTCGCCGGCTCCGGCTTGCGGAACCGCTTCCCGCACTTCGACCCGGATGGGCTTTAATGCGTCTTGCAAGGCCTGGATATCCTGGTTGATCAGGCGCGCCGTCTCGGCGCTGGCCGTGATGATCCGCAGGGTGGTCCTGCCTTCCTTTGCCAGCAGCTTCAC
>Ga0099364_10005346_pt1 | contig 19100 bp, 19 predicted proteins | sample TergutTh196P3_FD_73070 | JGI IMG/M metagenome (GOLD analysis project Ga0099364, IMG submission 73070) | Microcerotermes parvus P3 segment gut microbial communities from Pointe-Noire, Republic of the Congo - Th196 P3 | ecosystem: Host-associated > Arthropoda: Insects > Digestive system > Gut ...
TATCTGCTTACCCAACTACACTATACCACAATGCCCCCCGTGAGGCAAATCCACTTTCATACAATTTTTGTGCCTTTCGCGTCAAGTGACGCGCAGCGGCACAGCGAAAGGAATGACACTTACCATGAAACACACAAGCAAATTCCTGGCAATCTTCCTCACCCTAGCAATGGTTATCGGGCTGCTGGGGGCGGCGGCGGTCCCCGCAGGCGCGGCAGGCGCGGTTTCCTGCAACGTCTGCAACGACACAGGCGTGGACGGGCCTAAGCTTTGCTTCCTCTGCGGCGGCATGTGCATTTTGACTGTGGGCGGGGCAAAGCCCACAAGCTGGGCAGGTCAGCCTGGCCTAGATATTGTCACCGCTTCCATAACTGTCCCCAACAGCGTAAGCGAAATCACGGACGACGATATCGGGTTGTTGTCATTCACGGATGACGAAATCGAGTCATGGGGTTTGCCGGAGTATGCCGATCCTTATGTCTTAACCGTGACGGTCTATACGGATGCTGCGTACACGGCTCCCGGTCCGGTTTCGCTGACGGAGGGTGTGCCCAAAGAAGTGTATATCCATGTAGATAACGGTTTACAGGTCGGCTTCGTGGGGTATGGGGTTTTTTACTGCATTACTGTGACCAGGAGCGCGGCGGACGATCACCCCTGCATCAACGGCCATACCTGGGAACCTTGCCCAGATGGACAGAATTGCCAATACCACGGGCCATATTTTCCCGGCGTCATTCCTCTTCACCACACATGCCAGAACTGTTCCGCTACTGAAGCTTGCGAGGACAGCAACAGCGACGGCAAGTGCGACAAATGCGGGCAGGATATGAGCCCGCCCCACGCCCATACACCGGGAGCAGCATGGACAAAAGACGCGACAGGGCATTGGAAAACGTGCGGCGGCTGTACCGATAAATTAGATTTCGCGGCCCACACGGCGGGCAGCTGGATCATTGACCTTGCCGCCACCCATACGACTGCCGGCAGCAGGCACAACGAGTGCACCGTATGCGGCTATGTCACTACGGAAGCAATCCCGGCCATAGGGCACACCTACGGGAGCGCGTGGGTTACTGACGCAACCGGCCACTGGAAAGAGTGCTCTTGCGGCGACAAATCCGGCTTTGCGGCGCATACCCCCGGCGACTGGATTACCGATACTGAGGCCACAGAAACTGCGGACGGTACAAAGCACAAGGAATGCACAGTTTGTGCCTTCGTCACTGAAACAGGCACAATTCCTCGAACCGGCGACGGTCACACCCACACACCGGGAGCAGCATGGGTAAAGGATGCAACGGCGCATTGGAAAACGTGCGGCGGCTGTACCGATATATTAGATTTCGAGGCGCATACGGCGGGCGAGTGGATCGTTGACACTGAGGCAACCGCAACCACGGACGGCAGCAAGCATAAAGAATGTACCGTTTGCAAGCATGTAACCGAGGAAGAAGTGATTCCCGCCACCGGCAATCCCGCCGCACCTGACAAGATTTTCGATTGGTTCGGCAGCTGGATGCCCACCTGGCTGGCCACGGCGTTCTCCTGGGTGACGAAATATATTTTCTTCGGCTGGCTGTGGGGACGCTGGCTCTAATAGTTTTATTTCCGGCTCCCCTTGCCGCAAAGCGGGGGGAGCCATATCAACACCAATACTATTTAGGGGAGAGAACAGCATGAAAAAGCTCTTGGCAATTCTCATGGCGGCTGTGCTGTTGCTGGGCCTGGCGGCCTGCAACCTCGGCAGCAAGGACAAAGAAGAAGATACGGATCTGATTCTGGGGGCATGGGCGCTATATGCCTACGAAGAAAACGGCGGAATCACAGATTTTGAGCCTGACGACTTCAACAACGGGCATGTTTTCATCTTCGAGGAGGATAGGACTTTTATCGGGGCGTTGGAGTCCGACGCCTGGAGCGGTACATGGAAAAGAACGGGCGATACTTATGAGCTCATTGAACCCTCATATGGTGAAACACTGAATGCCAGAATAGAAGACGACGTCACGATTTTCATCAGCGGCTACGGCGAAAGAACCTATGTCGGAAAACGATCGGAAGCAGAGCCTGGAATCATGACTTTGGTGACGGATTTCGGCGGTGAGGATGGGCGTAAGGAATACCCCGTAGAATACGACGACTACGAGGGCGACGGCTATTCCGTGTGGGAGATGGCCATGGGCCTGAGCGAGCTGACCGGCCTGGACTTCACCCTGCTGGAGGTTTCGCCCGTTGGCGGTGCGGGCTTTATCATCACATGGTCGCCCGAAAGCTCTCTTTTCGGCATGGGCGACAGGGAGCAGAACGAGGAATTCCAGTTCTTCGACTACGACAGCATGGCCTGGTTCATGCTGGACAGCCTCTGGCAGACCATACGTAAGAACATTCCCGCCGCGACGGAGGAGGACATCTTCTACGCCATGGAGGGCGGCAAAGCCTTGGTGTTGGAAAACCTTTCGCCTCCTATGGATTTCACCTTGGAAACGCCTTATATGGGAAGCGCGTTCTACTTTGCTCACCAGGATGGCCGGGGCGACATCATTGACGATATCAATCCCGCCGACATAGACCCCGCCGATGTGCATTGGGCCGGGGAATACGGCAGCGAAATTGGAAAGCTGAACATCGTTAACTACAACGGCAGGTCCTTCCGTTTTACGCTAGACAACGTCAACGACAGGGAGGAGGGCGTAGCGGCCCTTGATCCTGAGAATCCTCTGGAGGCATCTTACGCGCGGTTCAACTTCCACTTCAATATGAGCGACGAGTCGGTCGTGGTTCTCGATGAAGACGACATTTTCTACGGCACCTATATCAGCACCGCCAACGCAGTCGGTTAGAAAAGGAGATTTTGCATATGAAACACATTTTATCTGCGGCACTTGTTCTGTGTATGGCGCTGATGTTCTTTGCCTGCGGGGAAGCACTTGTTTTCAACTCGCCATCGGATTTGCCGGAAGGCACGGAAACCCTGGTTATTACTGAGGCCGATCAATCCGGCGGAGCGTACTACGTCAAGGCGCAGGCAGGTGGCCAAAGCTATACATTCAAGCTGGCCGACGATTTCGTGGCGATGGCCTTCGAGCCCGGCACGGTGGGCGCAATTTACATGCTGGACTACAACAGCCCGGAGGATTTCTATTCTCGATGGTATCTGCTTGCCAAGGAACACGGTGGGCTCGGCACGGTATTTTCCTTTGCTTTTGCGGGCGGCGCGCTCGTCTCCCTCAAGGACCCCGCCCAGCCCCCCCCGCCGGACGGCCCGCCGATGCAGGGAACATCGCTTCCCGAGGGCGTGGAGTACGTCGAGGAATATGAGCTCCAGAGCGATCCCGGTGACAACATGTCGGCGGAAGGCGCAGCAGCCGCGCTGTTCAGCGCTATCGTACTCCTGCACGACGACTTCTATACCCCCGGCGACGCCGTGGCCATCACACTAACCGGCCTGGAGACTGTTGATGGCGAGGACGCCTACCTGTATACAATTCTGCTGCCTGACGGCAGTGAGTCGAAGCACGCGGTGAATTACCGGGGGGATGTCTACGTGCTCCAGGGCGATGATTATATGCTCATTTTTGGGGACGGCCCCAGCGTCACTGTCACGAACGCTGAGGACGCGGAAGTGATACTAAACGACGCCATCCATACGCTGACCCAGGAAATGGCCGCGAACGGCCCCATCGCCCTGGTGGCGAAGGGGGAGGATACCGTCAATGGACAGAATGCCTGGCTGTTCGACTTGGGCGCGGACTTGCTGGAAAAATTCGTGGCGGAATACCACTTTGCCGTAACAGATAACGGCGAGGTACTGGTGATGGACATCCAGAGCGGCGGGGACTATGTGCCCCACGCGGTGGGGTAACGGCATGAAAAAGGACAGGAAAAGCGTAATAAACATCGTGCTGATGATCCTTTTGGCGCTGATGGGGCTGGCCGTGCTGGCGGCGGGGGTCTATTATGCCATCGTATTCCTATTTGTTTCAGCAATCTGATAATTTGAGGTGAGGAGACGCTATGAAAAAAATTCTGCGAATTTTCCTGGCACTGGTTTTCACGGGCAGCTTGCTCTTTGCGCTGTACGTACCCAGCAACGCCGTCTATGCCAACGAATGCGGGCTGTCGCTGACGAAAAACCCAAGCTTCAGCGAAGACGGCTATTACTACATGAGCTTTACCATTAACACCGGGCGGTACCCTGGCAGCTACGGCAGCTATGACAAGACGAAGGTGAAGTTAACCCTGTATAATTCCGCAGGTAAAAGCGTGACGAGTTGGGACGAAAAATCCTACAACCCCAACACAACGATCACGCGCAAGCCCGGATATAACTATAACAAAAACCTGTCCAGCGGCACCTATACCATGAAGGTGACCGTCACCCTCGTCGGGGAAAGGTGGAATGGCTACAGCTATGAACAGGCTTCGCTGACGTTCACGTGGAGCTACAACATCAACCATACCCAACCTGCCACAGCCAACTTGGACAAAGTGGAAATCGTGCGCCGCGACGACGGCAGCTATGCCAACAAAATTATATTCGGCCACAGCGGCGCCAAGGGCCAGGTGCTCAACATGGAGATCTACGACCAGTGGAACAGCCGGGTATACAGCACGACAGGCAGTGCCATCTCTTACACCAGCGGAACTTACTCCTTCAGCTGGGGCGGTTATCCCTCCGGCGGCGGGATGCAGTGCGACAGCGGGGAGTATACCATCAAATACTGGTTCAGCGGAAAAAACGCCAAACAGACCAAGCGCTACCTGACGATTTATTGAGGAGGTGAACGGCTGTGAAGAAATTTTTTATGATTCTGCTGGCGGTTCTGCTGTGTTGCGGCCTGTTTGCCTGCGGGGATAAAGACAATGAAAAAGAAGACGATTCCGTTATTGACACTACTCCAGAGGTGTGGCAGGAAGTGCGTGGCAACTTTGCCCGGGGGGGAAGCAGCCAGTACAACAACGCCACACTGCAAATGTTGTACCTGGGCAACGGCTGCGTCATGTTCGAGTTCAATCTCATGGAGGGCAGCGAATCGGAGGACTGGGCCTGGGATGTGGTGCTGCCTTTCGTCGCGCTGATTGATGACGATGGCGTCGGGTGTTACGAATCTGACCCGGAAAGCGAAAACCCATTACGCATCACCCTGGAGCTCTCCGAGGACGGTCAAACCGTGACAGCAACGCACACAGGTGAGATGCCCATCTCTTGCGAAGGCGTATATGCGTTCATGAGTGATGGCCTGGAGGTCAGCGAGGTGTCCGCGGCGGCAATACTGGATCATCTGCCAACGGCGGCCACCAGCCTGAACCACAACCTTGGGGCGTACAAGATGACCTACAGCGAGGAAGTGATCGCCAACTGGTTCTACCCCGTGACAGCCACCTTCGACGACACAGACGCGGTGCTGGCTAAGTTCATCATCGCAAAAGACCTAAGCGCGGTCTATCGCGTGGATGATGACATTGACCCAGTGCTGATCTTCGGCAGCACCCAAACCATGTTGGACTACGAAAGCTATGTTTATCCAGATGCCGATGAGGAAACCGACGGCGAGCCAATTGCTGTGCCCTTGGTTGATGTGATTTCCGAGGCGGGCTTGATGCTTGAACCGGGCAGCACGAGCAAACTCATCGTTGTTCTGCCATGGGATTTCGATTGTGCGATTGAGACAGCGTCTTCCAATGCTTCTGTTGTCACCGTGAATGCAGCCGGGGAGATCAAGGCTGTCGCGGCAGGCACAGCGACGATCTCCGGCACGATCACCGTGGACGACGGCAGTAAGGTGTTTGAGATTGAGGTTTCTGTGAGAGGTGAAGGCGGGGATGCGGAAGCCGTAGAGGCATTAGCAGAGGAAGCGGCGGGGTGAAGATAGTCAGGAGCTAGAGGGGACAGCTGGTGATCCTGAATGTCTTGAGGGAAGGAGTTTGTTGTATGAAAGCCAAAAAAGCTGTCGCAACGCTCCTGTGTGCCCTGCTGATTATTCCCATCCGTGCATCCAGTTCTTCCGCGTATGCACTGACGAACATCAGTGGTACGACCACCGGCATTTCCATTGCCGATGGTAGCAGCACGGCTGTTTGCTCTGTTACAGGATTTCAGAAATACGTAACCGGATGCTCCATTGAAGCTTGTCTTCAGCAATACGAGAACGGCGAATGGAACACCATCACTACCTGGCAGAAGAGCTTCGACTGCTATCGCGGCTCACTCACAGGGACAGTTGAAATCACCAGAGGCTATGACTATCGCATCCAGGCAACGTACACCGCCACATCGGAAGCAACGACCGAAACCTTTACAATCACCAGTGGCGTGAAGCACTACTAGCATAGGGTCCTATGAAGAACTCGCAATCCCATGGACTACTTGAAAAATCCCACCTAACGCGCTATAATAATAGCAGGAAAGCAAACGAAAGCAGCGATTATACAGATGGGGCAGGTGGGATATGTACAAAAAAGCGGACAGGGAGCAGCTGAGCGTGGAAGAATTCTTTCTGCCGTTCGGAGGTCAGTTGAGCGCTGACAACCGGTGGGTGAAGCTGGCGCAGGTGATGCCGCGGGATACGGTGGAGGACATCTACGCCGAAAAGTTCAAGAACGACACGGAGGGCGGGAACGTGCCGATCCCGGCGCGGGTGGCGTTTGGGGCGCTGAAGATCAAGGCGGAGGAGGCGTTCACGGACGAGAGGACATTGCTGTTCGCAACGGAAAACCCCTATGCGCAGTACTTTCTTGGCTTCCGCGAATTCCAGATCAAGCCGCCGTTCGACCTGTCGATGATGGTGCATTTCCGCAAAAGGTTCACGGCGGAGGACATCGCGAAAATCAATGAGGAGCTATACCGGCGAACCCACCCTCCCAAAAACCCGCCCGAAGGCGGCGGCACTGGCGGCAACAAAGGCACTCTGGTGCTCGACGCCACCGTCGCGCCCGCCGACATCCGCTACCCCACCGACCTGTCGCTGCTCAACGAGTGCCGCGAAAACCAGGAGAGAATCATCGGCGAACTGTCGAGACGAGCGAAGCGGAAAGGCCGCGTGCTGGCCTATCAACGCAAGAAGGCGCACGCAAAATACCTGAAGGTCGCCAAGCAGAAAAAGGCCCGGAAGAGCGCAATCAAAAGGGCTTGCAGAGAGCAGGCCGAATATCTTGAGAAGAACATCGAAACCATTGATACGCTTGTGGTTGCGCTGGGCGCAGAGGCCCTGAGCGAGCGTCAGTTGCAACGGCTGGAAGTCATCGAAACCGTGCTCCGCCAGCAGAAAGAACACCTCGCGAACCCTCAAAAAGCTATCGAAAATCGCATCGTGAGCCTGCGGCAGCCCTTCGTGCGGCCCATCGTGCGGGGCAAGGCGGGCAGGCCGACAGAGTTCGGCCAGAAGCTGGCCTTCAGCGTGGTGGACGGCTTCACCTTCATAGACGTGCAGAGCTTCGACAATTTCAACGAGGGCATCACGCTCATCGCCAGCGCGGAGAAGTTTTACGCGCGGCACGGCTGCTGGCCCGAGGCGATCCTGGCCGATAAAATCTACCGCACAAAAGACAACCGCGCGTTTTGCAAAGAACACCGTATCCGGCTTTCCGGTCCGCGCCTGGGCAGACCAAAGCAAGCGAAATCCAGGCGGATCGGGAGCAGGCCTACCGCGACAGCTGCGACCGCAACATCGTCGAAAGCCGCAACGGCATCTCCAAACGGCGATATGGCCTGGGCCGCATTTTCGCCTATCTCCAGGATACCTCTCAAACCGAAGCCGCTATGTCCGTGTTCGCCATGAACGCCGCATGGTGCCTCAAGGCGCTCTTGCGACTGCTGCTGGGGGCCCGACTGAGGGGTGTGCCTGGTTCTTCATAAGACCCTAATTCTGATATAGATGACCTTATTCTTTATGCGATTTATGGAAAAAGAGAATTGCGGGTTAACGTCTATGGATGCTCATTTGGCTCGGTAGACCAGAGGCTGTGGAGAGATATTTTTGAGGGACGCAACAATCCCAGTTTATTTTACAGAATATATCGCTTATACAAATGGGTAAAAGATAAGTGGTGCAGAGATCTCCAAGCAAAACATATTGTGACAGCTTATAATGTCCTTGATGCAATTTTCTATGATGAGGATGATGAGGTTTTTAGGAACACAAAAGATCTTTTTGAAAACAACACAGATGAATTCATTGACAAGTGTTGCGACGCGACCATTCAGGTATTCATTAGAAAATATGGACTCGAAAACAAAAAAGATTTAGGTGCTTTTCTTGCAAAGAAAGAACTTATCAAGCCTGTTTTTGATGAATGCTCAATTTTCTATTTCAATCCTTTTCTGTATTGGTCTAACAATTTTATCTGGCTATTATCTTCGAAATCAAGAATCACTATTTGGTGGGGAGTCCGTCAACTCAAGTTAACCAATGAAGCTATTGAGTTTGTTGATGTTGCTTCTGCTTGTGAGTAGAGCTTTTCGTCTTTATCAAATAGCACTCACTCTGCAATCAAAAAAAAGAAGTGCCCAAAAAGCGTCTTTACAAAAGGGAAAAAGCATGATATAATATAAGCATGAGAAAACAAACAATAGACGAAACCCGTCGCTGCCCGAAATGCGGGCAAGCAGAAAACCAAATCAACGCGGGATACAATCGATCAGGCACGCGGCGCTGTCTTTGCAAAATTTGCAATTACAAATACACGTTGGGCGGCAAGACGCGGGCGTATCCGGAGGAAACGAAGCAGCAAGCGATGAAAATTTATTACTCCGGCGTCAGCGGAAGGGGCGTCGGCAAATTAATGGGCATTGGGAAGAACACGCTGTACGATTGGATTAAAAAAAACGGCTGAGGAATTGTTGAAAAGTGGAAAACCGGGGTCGGCGTTCGAGCTTGATGAGCTTTACTGGTACATTAACGAAAAAGCGAAGACAGAGACCCGCGAAAACGTATATCTCATGACCATGATTTGCCCGGAACCCCGCATGGTTGTTGGGTTTGAGGTCGCCATGGACAAGGGCGCGTATCACATTCAGAACATCGTGGACAGTGCGCCGGAGGCCGATTTTTACCGCACGGACGGCTATTTCGGCTACCTTGACGTGGTGTTTCCCGGTGATCATGTGCGCAATGTCCGCGACAAGAAAGATACGCACAACGTTGAGAGCATCAACGCCGACCTGCGGCACTACATCCCGGTTCTGGCCCGCCGCAGCCGCTGCTTTTGCCGCAGTCTTGAAACCCTCCAGGCTGTCATCGAAGTCTTCGTTGACGCCTACAACGCCTTCGGAATTGCCAAACTCAAACACCGCGTCCCTGTTGAGCATAAGTCACTCGAACGACCAAAACATCTCCACAAGTTTCGCGATCCTCGTTGTTCGATTCTGGATTTTTTATAAAAGACGCAGTAGGGCACACCTCAAAAAAATTTCCACTTGACCTTTTCTTTGTTTCGTGATATACTGGTACAGTAAAGTAAACGATTCCACAGTTAACGAATTCAAAGTGCCATTGGCCTTACTCCACCCCAACGAGCCTGCGGGCTCGCCGGGGACCCCGGGTAGGCGGATGGCGCTTTTTTTGTTTCCCAACCCACAATCGAATATTTTATGCGCATAACAGCGGCCCAATTGGCTTGATTTCAAGACTGCGGGGCCGCTGTTTTGTTATATCAAAAGCCTTTAAAAAGGCTTGAACAAAAAAGAAAGGAACTAAACAACATGTGCAACCCCTGCCTCGACGAATACTTCGTCAACTTCGACACCCTGGACGCCATGATGGACTACCATGGCGCGCTCACGCGGGAAACCCAGTGGCTGCGCACGCCGGTGAAAAACCTGCGCGTGATGCCTCTGGAAAACCAGCCGCTGTTCATCGACCGCTCCCTCTTCGACTACGATGTCTCGGAGGAGGCCATCGCGGACACGGCTGCGCGCCTGGGTCTGGCGATCCGGACCGACGACAATCCGTACTACCGTCCCCTGCGGGACACGGCCCGGAGGAGCTTGCTCGACCGGGCCAAAATCAGCGGCACCGCGCTGCCCAAACTCAGCCGGGAGGATCTGGCGAACATCATCAACACCTGCCTGGCTTTGTTCGGCAGCGAAGCCCTGCTGCTCATCCGTTACGAGAAGGTGGCCGCTGTCCATTCCGGCGACACCCGCGACTACTCCATCCTGCCCATTGACGCGCTGCTCTCCTACCTGAAAGACGGCCTGGAGTCACGCTTCTACGGTGCGGTATTCGAGCGCGGCTACAGCGACCACGCCACCACCAGCGCCTCCTTCATGCTGCCGGGGCAGAGAAATGACCTGCTCGCCACCTACGCGAAAACTCTTGAAGCTCACGGCAAATCGGCTCTGGCCGACGCCCTCATGCCGGGCATCCGCTTCACGACCTCGGATGTGGGGTTTTCCTCGGCGAAAATCTCCGCTCTGCTGTACGGCCTGGAGCTGCCCTTTTCCATCGGCGGCGTGGTGGCCGTGGAACACCGCTGGGAGAAGAAACCCGATGAGTTCGCCAACGCCATCGACCAGGCATTCGCCCAGTTCGGCAATGTCATCACGAGACTGGAGGAGCTCGAAAACGTCATGCTGGAGTATCCCGTAAACGCCATGATCGCCATGAGCAAACGGCTGAGCCTGCCCAAAAAGGCGGCCATGGAGGCCGTCAACATGTTCGAGATGACCTGCGGCCCCACGGCGACGGCCCACGATGTGTTTATGGCCATGCAGGAGGTTCTGTTCCTGCTCAAGACCGATCACACGCCCCAGGCCAAGCTGCTGGCAGTGGAGGAAACCCTTGCCCGGGCGCTGGCACTGCCCTGGACGGAATTCGACCTTGCCAAAGTGGAGGGCTACTGCTGATGCCGAAACTGCTCTGCGACACCACGGGCATGACCCGCGAACGCTGGCTTGAATGTAGAATGCACGGCCCGGACGGTGACATTCCCTATACCATCGGCGGCAGCGATGTCGCCGCGGTATTGGGGGTGAGCCCCTGGGTAACTCCCCTGGAGCTATGGCGCATTAAAAAAGGGCTCATGCAGCCCGACGACACTGTCAACGCCGCCGCGAAAGCGATGGGTCTGCTGATGGAGCCCATCGTCGCGCAATGCTACGCCAAGGCAACCGGCAACACGGTGATCGAAGACACCGGGCTATACCAGCATACGGATTACCCCTATGCCCTGGCCAACTTGGATTTCAGGATCAATGAGGCCGGGCGCGAAGGCGTGCTCGAGTGCAAGACCACAACCTACCACAAAGCCGGCGATTGGGCTGACGATCAGATTCCATATCACTATGAAGTCCAGGTGCGCTTTTACCTGGCCGTGATGGACCTGGACTTCGCTGACATCTGCTGCATGTGGGGTTTCAACGCCGAAACCGATATGGCCATCCGCCGCGTCAACCGCGACCGGGTCATTGAGGCGTACATCTTCGAGCAGCTGGACGCGTTTATTACCAGCCTGCACAGCGACCTCCCGCCTGACATGGGCGGCGTGAAGCCGGTACTGCACTGGCTGCTCTGGCACGCGTCTACGGCGCCAGCAAAGCCGGACTGCCCACCATCGAATTCTGTGAGGAGCAGACCCATGACATCCATCGGCTCTTCATGCTGCAGATGGAAACGAAATCGCTGCGGGATCAACTCGCGGACAAAGAAAAGGAGTTTGACGCGCACAGCGTGCGGATCGCCGAACAGATGCGGGACCACGAGCACGGCGTGCTGGAGGAATCGGATGAGCGCTACAGGGTTGACTTTGTCACCCGTGTGACACGCCGGCCCGACAGCAAGGCGCTGAAGGCGGATTACCCCGATGTTTATGCCGCAGTGCTCAAAGCTTCTGAGAGCAGGAAAATCAAAATAACAGTCGAGCCCACTTAAGGCGGAAAGGAAAGTATCATATGATTTGCAGTTTTCAACGGCTGCTCTACCCAAAATGCACGGCAGCGCAATACGACGGCGGCTATGCCGTGGCGCTGTTCAAGCTCCACGAAAAAGTGCCTGACGCAAACGGATTCCCAATGGCCCAAGTCAAGGTGGTGGGCCATTGCCTGCCCCTTGCCGACGGGCTGCGGTTCCGCTTGCATGGCCGCTGGAGCAACAGCAAATACGGCCCGCAGTTCGAGCTAGAGAGCTATGAGGACATGATCGCCCCCGGCAAGGAAGGCCTCATCGCCTACCTTTCCTCCGGGCTGCTCAAGGGCATCGGGCGCATAACCGCCGAACGCATCTACGACATTTTCGGTGACAGCACCTTGGACGTCCTCGACAACCGGCCCGATGATCTGCTTAAAATTCCCGGCATCAGCCCGGCCAAGCTCAGCCGCATCATTGACGGCTACTTATTATCCCGCGGGGCGCGCGAGGTGGTTTCCCTCCTCGCACCCCACGGCGTGGGCGCCAACAGGGCGGTCAAAATTTTCAAGCAGTTCGGCCCCCGGGCCACGGAGATCATCAAAGCCCATCCCTATCAGCTGTGCGAGATGTCCGGCATCGGCTTCATCACGGCGGACGCCATCGCAAAAAGCATGGGCCTTGCGCCCCTGTCAAGCGAACGCATCCGCGCCGGGCTCCTCCAGGTGCTGAAGGACACCGAAACCAGCGGGCATCTCTGCCTGGAAAAGCACCGGCACCGCGACCTGTGCGCCGAACTCCTTGACACGCCCGGCCTGACGGATCAGGATCTCATGGAGGAGGCGTACCAGCTGCTGCTGAACGGTGCCTTGGTTGTCTACCGGGATTATGTCTACCGGGCCGTGACCGCGCAGGCGGAACAGGGTATCGCCAAGCGTGTGCAGGAACTGCTAATTGGCCGCGTCCCCAAATTCAAACGGGATTTGGACGCGGAAATCAAGCGGGATGAATCAAGCCAGGGTATCACTCTGGCCCATGAACAGCGGCAGGCGGTAAAAACCTGCCTGTATTCGCCCCTGAGTATCATCACGGGCGGGCCGGGTACGGGCAAAACACTGGTGCAGCGCACACTGCTGAACGTGTATCTGCGCGAACATCCCGATGCGAACATCGTCTGCTGCGCGCCTACGGGCCGCGCGGCCCGGCGGATGGAGCAATGCACCGGCGTTTACGCCTCAACGATCCACAAGGCGCTGAGCCTGATGGCTGGGGAGGACGGCTCTTTCAACGAGCCGAAACCCCTGGAGGCCGACTTGGTCTTGGTGATCGCCTGCGGGCGCGTGCCCGTTGTCAAGCTGGACAAGGTCTACCGCCAGGATGCGGGCAGCATGGTTGCCGCCAACGCGGCGAAGATTCGCCATGGAGCATTGCAGCTGGAATACAACGATGAATTTCAGTACCATGCCTGCGCCGATCTGGATATGTCCGCCGGCATCATCGAAAAACTCTATTTGGATGAGGTGAAGCGCTGCGGCTTGGATAATGTCGCCCTGCTCACGCCTTACCGGCAAAAAACCGCGACCGGGGCCAATGCCCTCAACGAGCGGCTGCGGGAGCGCGTGAACCCCGCCGGGCCCGGCAAGCCCGAACTCGCCTGCGGCAAGCACTGCTTCCGCCTGGGCGACAAGGTGATGCAGATCAAAAACAAGGGCGACATCAGCAACGGCGACATCGGCTATGTGACGCGGGTCACGAAAAACGACGATGAAGCCTCCCTGCGCGTGGATTTCGGCGATGGCCGCGTGGCCGACTACGACAGCTCCGAGTTGGAGCTGTTGGAATTGGCCTACGCTTCCACAGTACACAAGGCCCAAGGAAGTGAGTACCAAACGGTGATCATCAACCTGCAAAAGGCCCATTTTATCATGCTGAAACGCCCCCTGGTCTACACGGCCATCACCCGGGCCAAGGAACGCGTGATCCTTGTGGGGGAACGCCAGGCCCTCGCCATGGCCATCCGAACGCCCGACACCGCAAAACGCGGCACTATGCTTGCCGCGAGAATAACAGAATAGGAGTTGACATCATGACCTTACTCGAAAAATTGCAAGAGCAGAGGGCTGCGCTGGAGGCCAAGGCCCCCCTCGAAGCGGAGCAGCTCTGGCTGCTCCAGGAGGTGATCTACCGCGTCGGCGTGATTGAATGCTGCAAGGCATTTCAGGCCTCGGCGCCCGCCGCCACCGACGCGAAGGTGCTCGGGCCGCACTACAAGATTGTGGACGCCTACATTCACCACCTGACCCAGGAGCGGCAGTTCGGACAACCCGCCGACGAAGCGCAGCGGAAACAGCGCGAAACGGCCCTTGCGAGCCTGAACAAGGTAATCGCGGACTACAAGAAGCGCTTCCAGAGCTACCGCCCTGGCACGCCGGAACAGTACGCTGCCGACATCGGCCGTGCGCTTCAAACCGTGCTGCCCGCCTGGATTCAACACCGCAACTGCTATATTGACGTAAAAAAGGAGATGACACAATGAACGCATTAGAAATGATCAGCACCATCAATGCCGTGGAGGGCTTCAACCCTATGGAGCTGGCGGTGAAATACACTGACCTGAGCACCGGCGAAAGCCGTGATCGTCTGCCCGTTATGGCGCAAATGGCCTGGTTCCGGCTGAAATACCCGGAGGGCCGCGTCGCCATCACGGTGCAGGCCGCAAAGGAGTGCTTCGTCGCTACGGCACGGGTGTACAAGAGCTACGACGACCCGCCGGAACATTTCCTGGCCGAGGCCACGGCCTCCCGGGGCTATGTGCAGGACAAACCGACAATCTCGCCCCGGGAATGGGCGCAGACCGCCGCCGTGGGCATTGCCCTGCGCAATGCCGGATTCGGCTTGCAGTTCCAGACCGCCGGGGAGGGATTTGAAACGCCCGCGGTGGATGAACTGGGTGACGATACCAGCGAACCTTTAAGGATCGCGCCGAAGGCGACTGCCCCGGCGCAGCCGGTGACCTATGAGAAGGCGCTGACGCTGAAATGCCCCATCAGAAAGTATGCGGACAAAACGCTCGGCGACCTGATCACTCTCGACCCCAAAGCCCTGGTCTGGATTACGGAGCACTTTGAGGGCGATATAATGGAAGCGGCAAAGCTCATCTGCGAACACGCGGAGAAAATGGCCGCATAAGTCAAAAAACAACAAGGGGGAATGGGTTATGGCCATTCCCCCGGAAAGGAGCGCCCATGATAACCTACCGCATGGCGGATATCCTGCCGTTGCTGGGCCTGCCCGAGCCGCCGCAGTATCGCCGGGATTACTATGTACCGTGCCCCCGCTGTGACAGCGAACAGGGCAAGCACCTGAATATCCATTTGGAGAAGGATGTGTTCCGCTGCCCGCGCTGCGGCATCCAGGGCGGCGTGTTTGATTTATACGCCCTATATACCGATATACCGCGGGATACCGTGCTCGCCGACCTGCGTACCAGAACGGGCAACAGCAGCGTGCCGGTACAGCACAAACCAATGTCGGCGCCCCCGGCGGAAACACCCTGCGCGGATATTGCCATGCGGGACGCGGTCTATCGGGCGCTGCTAGCAAAGCTATCGCTAGCGCCGGATCATCAGCATAATCTTACAAACCGGGGCTTGTCCCCGGAAGCGATCGCCCGGAACGGATACCGCACCACGCCACTTGTCGGGATCAAAGCCTTGGCAAAGCAGCTTCTGGCTGAAGGACATGCCCTCCAGGGCGTGCCGGGTTTTTTCCGTGACAACGACCAATGGTCCTTTGTGCCTGAACAGCGCGGTATATTGATCCCTGTGCGGGACGTGCAAGGCCGCATCCAGGGCCTGCAGGTACGCCGAGACAACGCTGAAAAGCGTAAGTTCCGATGGGTTTCCAGCGCAAGTTATCCGGACGGCTGCCGTGCAGAGGGCTGGACGCATTTCGTTGGTTCCCCGCGGGAGAAGATCATCCTGATTGAGGGACCGCTGAAGGCCGATGTGGTGCACCACCTTACGGGGCATTCCGTTCTGGCTGTGCCCGGCGTGAACGCCCTGACGCATTTGGAGAAAGCCCTGCTGGCTTTGCGGGAGCTTGGCGTGCGGCACATTATGACCGCCTTTGACATGGATTTTCTGAGCAACCCCCATGTGCAGAGCGGTTATGACGCCCTCACACAAAAGCTCATGTCGCTGGGCTTCCGCTACGGTACCTACCTGTGGAACCCGGGCTACAATGGTCTGGACGACTACGTGTGGGAAGGCTGCCGACAGGCCGGATATGAACAAAGTAATTGAAAAAAGCTCCTCTGATTGCGCTGTGTGCGCGTCAGAGGAGCTTATATCGTTGCTCAATATTCATGCGTTAACTCATCGGAATACCCTCCACAGGCCCTTCCCACAATAATGTGGCAATCTCCACGATTTCGGGCTTCAGGTTGCCATCGCTGTCCAATAGACTCTGGCGGGGGCCGTTGTGACCTTCGGGAAACAGGGTTCGCGTCATAATGTCCTCGTCGCGATGCTGATAGTAGTAGACCTTCCACACTACATTGGGGTACTTGGGCTGCATATTGCCGTCCTCGCCCTGCACAAGGGAAATATCGAGTGAATACGCGTCCACCCTGAGCGGATAGCCCCACAGGTTGCGCCCGGGCGGGATGATGGGCGAGAGCAGAACGTCTACCAGGCGGGGGGAAATGTTGTAGAAGGTGGCCTCCGTTAGTGTGCCGGTGGCATCGTCATAGTGCCTGCTGGTCAACTCCATCACTTGCTTCGCCCAGGGCCTGCGGTAGTATTCCATGCTGAAGTCCAGCATACCCACAGTTTGGACTTTGCCTTGGCTTTCAACATCGTCAAAATGAAAGCCGCTGTGCAATTCCATGTCGTCAAGCGACAGCGTGACAGGTACACGCACGTTGAACAGCAGCACCGCGATGCCTGCCGCGCCTACCAACGAAAGCAGTACGGTCAAAAGTACCGAACGCCTGTACTTCTTGCTGTGCTTTTTATTGTATCTCTCCATTACCCCACGTCCGATTTGCAGGGCGCGGGCATCGCTTTCCTGCAGGCCCTCAAACTCCTCCCGGCAGATGGGGCAGTCTCGTATGTGCGCCTCCACAATAGCATTGGTTTTCGCGCTGGCGGATTGCCCGGCATAGGCAGGAAGCAGATCCCGCACAAATTCGCAATCAAATTGTTCTTCGTTCACAAATGATCCTCCATTTCCTGTTGCAGTTTTCGTTTGGCACGCATGAAGGTTACGCGCGCCCAGCTTTCGGTGCAGCCGAATAGTTCCGCGATTTGGGCAAAGGGCAACTCCCCGAGTATCCGCAGAGCAAACACCTCTTTATAGGGCTCGTCCATCTTGTGTAGCAGCGCGTGCAGACGCCGGGCGGCTTCCTTGTCCTCCAAGGCCCCTTCGATGGAAATGCCTAGCGCCGGCGTTTCATCCGCTTCTTCCGGCAAGGGCACTTCGCGTCCATGCTTGCGGCATTGGGATATCCAAGTGTTTTTCGCGATCTGGCACAGCCATATACGCATGTCCGCTTTAGATTCGTCGTAGCGCGAAAGGTTTTTCAATGCCTTGTAAAAAGTATCGGCGGCGAGCTCTTCCGCCGCATCTGTGTCCCGGGTCAGCCGCCGCGCGTAATTGAAAACGCTGGAAAGATAGCGCGCATATATTTCCTCGAAGTCAGTCACGCGTCGGCCTCCTTTCGCCCTGCATCTGTAATACGCACGAAGAGCGCGGGCGTTACAAGGTTTTCTAAAATGTAGCCTGCTATTCTTCCTCCCCAGTGTATATCCCCAAATCATTCCCCATTACACTGCCGTGTTGTATGCTGTGCCCGCCATGCTTATCCCGGATGCTATCTACGGCACGCTCCAATTGTTCAGTCTTCTTTGAGCCGCCCGGTGCGTCGAACAGCGATAGCTGTTCGACCGCATCTTCAGCCGGCAGCAGATTTTGCGCCGTGATCGTCAGCAGGCGGATGGGTTTCCCCCTGGGCCAGGATGCGTGAATCAGTTCCAGGCAGACCCGCACCAAATCGGCGGCAAGGTAAGTCGGCTGGACGCTCTTCTGCCGCGTGATGGACTTCAGGGCCGTATCTTTGATCGTTATCTGGACGGTGGTGCATTTCACATCTGCACGCCGCATACGATGCGCAACGCTGTCCGCCAGCACAATCAGCCCCGTGCGGATATCCTGCTCGCTGGTCAAATCCCGCTTGAAAGTCCTTCCGTTGCCGATGGACTTTGCGGGGTCGTGCTCACCGGTGCGGGCAATCGGCGAATCATCCAGGCCGTTCGCGCTGATATGCAGGTACTCGCCTTGCTTGCCGAACTGCTGCCGCAGGAAAACTTCGCTGGTATTTGCCAGGTCCCCGATAGTCTTAATACCAAACTTTTCGAGCGCGGCGGCAGTGTTGCGTCCCACCATAAACATCTCGCCCGCCGGCATGGGCCAAAGAATCCGCTGATAGTTTTCGCGAGTGATATGCGTTACGGCGTTGGGCTTTTTGTAGTCGCTGCCCATCTTGGCAAACAGCCTGTTCCAGCTGACCCCGACGGAAATCGTAATGCCGGTTTCCCGGGCCACGCGCTCACGGATCTCATGTGCCATTTCAAGCTCACTACCCCGGAAGAAAGTCATGTCCAAAAAACTTTCGTCGATGCTAGCGCGTTCCACATAATCCGTATACGACTCATAAATCTGGTTAATCCGCTCGCAGAATTCGCCGTATTCACGCCTGCGCGGCGGGCATAGCAGCAGCTCCGGGCATTTCAGCCTGGCGCTGTTGATCGTTTCGGCGGTTTTGATACCAAAGCCCTTCGCCAGCTCATTTTTAGCCAAAATAATGCCGTGGCGGTTCGCGGGGTCGCCCGCCACCGCCATGGGCACTTTCTTATATTCCGGATGGAAGGTTTCTTCCACGCTTGCGAAAAAAGCGTTGTTGTCGCAGTGGAAGTAGATGGGGTCAGGCATAGCTATCACCGAATTCCATATTGCTCTTTGTAGTATACCACATTTGATGCATCATCGCAATAAAAAATACGTTTTCCTGTTGCAAAACCACCTTCTCGGCGGTATAAACAAATATACAACACTATCGGGAGGTTCTGGTTGAAAGAATCTCACCTCGTGCATCACCTCAAGAAGGCGCAAAAAGCCAAGCCGCCTTAAAGGCAGCCAGGAAATGGAAGCAAGAGATTATGCTACGTCCGGCAAAATCACTTGAGCGCCAAG
>Ga0099364_10005347_pt1 | contig 19100 bp, 18 predicted proteins | sample TergutTh196P3_FD_73070 | JGI IMG/M metagenome (GOLD analysis project Ga0099364, IMG submission 73070) | Microcerotermes parvus P3 segment gut microbial communities from Pointe-Noire, Republic of the Congo - Th196 P3 | ecosystem: Host-associated > Arthropoda: Insects > Digestive system > Gut ...
GTTGTAATAATGATTTACAGTCAGAAAATGAGCAACCTTTTTTGCAGACCCTGTTCCCTCCGGTTCTTTGTGTTCATGTTTATACTTGGATATTGCTTTGGATCTCCTCGACAAATTGTGTTTTGTATTAGCGGATATTGAAGAAGAATCTCTCCAGATAGACAATGCGTCTCTGGGCATCTCCTGCCCTGCTGCTCTGGGGATATTCGTTTACAAGCCTTCTGTAGTAGTCCAGGGACAGGCGAGTATCACGGCTGGGGCTGTTGGCTTCCAGGAGCTGACCGTAGAGCCACCAGGCTTCATCTGATCCTGAGGGGTAGTGCTCCCTCATGGTATCCAGAATTACAAGAGCCGGTTCTATCCTGCCCAGGTCAAATTCCTGCCTGGCTCTTTGGACATACTCGGCCAGGGGGAGGACAGGTTCCGCAATGACAACAGGAGCGGGTATTTGCACAGGAGCAGCGGCTGATGGTGTTATCTCCGGCGATGGTGTCAGTGGCAGTGCTGTTTCCGGCAGAGACGGCATGGATGGTGTAATCTGTGCGGCACCGGCTGGTATGTCCTGTTCAACAACAGGCCAGCGGGGTTCGGCGATAACACGGCTGCGTTCAGTGGTAGAACCGGGTGGGGTTAAAACAGCAGTGCTGGGGGCTTCCACAACTGTTACCTGTACATAGTCGTTCAAGATATAGTCCTGAATAAAATCCTGTCTGTAAAATCTTAAAATATAAATTCCCGGAGCGTCACAATGAAAAATAAAGCTCTGCCCTTCTGTGATTCCTCCCTGAATGTCCAGCCGGCGGGAATCATACCTGAGACCCTGCCGGTTGGCCAGTTCGCCAAGGTAGACCCAGCCGGTTCCCCTGAAAGGAATCTCAACTATTTGACCCACAGCGGCACGTACGGTTCTGGAGAAGGTTATCTCCTCCTCCAATACTTCAGGAACAGGTCTTGCGGGAATGGCAGGGCCCGGATAAGCAGGAACCTGCTCCGTCATGGGAGGTATTTGTAGAGGCTCCGCGGGAGCAATGAATGGCGGAGGTTCAGGCGGTATAACAGGAGGCACAGGCACCGTCTCAAATTCCGGTACTTGCGGAACTGTCACAGGGTCTTCAACGGGTGCAGGTGCCGGCATTGGTGTAGGCGCAGGTGTTGGCGTGGGTGCCGGTATTGGTGTAGGTACAGGTGCTGGAACGGGCGCAGGGGTTGGTGTCGGCGTCGGAGTAGGTGTCGGTACAGGGGTTGGTGCCGGTGTTGGAATGGGCGTGGGCGCCGGTACTGGTGTTGGTTCAGGCATAGGTTCTATAGTTACAGGCGGCTCCTCTGTAATCACCGGGGGGACTTCCTCAAGAGGAGTTTCCGACGGGAAGGCAAACGATGGAAGTGGAGGCTCGGGCAGTTCGGGAGTACTTAAAACGGTTAGAGAGGGTGGAAGCACAACATCAGGAATATCGACACGGGCTTGTTCCACAGGCTCTGTTTCAAGTGGTGTTTCTCCAACGGATGAATCTACATCCATATATATATCTTCAGAGATAAAAAGAAGCGGATCTTCATCATCATGAGAAGGGAGTCCCGCACAAGAAATAAACAGTGCTGTGATTAAACAACATAATGGAAATAATTTTTGCTTTTTCATCAGGGAATGCCTTCCATAAGTGAATCTACTGCCGACCTTACCTGGCCTTGCCAAAAGTCGTTATTTCCGGGGATTCTCCAGTAGTGTCTGATATCATCGATGGACCAGAAAAGCCGGGGTTCACGCTCAAGCAAAAACTCGGGGAGAAAGTCCGGTTCGTCAGGGAAAAATAACTCATCAAGCGGAATGGACAAACTGACAGAGAAATTCCGGGAACCGGCATCTCCGGTTCTTCCGGAGCCTGCCGCCAGAATGATCACCAGAAGCAAAAGTGCCGCTACACCTCCCCCACAAGCAAGTACCAGCCGCCTTTTCCCGGGCTCAAGATGATCCAGCTTTGAGGCTACAAAATCAACAATGTCAGAAAATACTCCCTTAATTTTATCGAGCAAGCTAAAAATGATTTCTTTTGCTTTTTCAAGGGTTCCCATCTCAAGCATATTATACACCAGAATCAAAAAAAAACCTATAGATTGGGGATTGGGTTGTAGGTCGTGGATGGTGGGTCATGGATGAACTATTCAACTAGGTTTAACGTTAAACCTAGTTGAATAAAACCTATCATCTACGACCCATTACCCATTACCTTTTACATCCTGAGATTACCCGCTCCCTGCCTGCCAGGTCTTTCCATGTTTTAATGCTGCTGAAGCCCTGCTCTTCAAGGATGGTTCGAATCTCTGGCATTTGCTCAGGAGCAGCCTCAAGGAAGAGCCCCCCGCCAGGTAATAACCTGTCTGGTGCCTGACTGATTATTTTTCTGATTAGTTCCAGACCGTCTTCTCCGCCGTCAAGGGCAAGCCGGGGTTCCCGCTGAACTTCCGGAGAAAGGGCTGATAAGTCTCCTACCGGAATGTAGGGAGGATTACTGAGAATGATGTTAAACCGCCCGGTGATGTTTTCAAAAAGATCGCTTTGAATAATTTCTACAGCTCCTACACCCACATGAACATTGGCATTTTCAGCGGCCACATCAAGGGCATCACGTGAGATATCCGAAACGGTGACAGATAAAAATGGGCGTTCTTTTTTCAGGGAAATTCCTACCGCGCCCGAGCCTGTACAAAGATCCAGAAGACTGAGATCATTATTAACGGAGAAGGTATCAATATACTCAAGAGCCGCCTCTACAAGGGTTTCCGTGTCAGGTCTGGGGACAAGAACATGGGGATTAACGATAAAATCAAGGCCCCGGAACTCTTTGCGCCCGAGGATATAGGCAACACATTCACCCGAACGCCGCCTTTCAACCAGGCTGAAAAATTCTTCCCGTTCAGTCTCGCCGACGGTTTCCGTATCCCGAAAAAGCAATTCCTCCCGGCGTATCTTAAATGTTTCGGCCAATAACAGTGCCGCGTCCAGAGCCGGTGTATCGACGGATGAATTTTCGCCGGGCAGCTTGAGAAGTCTTAGCCCTTCAGCGAGAGTTTCCCTTAGGGTCATGAACCGAGGAGTTCTTCACGGGCGGAGAGCTTGAGTGCATCAAAAAGTTCTTCCACGTCTCCCTGCATCACAAGGTCTAGCTTATATAGCGTCAGGTTAATGCGGTGATCTGTCAGACGATTTTGCGGGAAATTGTATGTTCTTATTCTTTCGGATCTGTCCCCCGAGCCGACCTGGCTTTTTCGGGCTTCAGCCCTTTCCGCCGCGGCTTTTGCCTCTTCCATGTCATAGATTCTCGCACGAAGAATACGCATGGCCTTGGCCTTGTTTTTTATCTGGCTTTTTTCGTCCTGGCAGACAACCACAAGGCCGCTGGGCAGGTGTGTTATGCGCACTGCAGAATCGGTTGTGTTTACATGCTGTCCCCCGGCTCCTCCAGCCCGCATCACATCGATGCGAAGGTCATCCTGCTTTATATCGATCTCCGTTTCATCCGCCTCGGGAAGAACCGCCACAGTAACCGCCGAAGTGTGAATACGGCCGGAAGATTCCGTAGCGGGCACCCTCTGAACCCTGTGCACCCCCGATTCATAACGCAGGTTCTCGTAAACATTCTTCCCATCAATGGAAAAGACTATCTCCTTAAAGCCTCCAAGTTCGGTTTCGTTGCTGCTCATTATTTCAAAATGCCATTTTTTCGTCTCGGCAAAACGGGAATACATTTTATAAAGATCCGCAGAAAAAAGAGCCGCTTCATCTCCCCCTGTTCCGGCACGGATTTCCATGATGATGTTTTTTTCATCCAGAGGATCCCGGGGGATAAGAAGAAATTTTAACTTTTCCTCAGCTTCAATAATTTTAGTATCCAGTTCCCGGACTTCCTCTTTGGCAAGCTCCCTCATTTCGGGATCTTTCTCGTCCTGAACAAGAAGCTTTGCATTCTCCATTTGTTCCGTAAAACGCTCCAGCTCCCCGTTGGCGGAGGCTATCTCTCCCAGTTGAGAGTATTCCTTCATCACTTCCCGGTACTTCGCCATGTCTTTGGCGAGATCGGGGTCTTGTACTATTTTTTCCAGTTCTTCATATCTTTGCAGCATGGAATCAAGGCGATCGCTCTTCATGGGTTTAGTATAGCGGGAAAAAGCGGTAAGTGGTAAGTGGTGAGAGGTGAGTTACCCCCGACAAGGTATCCCCGACCTCTTACCATTTACATCTTAACTTTTAACACTTGCTCCGCGGATTTTTTTAATGAATTTTCTCATATTTTTTCCAAAAAACACAAGTGCCACGCATCTCCACGCAGTAATACAGTAGCAATTTATTCATGGAGGTTTTTATGGCAACAATGTTTTTACAGGAAGATGACGATCCCGTCGATATCCGGCGGGATAATGTTTTCAAGGCCGTTTTCGCAAGAGATACACCGGAATCCACAGGGGCGCTTTCAGGGCTAGTTTCTGCGCTCATTGGTAGGGATGTTTCAATCGTCTCAATACTCGCCAATGAGCCACCTGTAGGAAATATTAGGGACAGACAGATACGTTTTGACATTAACTGCAAAGCGGAAAATGATGAGCTTGTTAATGTGGAAATGTGTTTTAACCCAAATCCCTTTGAACCGGTACGCCTCGAGTTTCACACGGCAAAACTTTTCACCGCTCAGGACATCAGGGGCAGTGACAGGAAATATAGCGATCTGAAGTCGGCATACCAGATAGCTATACTGGCAAAAAGGCATTTTTTCCAAGACGAGGAATTTTTCCACACATTTGAGTATTACGACCCTGTTCATCGTGTATCCTTGAATGGCAGGAGCAGGATTATCACACTTGAACTATCCAAGCTGGTATGCATAGTAGAAAAACCCGTACAAGAGATGAGCGGACCAGAACTATGGGCTGTCTTTTTCGAATATTTGACTGACCAAAGTAAACGTGATAAAATAAATGGTATAGTAGAGTTGGAGGAGGGTATTGCCATGGCAAGCCAGGTATTACTGAGTGTCAGCAGGGATGAAGAAGAACGTGCCCGGATAATGCGGGATGAAAAGATTGAACTTGATTTCCAGGACATGATTGTTACTGCCAAACGCGAAGGGCAAAAAGAAATTCTGGAAATGATAAACCAAGCGGATTCTTTGGATGAATTAAAGCGACAAATTGGAGCGATCTGACTGTAACGGGGGACAGGGGTCAGGGAACAGTGTCTTGCCGCAAGCCCTGTAATCGGTAACCGATAACAAAGGATCACTGGACAGCACCCCTGCGAAAAGACACCTGACAAAGCCAACCCCAACGACATCCCGACAGCATGACTGACAACATTCCGACAAATTCCGCAAACTAAGGCGCGAAGACACGGAAAAGATAATAGTTTTACAGCTTATCTTCACACCCTTTGTGCCTCCGTGTGAGCCTATTCTTTAAAGTATTGATTTCTGTACCCTCCGGCTTTGGGAGTTTAAAACCGCAAATATCCAAAATAACACCAAATCTCTCTTTTAGATCATTTTCGGTATAATGTTTTTTATCAAGTGCATATTGTAAAAATTTTCTCATATATTTAGTTTTCATTTCCCAGGCATTTCTTTCGGGAGTATAGTTTATTACATTACGGTACAAGTATATGGAAATTACAAAATATACAACACACGTAAGGAATAAAATGGAATATATGAAATATGAACCTGCCACATTACTATAGAAAATTTTGTTAAACAATATCCAGCCCATGATCCCGCAAGGAACACCAGTTAAAATTATTGAAATAAATGAAAATAATATATGCCCGTCTTTACTAAGATGCAAAAATTTTTTAAGTTTTCCTTCGCTGTTCTTAACCTGGTTTGTTTTATTTTCGTCTTTAATATCAACGTCATTTTTACTTTCAACTTCAAAGGACGCTAATTCCCAACAACAGATATCTTCAATTTTGCAGTTCCCCCTTGGTTGTTTTTCATAAAAAACAGCAATATATGCAGCATGTTTAAAAATTAAATTTACCGCATCATGTAAAGCTTGTGATGAAAAATAAAGTATCAAGCTGGAAATGAAAAATATGGTCGCCATTAAAAAACACAGGAATGTGTTTTCTAGATTTATTTCTTTGAATTCTGGTTTTATAGCCCCCAAAACAACAAGGGCACCGCCCCAAACCAATAAAATTGTGTTAAAGGTTTTACTCGTATGCTCGGTACAAGTGTTAATCCTCTGATTGTGCTCTTCTCTTAAATATTGTAATTCTTGATTAATCATTGTTTTAATTCCTTACAAACAGCACATAACTAAGTATTTATAACATTGTTAGATCATACCATTGCATGTTAGTATCAGGTAACAGGGAGCATATGCAAGTGATTAATGGTGAGAGGCATGAGGTTAGACAGCATCACCAACCTCTTACCACTTACATCTTAACACTTGCAATCCAGCCGCAAGCCCTCTAATCACAGCATACGATAACAAAAGATCACCGGACAGCTTCTCTACTACTCTCGATATACTTCCCAAAATGTAGACGGCGGCGTCCTGACATATGTCCCTGCTCCACCATAGAAGAAATAAAATAATCGAAGATTATAGGGGAATGCATCTCCAAAGTTATCTTCAGTTATAGTCCCCAGTGTTACTCTTTCAAGACTGGTACAATTTCTGAAGGCATTATCACCAATGCTTGTTACCAAAGGGAACTCAACACTCAAAAGATTGGGGCAATAATGGAAGGCATTATCACCAATGCTTGTTACCAAAGGGAACTCAACACTTTCTAGGCTGGTGCAATTGGCGAAGGCCCGGTAGCCAATGCTTGTTACCAAAGGGAACTCAATACTCAAAAGACTGGTGCTATAATGGAAGGCTTCATCACCAATGCTTGTTACCAAAGGGAACTCAACACTTTCTAGGCTGGTGCAATTAAAGAAGGCCCGGTAGACAATGCTTGTTAACAAAGGGAACTTAACAATCAAAAGACTGGTACAATTATTGAAGGCAGAATAACCAATGCTTGTTAACAAAGGGAACTCAACACTTTCTAGGCTGGTGCAATTATTGAAGGCAGAGTTGCCAATGCTTGTTAACAAAGGAAACTCAGCACTCAAAAGACTGGTGCAATTATAGAAGGCAGAGCTGTAAATGCTTGTTACCAAAGGGAACTCAACACTCAAAAGACTGGTACAATTTTCGAAGGCAGCGATGTCAATGCTTGTTAACAAGGGGAACTCAGCACTCAAAAGACTGGTGCAATTTCTGAAGGCATCGTTGCCAATGCTTGATACTAAAGGGAAGTCAACGCTTTCAAGGCTGGTGCAACCGGTGAAGGCAAGGTTTCCAATACTTGTTGCCAGCGGGAAGTCAACGCTTTCAAGGCCGGTGCAGCCCCTGAAGGCACTGTCGCCAATACTTATATTTGCTGTATTTTTTACAGAGATTATATTACTATCTCTGAAAGCTCCGTATGCAATAGATACTACAGGTAAGTAATCGCTTTGCTCATTTGGACGGTGGTATGCAGGGATAAATACTTCGCCTGTTGTTACTGTGCCGCCAGAAACGCTGTATGCTGCATTGTTGTTGACGAGGGTATAAACAAGTCCAATAGTGCCAGTGGCGTAGAGGGGACGTCTTTCACCTGAATGCCCGCATCTGTTGCAACTTGACTCTTCTTCGCCGTCTGTTGATATTGTGGGTTCGGTTGCTTTTGTCCAGATCATGTCATGTCCGAGAGCACTATTTCCAACGTTTCGGGAATACATTTCATTACAGCCGTCGTTTATACAAATTGCAGTTTCTGTGCCGTCTTCTATGCATGAAGCATCATTGTTGTATGCATAGCTCACAAATATGTGCCCTAGCACACTGTTTACAAGTATGCTGGTATGCGATTCATTACATCCGTCATTTGCGCAAACTGCCGTCTCAGTTCCGTCTTGTGTACATGTAGCGTCGTTATTATTTGTATAGCTTATGAATCTGTGTCCAATGGCAGGTATTGTTTCTCCAATAACTATTTCTCCGCAGCTTTTACACATCAACTCTCCATGCCCATCTTCTATGCAGGTTGGCACCAGTCCCCCTTCTCCGAAAACTTCCCAGACATGCCCAGCAGCGGGGATTAATTCTCCTGAGACAGTCTTACCGCAGTTTTGACACTTAAATGCACCCTGCCCTTCTTCTGTACAGGTAGGTGCTATACCTCCTTCACTAAAAATATCCCAAAAATGACCTATTGCGACAAGATTCTTTACCGGACCTTCTTCGCCACATATTGAGCAGAATTGCTCTTGTTCTCCTTCTGTTTCGCATAAAGCTGCAATGATTACTACACCATCTGTCCATGTATGCGTGCAGGGAATAATTTTACTTGGACATGAATACAGGACAAACCCCAGCATAGCAACAATGGTAATTAAATATAATTGTCGAAATCTACTTATCAACTTTTTCACAGGAAACTCCTTTAATCTTTATGAGAGGATTGAAAAGCCACGGCATCCGTCAGCAAAGCATTGCTTTCTCTTTGTAGCTTCAATAGGTTTTTGGCAATGATTATCAGGTTTGCCCTTTTTTTAATTGGTAATTTCCTGTAATCATTGGTAAATTCATATGTTTTTTGTTCTTTTTCTTTATTCATTCCATATACCACAGATATTTCATTGTATTATTTTATGATTACAAAGAATAATATGTCAAGGTCATTTTTAACATAAACTTGCTTTTATAGGCTATTTTGTCTATGCTATGGATACACTTATGATTTCAGGAATACAGGACAGACTAGTTACGGTTAGAGAAGCCCTAGGTCTCACCCAAAGAGATTTTTGCAAAGGCATCTATGTAAGTCAGTCCTATTATGCCCATTTAGAAAACGGAAACAGACCAATAAATGACAGAATAATTGCCTTAATTTGCTCACAGTATGGTGTAAATAGAGATTTTTTACTAACAGGAAAAGGCGAACTTTTTACAGCAGACCTGCCCGATATTCAGCTTCAGCAGCTTTTGGAAGTATTTAACGAACTGGAAAAACCCTTTAAGGATTACATCGTTCTACAGATCAAACAATTGATGGAAGCTATAGAGAAAAATAAGGGGAAAAACTGATTTGCAAGGATAGCCAATTTAACCCGTATAAAAATGCTAATGCTTACATAAATAACCCCTATAAAAACGTCAATTTTGACAAAATTAACCCTGGTAAAAATGTAAGTTTTGTGATATATTTAAGGTAGATTCAATGTAAAGGTAATGTCCATGATAAGAAACACATATAATGATCTGCTGGAATGGAAAAATCGTCCCGGGCGCCGTCCCCTTTTACTGCTTGGAGCAAGACAGGTTGGCAAGACCTGGCTTATGAGGGAATTCGGCAGAAATGAGTATGAAAATGTTGTTTATGTAAATTTCGAAAATACACCACGCATGAGGGCGATGTTTGAACATGATTTAAACCCCAATCTGCTTATCACCATGTTATCAGCGGAATATAGAGAAGAAATTCTACCAGCACAAACTCTTATAATTTTTGACGAAATTCAGGAATGTAACAGTGCTTTAATTTCCCTGAAATACTTTGAAGAAATGGCCCCCCAGTACCATATTATTGCTGCGGGAAGCTTTCTGGGCGTAGCAATGCATCCGGGATACACTTTTCCCGTAGGTAAGATAGATCGCCTTACACTATATCCTCTTTCGTTTTATGAGTTTATGGATGCAATCGGCGAGGGACGCATGAAAGAAGCGGCAAAGTCATTGGACAAAAAACTGATACAAAGTCTTTCAATAAAATTTACCGAACTAATGCGTTTATATTTTTTCACCGGTGGTATGCCCCGTTCTATATCTGCTTATGTACAACGGAAAGATTTTAATGAAGTAAGGAGAATCCAAACCGAAATTCTTTCTGATTACAGGAGTGATTTTACAAAACATATAACAGCTCCAAATATACCAAAAGTTGGCATGATTTGGGATTCAATTCCTGTGCATTTGGCACGTGAAAAAAAGAGGGTAGTATATAAAAATATTAAAAAAGGCGGCAGGGCAAGCGAGTTTGAAAATGCAATGCAATGGCTTTTTGACACCGGCCTTGTGCATAAAACATCAAGAGTTACCCGCCCGGAAATACCGCTTGCATCTTATGCAGAGAAAGACAATTTTAAGATTTATATGCTTGACATAGGTCTTTTGTCCGCAAAAGCTGACATAGAGCTTAAACACTTTTTAAACCCTGATAATTCCCTTTTTGGAAATTTCTACGGCGCTTTAACAGAACAATTTGTCATACAGGAATTAAGGGCTGCCGGTTTTTCACCTTACTATTGGGGAAGAGACAAAGGGGAAGCAGAAATTGATTTTATTCTGCAATTAAAGGGCGAAGTAATACCCATAGAGGTAAAATCGGGAATAAGAAAACGTTCAAGGAGCCTTGATGTATACAGAGATCTATACCGCCCAAACCACGCTGTACGCGCCACTTTAAATAATCTAGGTACAGCCGGAAAACTTCACTCAGTGCCGCTTTATCTTATCGCAAGCCTGGGGGAGATAGTTCAGTAATACAGTACCCTTTCGCAATCCCTCTAAACGGCAAGTGATAACAAAGTATCACTCTATAACATACCTGCACCACCAACCACTGACATCCAATCGTTCCCGTGTTATAATTTAACCGGAGGAAAAAATGTCACTTGCTCTAAAACAGGATATGGATCAAGACAGGGTACAGGCTAACTCTTTTACCGGAAAAAGGAACTTTACGTATGCCGATTATCTTAAATGGCCGGATGATGTCCGGGCAGAGATTATCCATGGCATTGCCTATATGATGAGCCCGCCTTTGACATCTCATCAGAGGGTTTCCATGCGGTTATCTCAATTTATTTCAAATTTTCTTGAAAGGAAAACCTGTGAGGTGTTTGCCGCTCCTTTTGGGGTCAGGCTTTTCCCAAAAGAGGACATGAGCGACGATACAGTTGTAGAGCCGGATATTGTCGTTATCTGCGATCCTTCAAAAATTGACGAGAGGGGTTGTAATGGTGCGCCGGATTTGATAATCGAGATTTTATCTCCTTCCAGCCGCCGCAAGGACAGGTCAATTAAACGTGAGTTGTACCAAAAGGCAAATGTACGTGAATACTGGATGATATCACCGGAGGATCGTGAAATCGAAGTTCATCTTTTTGAGAATAATTCAATCAAATTTTACGGGAAAAATGAACCGGAGACGCCGGAAGACGAAAAACTTCCTGAAATCGTACCGGTGTTTGTACTGCCCGGCCTTCAAATAGATATAAACGACATTTTTTAAATGTCTTCTATACCTTGACTTCCCCCACAGGTAAACATACAATGGAAGGAAATACCGATAATCGGAGCATAATGGAAGATAGTATAACCATTGTCCTGGATGATAGGGATGTTCTTTCCGGTGTCTGCGGGGCCAATGACAGAAATCTCAAGGTAATTGAAAATGCCTTGGGGTGGCGTATCGCTACACGAGGCAATGAAATTCGCCTGGAAGGGGCAGGTGATGATGGAGTTAAGCATTTCAAATCTCTTATGGACAATCTTATCGCCCTGGTAAAAGAGGGAGAACATCCTACACCTGAATATGTCAGATCTCTGGCGGAGCCGGGGAAACCTCTCCTGGAAGATGAAAAAGAATCAATCATTCACATCCCCCACGGCTTTGGCAGGGTTTTTCCCCGAAGCAGAAACCAGGCTGCCTACGTGCGTGGGATGAAGGATTACGATATAAGTTTTGGAATTGGACCTGCGGGGACGGGCAAGACATTTCTGGCTGTCGCCCATGCTTTGAATCTGGTGCTTTCAAGAAAAATGAGGAAGCTCGTACTCACCCGCCCGGTGGTTGAAGCCGGGGAGCATCTAGGTTTTCTTCCGGGAGATCTTGCTCAAAAAATAAACCCCTACCTTAGGCCGCTTTACGATGCCATGGAATCTCTGGTTCCCTTCGACATCATTCAAAAGATGGAAGAGAACCGCACGATTGAAATTGCGCCCCTGGCTTATATGCGAGGCAGAAGTTTAAACAACTGTGTGGTGATTCTGGACGAGGCGCAAAACACCACCAAAGAGCAGATGAAGATGTTCCTTACCCGTATTGGCGAAGGTGCAAGGGCAATTGTTACCGGCGACATCACACAGATAGACCTGCCACGCCGGAACGAGTCTGGGCTGGTTCATGCGGTATCCATTCTGCGTGATGTGGAAGGTCTGTTTTTTGGTTTTCTGCACACAGCGGACGTGGTTCGAAACCCTCTGGTTAAGAAGATCATCAGTGCTTATGATAAGCACGCTAATGATAAGCAAGCCTATGACGGTAATCAGGGCAGCGAAAACAAAGGCAGTATATAGTGGCGGATTTTTCTACTATTGTAAAAAAAATCTTTCCCTCATCCCCTTCAAAAAATTCAATCATTGCATGGGCATGTGCCTTTCTTGTTTGCTTTACTGTGGCTCTGATAAATATAGATACCAGATGGAGATTTATCGAAACCGAAAACAATAGCTCCCTCATTTTTGCGAATCTGCTTTTTTTGATCTTTCTCTTTTCATTTCTCTCATACTTCTGCGGGAAAAGAATCATCGACAGAAATCTATCAAACAAGGAGACCTGGCTGGCGGCTGGACTTTCCGCACTCTACATAGGCGGTTCCTTTTTTGTAAGGTACATTCCCGATTTATCAGTCCCTGCCGCCGTGTTTGTTCCGACAGCCCTGATAATTTTGATTCCTTCCATTTTGATAAGCCCGCGGCTGGCGCTGATCCTGGCTGTGGCTCTGCCTCTGGGTTCACTGCTCACCGGTGCGTTTGACGAGCCCTCATTTATTTTTTCCATTACTTCGGGAGTAACGGCGGCTTACTCATTTCGGGTTGCGGAAAAAAGAAAAGATCTTCTTAAGGCGGGGTTGATTGTTGCAGGGGTCAATTTGATTTCCATGACAGCAGTTCTTCTATGGCATGACAGCCCCGCCGCGGTTTATCCCACAGCGCTTGTGTTGGCTGTGCTTAACGGAATTGTGTCGGGGATGCTGATTCTCGGAGTACTTATGCCGCTTGAACAGGCTCTGAACTCGGCCACATCTTTCAGACTAAATGAGCTGTCCGACCTTAACGCGCCTATACTGAAGCGGCTCTTTACAACAGCTCCGGGAACTTACAGCCATTCCCTCATGGTGGCAAATCTGGCGGAAACCGCCTGTCATGATATTGGTGCAAACTCACTTCTGGCCAGAGTCGGAGCCTATTACCATGACCTTGGAAAAATGGAAAAGCCCGAATACTATGTGGAAAATCAAAAAGATCATAATATCCATGACGAGCTGGAACCCAAACATTCAGTAACTGTTATACGCAACCATGTAAAACTTGGAGAAGAAAAAGCCAGGCAGTTAAAGCTTCCGGAAGAGGTGATTGAAATCATCAGTCAACATCACGGCAGTTCTGTTATTACATGGTTTTACAGCAAGGCCCTCAAGCAGGAGGAAGGCAAAAAAAGCCCCATTAACGTTGAAGATTATTCGTACCCGGGAACTCCGCCACAGTCCCGTGAGAGCGCTGTTGTAATGCTTGCGGACATGGTAGAAGCCGCGGTTCGGAGTATGGATAAGCCTACCACAGAACAGATAGAGAACTTTATCCGTGAACTCATATCCCAAAAAGCTGAACATGGCCAATTGGCACAGTCAGATCTGACCTTCCGTGAACTGGAAATTATCAAAAAGGCCTTTGTTCGTGTACTGTCGGGCTACTATCACACAAGGATAGAGTACCCGAAGATCGAGGTGAAACAGTCATGAACCGGATTGAGTTCCGGGCCGAAGATGTCCCCCTGCCATCTTGGACAAAGAAGGCTGAAAGTTATATTCACAAGGTGCTGGAAAATCTGGAGAAAAAAAACTGGGATCTTTCGGTACTCTTTTGCAGTAATAAATATATGAAATCGATAAATTCACAATTCAGAAACATGGACGAAGCCACTGATGTTCTTGCCTTTCCACTGGGCGAAAAAAACAGGTCAGGACGCTTCATTGCCGGCGACATTGCAGTCTCTCTTGATGCACTGGAAGAGAATTCAAAGCTCTTCAAAGTCTCTGCCGATGAAGAGCTGCGCCGTCTTTTAATTCATGGTATACTGCATCTGTCAGGGGAAGATCACAGGAGAAACAGGGCGGATGAACCCATGTTAAAAACGCAGGAGGAAATTTTGACCTGTATCAATGCCACTGTAATTGGCGGTGAGTCAGCATGAAATCAAAATCTTTTATCGGGTCTTTTTTCAAAAAAGACACTGAAATAAATAAAAAAACACTGGATTCTCTTGAAACAGATCAAAAGGAGATGATTCAGGGCATAGTGGAACTTTCCGGCACCACTGCTAAGGAAGTAATGGTTCCAAGGATCGACACTGTATTTCTTTCGGCTAACGCTAGCCGCGAGGAAATTATGGAACGCATCATAGGGAGCGGGCATTCAAGGTTTCCTGTCTACGAGGAGACCACAGACAAGATCATCGGTATCCTTTACGTAAAAGATATCCTGAAAGATCTAGTCCAAAACTCCCCGGAAGCACCTCTGGACATCCGCAAAATGGCAAGGAAAGCTTTCTTTGTTCCCGAATCAAAGCACATTGACGATCTCTTAAAGGAGCTGCGCCGCAAAAAGGTGCACATAGCAGTAGTGGTTGATGAATACGGCGGAGTTTCGGGAATCGTGAGCATGGAAAATATAATCGAAGAAATTATCGGTGATATACAGGATGAGTTCGACAATGAAACAGAGGACGTGGTAGAACTGGACAAGGGCGTTTGGCTCTGCGACACCCGTGTAAATCTCGATGATCTTTCGGAAATGCTGGGAGTGGTATTCCCCTCGGAAAATTTTGACACACTGGGCGGTTTTGTCTTTGACCTTTTTGGCAAAATTCCTGTAAAATATGAAAAGACAGTTTGGGAAGGTCATGAATTTATCATCCAGGATCTGGAAGGACATAAGATCAATTCGGTGAAAATTGTGTTGGGGAGCAGGGAGTAGGGAGTGAGACACTAAGAGAACAACTTGGTGTCTTTGCGCCTTTGTGTGATGAATCGTGTAATGGAATGGGGGGGATATGAGAAAATATATTTTAGTTTTAATTATTTGTACGCTGTTCTTTTCGGTATCAAATTCACATCTTTCGGCTCAGACCAATGTGACGGCTCTTTATCAGCAGGGGCGGAATCTCATGATGACGGAAGACTGGTATGGGGCGGCGGAATCCCTGATTGAATGTCTGCGTCTTAGCCCGTCCCATGCAGGCGCTACTGCAGCTCTGGCGGAATGTTATTTTGAGCTTGGCGAATTTGATGAGGCTTTGATTTGGGTTAGAAGGGCCAGGAATCTTGCCAGAACCAATACTTCTCTTGCCAATCTGGAGGCTTTTATATTGATTGCCCTTGGAAGAATGAATGAAGCGTCGGAAATAATAGACTGGGTGCTGGCAAGGGAACCCAACAACAGGGAAGCTCTCTTTGCAGCAGCGGAGCTGGACATTGCCATGGGAAGGGCAGGCAGCGCCGTTATACGCTATCAGGAAGCCGCCGGCCGCTTCCCCGACGACAGGAGGCTCCTGATTTCACTTGCCCTTGTTCTGGGATCATTGGGAGATGCCGATGGCGCACAGTCATATATAAACCGGGCGCTAGTTCAGCATTCAGGGGATTACCGTGTTCACTATTATGCCTCCTACCTTGCTTCGCAAAATGGACAGCTTGCCGCCGGTATTACTCATGCAATAAATGCACTTTACTACAGACCTAATTATGTTCCGGCACGTTTGCTACTGGCGTCGCTATTGTACCGTTCAGGCGACTATGAGGAAGCTTCCAGACTGGCGGATGAACTCATTGCGTATAACAGAAACGATTCTCTTTCATGGTATCTGAAGGGAGTTTCCTATATAAGACTGGGCAGACTAACGGAAGCCCAGACTATTTTATCGACTGCGGCAAACATAGACCCGGGCAATGAATTTATACGGGCTGCCCTGGAAGAACTCCTTATCACAAATACCAGACTTGAAGATCCTGCGCGAAGACAGTGGGCATCCTGGCACTTTGCCCGGGCTAGGGATTTTCGCAGCCGCAACCTCATTGAGCAGGCCCTTTTTGAATACCGCCGCGGACTCCGGCTTAACCCGTTTGCAATGGACAGAAGAGAATATGCCGACCTTCTCCGGCTCCAGGGCTTTCCTGCCCGGTATCTGGAAGAACTGCGCTTCATGCAGGACATGGGGCTCGCTGACCGTTCTATAAACGACGCGGTGGAAACCTACAACGCCCTTCTCTCCATGGCTCTGTTCAGGGTCTGGGGCATTGACCCTGTTATGATCTCAAAACCGCACTGGAACCTTGCAATTTTTTCGATAAACTCCCATGCGGGATTTTACCATGTTGATGCCGGAGCAATGGCTTCTTCTTACATAAGGGATATCCTTGTCCATGAAAGAAACATCAACCCCATGGATATTGAACTCCGTCAGCCTTCATTTTCCGCTGCATTCCGCACAGCCCGTGAAGCCGGCGCCGATTATTTCCTTGTTCTGTCTGTCTCGGAAAACGAGAGAGATATTTCGATAAGGGGAGAACTCTTTGTAGCCCGCACCGGAGCGAGAGCAGGGATCTTCACCGCATTTCGGACAGGCTCCGACAGGCTCCGCAACGCTAGCCGGGGCATGGTAGACCAGATATCAGCCGCCATGCCTTTCCGGGCAGAACTAACCCACCGCCGGCAGGATCAGGCGATCATAGACAAGGGCCGGGCTGACGGGGTACGTGTAGGTGATGAATTTTTGATAATTCAAAGAGGCAGGGCTGACCTTCTCAACGAGGGGATTGGCATCGTATACAGCCCTGACGACGTGGTAGGCAGTCTTGTAATCGAAAGAGCCGATGAGGAAATCTCCCTGGGACGCCTGACAAGACACGGGTTTTTCGATCGTATAAGTCCCGGAGACAGTGTGTTTCTGGTCAGACAGCCAACGGCGAGCACGGCTCTGGGTGACATTACCCTGCCGGCGGATCCGGAACTCAGGGCATTGCTCAGGACTTTAAGGTAACGAGGTTGGCAAGCAGGCTTTTCCAGTACTTAATGATGACTGTATGCAAGTATTTGATAATATAAACAAGACTATCAAAGATGATCTAATAATCACAATAGAAAAAGACAGCAAAGTCTCTATAGCTGCTGCCTGCTTTTCCATCTATGCTTATCAAGAACTAAAAAAACAGCTTGATGAAACTGACGGACTGCGTTTCATCTTTACCTCCCCTGCATTTGTAACCAAAAAAAATCAAAAGGAAAAACGGGAATTCTATATTCCTCGTTTAAATAGGGAACGCAGCTTGTATGGAACAGAGTTTGAAGTCAAGCTTCGTAACGATCTTTCTCAAAAGGCAATTGCTCGGGAATGTGCCGATTGGATCAAGAATAAAGCAAGGTTCATGTCTAATATTACAGACGAAAATATGGGCGGTTTCTTGAATGTGGTCACAGCGAATGATCAGATAACCTATTTACCATTAAACAGTTTCACCACAGTAGATATAGGTTGTGAACGTGGAAATAACAGCTACAATATGGTGACACGATTTGAAGCCCCATCAAGCGGTGAGTTTATCCGTTTATTTGATGCAGTCTGGCAAGATAAAAACAAGTTGCAAGATGTTACCGAGGAAGTTGTTGACAGCATTTCATCTGCATACAACGAAAACCCTGCTGAATTTCTGTATTTCTTCACGCTTTATAATATCTTCAGTGAGTTTTTAGAGGACATTTCTGAAGACATACTGCCCAACGAGGCGACGGGTTTCAAGAACAGTAAAATTTGGAATATACTGTACAGTTTTCAACGCGATGCAGCACTTGCAATAATTAACAAACTGGAACAGTATAACGGCTGTATTCTTGCCGACAGCGTAGGGCTAGGAAAAACATTTTCCGCTCTTGCGGTTATAAAATATTATGAAAACCGTAACCGCAATGTCCTTGTGCATCAGGATGGTATAGCCAGATATGAATGTATTTGATAGACCTATATATTATACATATTAATAATAATTAATAATAAATTGTTCGATGGTATAGATATGCATGTATCCCCGTTGCATTTCTCTTTATAGTGAACTAGAATATCTTTAGTATTTCTATAAGACATAGAGTATGATAAATTAGGAAATTGCAGAAAAACTCAGTCGTTTTCTGTACAAGGAGACTAAGGGATGAAAAAACCGTCTTTAGGGATAATATCATGGCCTGAAGACGAACGTCCTCGCGAACGATTATTGTTTCGCGGGTCACATGCACTGACTGATGCAGAGCTTCTTGCAATACTCTTGCGTGTAGGAGTACAGGGGAAAAACGCTGTTGAGCTTGGCAGAGAGTTATTGAGACGCTTCAACTCGTTGCAAGAGATGATGGCTGCACCGATTTCTGCGTGGGAAGGTATCAAGGGACTAGGCAGAGCGAAGAAGGCTCATTTACTAGCCGCTCTGGAGCTGGGTCGTCGCGCAGCTTTGCCTGGCGTGCGAGAAAAAACGTACATAAAAAGTACGAAGCAAGCAGCAGATTATTATTCTGCACGATTACGTGGGTTGGCTGAAGAGCATTTCCGGATAGCATTGATAAACCGCCAGGGGAGGCTTCTGGATGACTCATTTATTACGGAAGGAACTGTGGACTGCGTTCGCCCGCATATGCGAACCATTGTTACCAAGGCATTACAAGCCAACGCTTCAGCCCTCATTGCAGCACATAATCACCCGTCAGGAACTCCCAACCCCAGTGAGTCAGACAAGTCTTTGACGATTGAACTTATTTCAGCTTGCCAACTGATCGGGATTAAAATTCTCGATCATGTAATTGTTACGGAGGAAAGCACCTTTAGCTTTGCTGATTCAGGGCTTCTGGACTTGTTATATCTCGAAAATTTATCTTAAGGTTCTATAAGGTTATATAATGAATAATGATTTTAGGCAGATGGTGATTGACGCTCTACGGCATGGAGAAAAGCTTCCTAGTGAGTG
>Ga0099364_10005348_pt1 | contig 19095 bp, 18 predicted proteins | sample TergutTh196P3_FD_73070 | JGI IMG/M metagenome (GOLD analysis project Ga0099364, IMG submission 73070) | Microcerotermes parvus P3 segment gut microbial communities from Pointe-Noire, Republic of the Congo - Th196 P3 | ecosystem: Host-associated > Arthropoda: Insects > Digestive system > Gut ...
GATTCGCTGAAACAGTTGCGCGACATCGGAAATTCCGTTATTGTGGTAGAACACGACAAAGATATGATGCTCGCGTCCGATTACATTATTTACTTGGGACCGATGGCTGGTCGGCACGGCGGCGAAATCGTATTTGCCGGCACACCCGACGAAATGACAAAATCTTCAACACTCACAGCTGATTATTTAAACGGAAAAAAACGAATAGAAATTCCGCAACGCAGACAAGGAAACGGAAAATTCATTACGATAAATGGCGCATCGGGCAATAACTTGAAAAATGTAGATGTCTCGTTTCCATTGGGAATGTTTATCTGCGTTACAGGCGTTTCGGGAAGTGGAAAATCGACGTTGGTAAATGAAACATTGCACCCAATTTTGAATCAGCATTTTTACCATTCGCTGAAAGATCCGCTACCGTACAAAAGCGTTGAAGGAATTAACAATATCGACAAAGTGGTGGAAGTTGACCAAGCGCCGATTGGTCGCACACCGCGTTCAAATCCGGCGACCTATACAGGCGTTTTTTCCGATATTCGCAATTTGTTTGTGAATCTTCCCGAAGCAAAAATAAGAGGATACAAACCGGGACGATTTTCGTTCAATGTGCCGGGCGGTCGCTGCGAAACATGCAGCGGAAACGGCTACAAAGTAATAGAAATGAACTTTTTGCCCGATGTTTATGTGCCTTGCGAAGATTGTTTTGGTAAAAGATATAACCGCGAAACATTGGAAGTGCGCTTTAAAGGAAAATCAATTGCCGATGTGCTGGATATGACTATTAATCAAGCCGTTGAGTTTTTTGAAAATATTCCGGCTATTCTACATAAAATCAAAGTATTGCAAGATGTAGGACTTGGTTATGTAAAGCTCGGACAATCGTCCACCACGTTGTCAGGCGGCGAAAGTCAGCGCGTTAAATTGGCAACCGAATTAGCAAAAAAAGATACAGGAAAAACGCTTTATATTTTAGACGAACCGACAACGGGACTTCATTTTGAGGATATTCGCGTGTTGCTTGATGTGCTGAATCGATTGATTGAGCGAGGAAATACCGTATTAGTTATCGAACACAATATGGACGTGGTTAAAGTTGCCGATTATATTATTGATATTGGTCCCGAAGGTGGTTCGCAAGGCGGTAAAATTTTAGCGTGCGGCACACCTGAAGAAGTTGCCAAGCACAAAACGAGTTATACGGCGCAGTTTTTGAAGAAAGAAATATAGAAACATAAATTTGCCCATAAAACTAATAAAATAACTATGCCTAATTTTTCATTTAAAGTTATACCTTGGTGTAAGCACAATTTGTCCTCCTCTAACATGGAGAACGACTTTATACTAGAAAGTGATGGTTGGAATGATTATGATTTTTTTACTACATATCATCTTCATATTGGAGCAAATATTCTTGGAGAAAATGAAAGTGATTATTTAGGTTACATAAAAATCTTAAAGAAAGGACAGAAAAAAATTCAAAGTGATTTAATACCAAATTCATTTAATAGACTTGGTACAGATTTTTGTTCTTTTAGTGCTTCTTTAGATTTATTTGAGAAAATCAATCGACACTTAGATAAGGAGCAAAGAATTGAATTAATGATCGCTTTAAGAAACATTGTGTATGACAAAGATATTATTGATGAATTTAAAGATGAAGCAGGCTTTTATGATTCGCTCCTTAGAGATACTGACCTAAATAATGATGTTTTCAAATTAGCTCCGATATACATACAAGAAGAATCTAAATTATTGACTGATATTAATGAAACTGTTGTTATTAAATTAAATAATTTTCAAAATGAATTGAAATTAAATTTTGGGAGTAAATTTAGTGAAAGTTACAATGATATACCTGATAGAGTTAATGTTCTTATAGGAAGAAACGGTTGTGGAAAAAGTACAATTCTTTATAAGATTTGTAAACTTTTGTATGCTTCAAGTGATCAAAGAGCAAAACATAAGGATAAAATAGGTTCAATATTTCCTTCCGGAATAGGGTTTACTAAAATTATATGTATTTCATATAGCCCTTTTGATAGCTTTCAAATGCCCGGATTTTCATATTTAGATAAAAAAAAGTTATGTAAAGAAATAGAAAATAAAGATGGGCGTTTCATTTACTGTGGGATAAGAGATATTGCAACAGAAATACGCTCATATATAGAAAAAGACGATTACAGCCGAAAAAAAGATAATTTTGATCTTTCGTATCAATTTGAGGATGTATTTTTTGAAGAAAGAACAGATACTACTTTGCTAAAAAGTATAACTGCTTTAGGTATAGAATTTACAGATGCATATTTTAAAATAAAGGATAATCAAGAAAAAACTAAACTTTTTGAGGACTGCTTAGATATGTTAAAATTAGAACCATCTTTGAATGAATTTTTAGCAGAATTGAAGTCATTCGAAATTATCAACAAAGAAGAGATTACTTCTTTTTTTAACAAGCTGAGTACAGGGCATAAATTTGTAATTCACTCTATAACTAATATTATATACCACATAAAACCATGGAGCATAATATTATTTGACGAACCTGAAAACCATCTACATCCACCTCTTCTGGCTATTTTAATGAAAACAATAAGAATGATTCTTTCAAAAAATATGTCCGTTATGATTATAGGAACCCATTCGCCTGTAGTATTACAAGAAACTATATATAAAAATGTAACCATTTTAAGACGTGATGGAGATGTTGTGTCTGTAGATAATCCGACATTACAGACATTTGGCGAAAATACAGGTTTAATTACTTCACAAATATTTGATCTTACTTCTAATATAACTGACTATCATGATGTTTACGACTCTTTATTAAAGCAGATATATTACAAAAAATGGTCTTATGATGATGCCTTTTCAATTATTGAAGAATGCCTTGGTGGGCAACTAAGCAATCAAAGCTATTTTTATTTGAAAAATAAAATCAACTCGAAAAAAGAATAGTATATGTGGATTTTGGATAAACCCTCTTTGGATATTGCAAAAAAAGATTTCGACACAGCTTTCCCTGTCAACAATAATAGTTCTATTGATAAAGACCGAAAAGCTATAAAAGAAATTTATGATTTGTATGATGTAAATGAAGGATGTACATCACACGAATACAAAGGTGTTACTTGCAATCTCAAAACTAAAAACAAGGTTAAAACCGCATATAATCGAACGTATGAAGGAAAGAATTTACATTATATTAGATTAGAACTTTTTAAGGGTATTCACAAATGTCCAATATGTAGCATATCAGCTCCAACTGAACTAGACCATTTTCTTCCCCAATCCAAATTTGAGTTATTGTCAATTAATAGACAAAATTTGATTCCTGTTTGTCATATATGTAATAATAACAAGCTTGCAAAAGATCCAAATGATTTTGTACATTCTTATTATGCATCGTTTCCAAAAGATTATTTTTTTATTGCACAAATTGAAGTTGTTGACGAATCTCTATCAGTTAAATTTGTATTATTAGAAAAAAAAATTGAAAAAAAAGATTTACATAAAAAAGCATTGACACAAATCAAGGAAATTAATTTAACGAATAGATTAAGTAAAGAAATAGATGGTTTTTTATTTGAAATATTTCAAGAAGAAAATTTGAACGATGATAATTTTGTTGTTTCAATTGACAAGTTGATTAGTAAATATCATAAAGTATATGGCATGAATGATTGGAGAACAGCTTTCTTAATTGGTATAAAAAATAATTCAGATATCAATGCAAAATTAATAAATTCAATTATAAATAGATACAAACCTAATCCTATCGGGGCATAAATGTATTGTTACCTAAATATTTTTCTTGCACATATTAAAATTCTCCATACCTTTGCGTCGAATTTATAGGATAAATCATATCTAAAATGAATTTCTCTCCTAAATTTTTCACTACCATAAAAGGTTATACCAAAGAACAATTTCGTGCCGATTTAATGGCAGGAATTATCGTTGGTGTCGTGGCATTGCCATTGGCTATTGCGTTTGGTATAGCCTCGGGCGTAACTCCCGAAAAAGGATTAATAACTGCTATTATTGCCGGATTTATCATCTCGTTTTTGGGAGGAAGCCGTGTGCAAATTGGCGGACCAACCGGCGCATTTATTATTATCGTATACGGCATTATCCAAGAATTTGGTTTAAACGGTCTTATCGTAGCGACAATTATGGCAGGCGTTATGCTCATTTTGCTCGGTGTTTTTAAGTTGGGAAATATCATTAAATTTGTACCTTATCCCGTTATTGTCGGCTTTACAAGCGGTATTGCCTTAACCATTTTCACTACGCAGATTAAAGATCTTTTCGGGTTACAAATGATCGAAATTCCAAGCGATTTTACTCATAAATGGATTGCATATTTCAATGAGATTCACACGATTAATTGGTGGTCAGTACTGATTAGCATCGCAAGTATTTTGATTATTGTTTTTACACCGAAAATATCAAAAAAAATACCGGGCTCGCTTATCGCCATTATTGTAATGACAGCTATTGCATATTTTGTACGTCAATATGCCGATGGCATTACCATCGAAACGGTTGGAGACCGATTTTACATTGACCCATCGCTTCCAACGCCCGAAGTACCTCGCGTTACATTTTCGATGGTGCAGATGTTGATTCCGGCGGCGTTTACCATTGCGATGCTGGGTGCGATAGAATCATTGCTTTCGGCGATGGTTGCCGATGGCGTAACCGGCGACAAACATGACTCCAACACCGAATTAATTGCACAAGGAGCAGCCAACATAGTAGTGCCGTTTTTCGGTGGAATTCCCGCTACCGGAGCCATTGCCCGAACAATGACCAATATTAATAACGGCGGTAGAACGCCTGTGGCAGGCATGATTCACGCGGTAGTGTTGCTGTTTATTATGCTATTTTTGGGTTCACTGACGAAATATATTCCAATGGCGTGTTTAGCAGGCGTATTGGTCGTAGTCGCTTATAATATGAGCGAATGGCGTACCTTTGTCGGAATATTTAGAAATTGGTACGCATCGGAGCAAAAACAAACACCTTGGTGGAATTTCCCAATGCGTATAGTGCGATTTTTCAAAAATATTTCGTCCGATTCAGGCGTGTTGTTGGTTACTTTTTTGCTGACGGTTATTTTCGATTTGACCATTGCCATTCAAATCGGATTATTGTTGGCTGTTTTATTATTCATAAAACGAATAATGGAAACATCTAATATTTCTGTCATAGAAAAAGAAATAGTGAAGTCGGACGACGATGACGAAATACGCCAAGACGACACCGAAAAACTGACGATTCCACAGGGCGTAGATGTGTATGAAATTAACGGACCTTTTTTCTTTGGCATTGCCAATAAATTTGACGAACAAATAAAAGTGGTGGCAAAAAAACCGCAAGTGCGAATTATCCGTATGCGGAAAGTGCCGTTTATTGATTCCACCGGTTTACACAATTTGCGGAATCTTTGCAAAAACTCTCGAAAAGAAGGCATCAAAATTATATTGTCCGGTGTAAACAATTCGGTGTTGGCAACGTTAGAAAAAACCGGTTTTGCAACAGAAATAGGCAAAGAAAATATCTGTCCGAATATTTACACAGCATTGGCGCAAGCTGATGAATGGCTAAAGGCTAACAGTGAACGATAAACAGTAAATGACTAATGGTCAAAGTAAATGAATTAACCGTTTATCTTTTATTAATCATAATTCTTAAATCTTAAATAACAAATGGCAGGAATAATTAAACGAAAGATAATCAGACCCGTACGCAATGCGATTGTGTATTGGTTTTTTAGGTCGATTTTTTTCTTCACCAAAATTTTGCCTCGAAAACCTATTTTGGCTTGGCACGGCGCACTGGCTCTTTTTGTATTTAATTTTTTCAGAAATTCAAGAAAAGTGATTTTACAGCAACTCAATTTGGTATTCGGAGAAGAATTTACACCCAAGGAAATTTACAAAATGGGGCAAGATGTGTTTGTGAATCTCGGCAAAACATTTACCGATTTTGCTCGTTTTTCAAACTTCACTACGCGCGAGCAATTCTCCAAATATTTTACATTTGAAGGAGAAGAACATTTGAAAAAAGCCTACGAAAAAGGAAAAGGCGTATTGTGTTTGACTATTCATACGTCAGGCTGGGAATTTTCGGCAATTATGCCGCCCGTACTCGGATACAAAACAGCAGGCGTGAGCCAAAACATAAAAAATTCTGCGTTGAACGACTATATGATTCAGCTTCGCGAAAAACGAGGTATGAAAAACATAACTAAGAAAAACAGTTATGAAAAATTAATCAACGTGCTTTCTGCGGGTGAATGTCTGATTATTATGATAGACCAAGACAGTAAAAACAACCGTGGAGATTTCTTGAAGTTTTTCGGCAGAGACGCTTATACACCGCTTGGCTGTGCACGCTTGGCAATGGAAACGGGTGCCGTAGTAGTTCCAATGGCAACATTCCGAAATTCCGATAACACGTATGTATTTCAAATTTTACCGGAAATCCCGTTCAAGTCAACCGGAAATATTGATTATGACTTACATCATAATACGCAGATTTACAACGATGTAATAGAGTCACTCATTCGCGAGCATATTACCCAATGGGTGTGGTTGCACAAAAGATGGGATACCACACCAAAAAAATTGAAAGAATATTTAGAAAAAAGAACAAAAAATAAAAAATAAGTTTGTAATTTAGCAAAATTCTTTATTAAGACGATAGAATAAGAAAATAATTTATGAATAAGATTGTAGATAAGAAAAAATTTTCAGATAATGTTGTTTGTTTGGAAATCGAAGCGCCACTCATCGCAAAGTCGCGTAAAGCAGGTCATTTTGTTATTGTAAAGCAAGGCGAAAGCGGCGAGCGCATTCCACTGACGATTGTTGCAGCCGACACTAAAAAAGGAACCATCACATTGATTATCCAAAAAGTAGGAGTTACTTCTACTAAAATAGCCGACTTGGAAATTGGAGACAGCATTACGGATATTGTCGGACCACTGGGAAAAGCAACCCATATCGAAAATTTCGGTACTGTGGTTTGCGCTTGCGGCGGAATAGGCGCTGCACCGATGCTTCCCATTATAGAAGCCATGAAAAAAGCAGGCAACAAAGTCATTACCGTATTAGCGGCGCGCAACAAAGAACTGATTATATTGGAAGAGCAAATCCGCAAACTTTCCGACGAAGTGGTTATCATGACAGACGACGGTTCTTATGGAAATAAAGGACTTGTTACCGATGGCGTGGAAAGCGTTATTAAACGAGAAAAGGTTGATTTTTGTATAACAATTGGTCCCGCCGTGATGATGAAATATGTTTCATTGCTGACGAAAAAATATGATATTCCGACATTCGCTTCCTTGAACACCATTATGGTTGACGGAACGGGAATGTGCGGAGCCTGCCGTGTAACCGTAGGCGGAAAAACAAAATTTGTATGCGTTGACGGACCCGAATTCGATGCGCATCAAGTAGATTTTGATGAAATGATAATGAGGTTGAATTCCTATACATGAACCATTTAATTTAATCATTATGAAGAAATTACTTGCTTTTTCGGTCGTTTTTATGTTTTTGTTATCTTGCACAAGCAATCAAAAACAAGAGCAGGAGGCAGTTGTTGCTAAAGTCAATGTTGAATCAACACCCGACAAAAGAACAGCAATAAACTTTACCGAATTCAAGGATATTCTTCTGTTGATACCGGATACGGTGAACAATGATGCAAGATTGATGGACGCGCTGAAAAAACGCTGTTCTAGCCGCGACTACGCAGAAGAAAATCTTTCGTTGGAACAAGTATCAAATCTTCTTTGGATCGGCTATGGAGTTAATCGTGTTGACGGAAGAAGAACAGCACCTTCTATTTATGCTCGTTATCCGATAATCGTTTACGCTGTTTTCCCGACAGGTATATATCTGTATGATGCAGAAATCAATACACTTCAAGCGATTGTAGAAGGAGATTTTCGGACTGCTGTTGGAGAACACGAATTTATTCGTACCGCGCCGTTGAATCTCCTTTTGGTGGCAAATATGAACAAATACGTCGATTTTTCGTTTATTCCCGAAAACGTATTAACAACGTATGCCATGGCAGATGCCGCATTTATCAGTCAAAATGTATATCTTTATTGTGCCGCTGCCGATTTAGCTACAATGGTGCGTGTTGCCGAAATTGACGAATCTAATTTATTGCAACTGTTGAAGTTGGACAATAAAACTCATCAAGTTTTATTAACACAAACAGTGGGTTATAAATCAAAAAGTTAGAGTCTGTTTATTATTAACATTTTAAATCAATTGATATGAAAAAATTATGGATTGCTTTTGCAGGTTTTTTGTTATTAGTATCTTGCAACACTTCACAAGAAGCGAATAATAACGTAGTAGAAAAACCAAAAACAACGTTAAATCTCAGCGAGTTTAAAAACATTGAGTTATTGGCTCCCGACACAGAAAACAAAGCGCCACTGATGGCAGCGTTAGAAAATCGTCGTACTTCGAGAGATTTCAGCGACAAAGAACTTTACTTGGAAGATTTATCTAATGTGCTTTGGGCTGCTTACGGCGTGAATCGTCCCGATGGAAAAAGAACAGCACCATCGGCTATGGCGGTGTATCCGGTTGACGTATATGCTGTTTTATCGAATGGAATTTATTTTTACGATGCGCCAAACAATGAACTTTGTGCCATTGCTGAAGGCGATTTCCGCAGAATTACCGGTGGCCAAGATTTTGTTTACGATGCACCGTTGAACATTCTTTATGTAGTAGATTTGGGCAAATACGAAGAAAGATTTTCATCTGTACCCAAAGAAAGGTTGATAAACTTAGCAATTTCTGATGCGAGCCATTCCAGCCAAAATGTGTATTTGTGGTGTGCGGCGTTCGACTTAAAAACAGTGATTCGTGGCGGCGGAATGAATGAACCGGAACTACTCAAACTGTTAAATCTCGACGAAGCAAAACATATAATTCCGTTGGCACAAACGGTTGGATATTGATTGACGATTTACGGTTATTGAAAAATAAAAGAAGCTGTCTAAAAAAGCACACGGAATACACGGATTAGACAGATTAACACGGAAAAACAAAACACAGTTTTTGTAAATTACTAATCATGAACAATATAAAATCTGTGTATTTCCGTTAAATTCGTGTATTCTGTGTGCTAAATTACTTTTTAGACAGTTCATTTTTTTGGTATCGTTGACGAAATATTATATTATTTTGAAACGTAAAAAAAACACTTCATTATATTTGGAAAAAATCAATGAATTTTGTAAATTTGCAGTAGTAAATAATTTTAGAATGAGAAAGCTCAAATTATATCTCGACACTTCCGTTATCAGTTATTTGCAAGCGTCAGATACGCCTGAAAAAATGGAAGAAACGTTGGGACTTTGGGAGATTTTGAAAACTCGTTCCGATATCGAAATCGTTGTATCTGAGTTGACTTTAAGAGAGCTCAACAGATGCCAACAACCCAAATTAAATTTTTTACTCGAAAAACTAAACGAATTTGATTATCTTTTGCTTGAAATATCGGAAGATGATAGGAATTTAGCCAACTATTATTTGGGAAATGCAATCTTGACTGAAAAAAGTACAGACGACTTGCTACATATTGCCATTGCAACTTTGAATGATTGTCGTTATATTTTGTCTTGGAATTTTAAACATTTTGTAAATCCCAAAATTATTAATGCTGTTTGGGCAATTAATAAAATGAAAAATTTACCCGAAATAAATATTGTTTCACCATCAATGATGTTAGGAGGATTTTAATATGACTAATTTAAACATAGAAGATATTCACAAAATAAGAGAAGAACATGCCGTTCTAACTCGAAATATGGCTTTTGATGAATACAAAGCGGAGTTGCATAACGACATAAAGCCTCTTTTAAGTATATTAAAATCAATGAAATCAAAGCGACCTTATTCATCATTTGAAAGAGAAACGCTAAATGTTGCCGAACCTCCGGCAGAATATAAAACCAAAAAATCCTGAAAAATTATTTTCAGGATTTTTTATTTGATAATTAAAATTTTTTCAATCGTAAATTGTCAATCCAACATCGTAAATCACTTCACATCATTTTCTTTAATCAGATATTCAGCAATCTGCACAGCATTGAGCGCCGCACCTTTTTTGATTTGGTCGCTCACGCACCAGAAGAAAATTCCGTTAGGATTAGAAATATCTTTTTTAATACGCCCTACATACACAGGATCTTTTCCTGCCACAAAAAGCGGCATCGGATATACCTTGTTGGCAGAGTCGTCTTGCAACACGATTCCTTCTGCTTTGGAAAAAGCTTCGCGCGCTTCTTCTACCGAAATCGGTCTTTCAGTTTCCGCCCAAATGCTTTCCGAGTGAGCGCGCAATGCCGGCACACGCACACACATAGCACTTACTTCGATGTCCGAGTTCATGATTTTTTGCGTTTCATAATACATTTTCATTTCCTCTTTGGTGTACCCGTTATCGGTAAACACATCAATTTGAGGTATTAGATTGTATGCCAATTGGTACGCAAATTTAGAAACAGTAGGCTCTTCGCCTGCTATTATTTGCTTGTATTGCAATTCCAATTCGTCCATCGCTGCCGCACCTGCTCCGCTCGCCGCTTGATAAGTAGAGACATGCACGCGTTTGATGTGCGAAATATCTTCGATGGCTTTCAATGCCACCACCATTTGAATGGTAGTACAATTTGGATTCGCAATAATATTGCGTGGACGATTTTTTGCGGCAACTGCATTTACTTCGGGCACTACAAGCGGCACATCTGTATCCATACGGAACGCGCTTGAGTTGTCAATCATCACAGCGCCGAATTTGGTAATATCTTCGGCAAATTCTTTGGAGGTGCTTGCTCCGGCAGATGTAAATGCAATTTGCACATCTTTAAAGTCATCACCATGCTTCAACTCTTTTACCGTAATTTTTTTACCGCGGAATTCATAAACATTTCCGGCACTGCGCGACGAACCGAACAATAATAGCTCGCTCATCGGAAAATTTCTCTCTTCAAGAACCCGCAACAGTTCTTGCCCTACAGCGCCACTCACGCCAACAATTGCAATTTTCATTTTTAGTTTATATTTATTGTTTTATCTTTTTTTATACAACAAGGATATTCCGATTTTGAGTATTGTCCCAAAAACCGAGTACAAAGTTAAGTCATTTTTACCATAACTAAATACTTACAACCGGAAAAATTACAATCCTATCGATTAAAAATAGAAACTACTATTGCTCAAACCTACTTGTAAATCTTCTCCGTGTTGAGAAAAATCAACTTTATTTTCTCTCGACAGCCAACCCAACGCCAACATTAATTCCTGCCTTTCAAACCCGGTCAATTCTCCAATTGCGTCAATCGTTAGCGTGCCCTTTTCCGAAAGTAAATGCCAGATAATACCTGCATTTACACCAATATCAAATTTAATCATGGCTAAATGTTTTTTAAGATTCTACTTTTTAAATATAACAAAAATAATTAAAAAAAGATGCCAATTTATCGAAAAAATTATTTAAGGATACAAAATTAAATCCATTTTCCTATCCCAATCATCATGTGGAACATTATCAACAAGCTGAACATCAAAACAAACTCCGATTTTCACTGCCTTAATGTTTGAAAGAAATATATCATAAAAACCCTTGCCTTTTCCCAACCGATTTCCGTGCTTATCGAAAGCCAATCCGGGAATAATGCATAAATCTATCTTAGAATAATCAAGAAATTCCTCAGTCGCCGGTTCGCAAATATTGAATCTTCCTACACTTAAACAAGAATTATCCTTGTAATGTTTCAAAACTAAATGATTATCTTCTACACAAGGGAGCAATATTGTTTTTAACACAGACCATTTTTCGATAAAATCGTGCGTGCTCACTTCGTTGGGAAGCGACCAATACATTAATATAATGTTTGCTCGACGAAATTCCGGTAACCTTTCTAACGCATCAAAAATTTGGCTGGATTGAAAACTTTTTTCTTCACCGGAAAGTTGATTAATTTTTGTCCGTATCTCTTTTCGGAGTAATTCCTTTTGTGTATTCATTTTATTTTCTACTTACTTACCATTGCAGGCTACATAAATTTTACAACGCCCACAAATTTATATAAAATTTTGTGTAATTTTGCATATTCCGTTTCGAATAAAAAATGATAGACCAAGCTACCATAGACCGCATATACGAATCAGCCAAAATTGTAGAAGTTGTTTCCGACTTTGTAACGCTTCGCAAAAGAGGCGTTAACTACATCGGCTGTTGCCCTTTTCACAACGAAAAAACGCCGTCTTTTACCGTTTCACCGGCAAAAGATATTTTCAAATGTTTTGGTTGCGGAAAAGGCGGAAATGCTGTGCACTTTATTATGGAACACGAGTCTATGTCGTATGCAGACGCGCTTCGTTACCTCGCAAAAAAGTACCACATCGAAGTACAGGAAAAAGAACTTACGCCTGAGGAAATGGTGCGCCATACCGACCGCGAAAGTATGTTGGTGTTGAATTCGTACGCGCAAAAATATTTTTCGACCATCTTGCATCAACACACAGAAGGAAAAGCCGTCGGATTTTCTTATTTTAAAGAAAGAGGATTTAGAGACGATATTATCGAAAAATTCCAATTAGGTTATTGCTTGGAAGAGCGCGATGCTTTTACCAAAGAAGCATTGAAAAACGGCTACAAAAAAGAATACTTGGTTAAAACGGGGTTGACTATCGAAGGAGAAAATAATTACACAGCCGATCGTTTTCGCGGACGTGTTTTGTTTCCTGTTCATAGTCTTTCGGGAAAAGTGGTTGCTTTTGGCGGACGTATATTGAAATCCGATGCCAAAGCTGCCAAATATCTCAATTCACCCGAATCCGAAATTTACCATAAAAGCAACGAACTGTACGGCATTTATTTTGCCAAGCAAAGCATTGTAAAAAGCGATTGTTGTTACCTTGTAGAAGGTTACACCGATGTGATTTCGATGCACCAAGCAGGCATCGAAAATGTGGTAGCTTCTTCGGGCACCTCGCTTACGTCGGGACAAATCCGCCTTATTCATCGCTTTACGCCCAATATTACCGTCATTTACGACGGCGACGCGGCAGGCATCAAAGCTTCGTTGCGTGGAATCGACCTCCTGTTAGAAGAAGGAATGAACGTAAAAGTGTTACTACTGCCCGATGGCGAAGACCCTGATTCATTTGCACGCAAGCAAGATTCTTCCGAATTTATATCTTATATTAACGAAAATCAAACAGATTTTATCGGTTTTAAAACCAAATTACTACTCGAAGATGCAGGAAAAGACCCCGTAAAACGCGCTTTGCTCATTGCCGATATTGTGAAAAGTATCGCTATTATTCCCGACAATATTATGCGTTCGGTGTATGTGCGCGAGTGTAGCCGCACGCTCGAAATCGACGAGAAAGTGTTGATTGACGAAATCAATAAAATAAACAGAAATAAACGCGAGCAAAATTTTACGCAACGCAGGCAAGCGGTTTCCGATTTGTACGAAAACGAAAGAAAAGCGACGGCAGAACAACATGGCATTCCGGTAAACGCCACACCGTCGAAAGGCGACGAACTGGAAAAAGCGGCGCTGAATATTTTGCGGTACTTGATTCGCTACGGCGAACAAGCGTTGTACGAAGAACAAAACGAAGAAACAAAGGAAATCCAAAAACGAACGGTAGCAGACTATATAATCACAGAACTTGAAAATGATGGGTTGGAATTTGCAAATACATTGCATCAGCAAATATTAGACGAAGCGAAATCGTTTTCCAGACAAGAATGGAATGCTGAGAATCATTTTAAAAATAATGTTGATATTAACATCAGCTCCATTGCGGTCGATTTGATTACCGAGCCTTATCAATTGAGCAAAATTCACGAAAAAATTCAACAAATAGAACCCGAACAAGACAGGTTAATACAGTTGGTTCCGCGCGTAGTACTTGAATATAAAAACAAGGTAGTGCTTACCAAAATAAAAGACATTCAGCTCAAGATAAAAGAAGCGCAAGAAGCTAACAATGGTGAATTACTCGAACAACTTTTGATTGAATTCACGCCTTTAAACATCGTAAAAAATATGCTCGCAAAAGAATTGGGCGAAAGAATTATTTTAAAATAATTGTCTTGAATCATGATTTACAAGATTAAAAGAATTAACTAGATTTACTAAAATTGGGCGTGTCCAAAAAATTGTGTAAATTCTGATTCTGACAATTTCAACAATTTTTCGAGAACAATTGTCAATTATTATTGTTATAAATACAGATTAAATAATTCTAAAAAATAATATTATGAAAAAGTATTCTTGTACAGTATGCGGGCATATTTACGATCCCGCCGAAGGCGATTCAGACAGCGGTATTGCACCCGGCACAGCATTTGAAGACCTTCCAAACGATTGGGTTTGTCCTCTTTGCGGCGTAGGAAAAGATGATTTTGAACCAATAGATTAAAATCTAGAACGTAAATGACGCAAGTAGCGCAAATTTCCGCAAGTTTTATTCATTTATTTTTGCGAAAATTTGCGCTACTTGCGTCATTTGCGTTCTCTATAATTTCTTGTAAAACACTCCAACAAATCTTTAGCCGCCACAAAAGAGCTTAATTCATTGTTCAATATCTTGCGTTCATATTCTTTCAACAACGATTGTATTGTTGAGTTTTGGTAAAAACTGTTTTTTAAACTTTCATTAATTGTCTCGTACATCCAGTATTTTGATTGCTCGCTTCGTTTCCGCTCAAAATAACCGTTCTTTTTGATAAAGTCGACATAGTCGGCAATCATTTTCCAAACATTCTCAATATTAAAATTCGTTACAGCAGAGCAAGTCAACACTTGCGGTTCCCAACCGGATTCGGGTTTCGGGAAAAATTTCAGCGCATTGGCAAGTTGCACCTTGGCAACACTAGCTTTGTCAACATTACTGCCGTCAGCTTTGTTGATGGCAATACCATCTGCCATTTCCATAATGCCGCGTTTAATGCCTTGAAGTTCATCGCCCGCGCCTGCAATTTGAATCAGCAAAAAGAAATCAACCATCGAATGCACAGCTGTTTCAGACTGCCCTACTCCAACGGTTTCGATAAAAATAGTATCAAAGCCGGCGGCTTCGCAAAGCACCACAGTTTCTCTTGTTTTCCGCGCTACGCCACCCAATGAACCTGCCGAAGGCGAAGGGCGTATAAAGGCATTTTTGGCTCGCGAAAGTTCTTCCATGCGCGTTTTATCGCCGAGAATGCTTCCTTTGGAACGCTCACTGCTCGGGTCGATGGCTAACACCGTAAGTTTTTTATCTGCATTTGTTACATACATTCCCAACGCTTCTATAAACGTACTTTTTCCGGCACCCGGCACGCCGGTTATTCCTAAACGAATGGAATTTCCTGAATAAGGCAAGCATTTTTCAATCACCTGCTGTGCAATTTCTTGATGGTCGGCACGCGAACTTTCGATAAGCGTTACTGCTTGGCTCAATATCGAAATATCTCCTTTCAGAATTCCCTCGACATATTCCGCTACCGAATAATCACGGCGTTTTCTGGTTGCCAAATACGGATTTACAATGGGCGGCTGCGCTATTCCTTTGGCAACAGACAACCCTTTATATTCCTCATTATCTTCAATATGTTTCATTTTCCGGTTGTTTCTTCGATTCATACAAAGATATAAAAAAACGCCAAAGAAAAAAAATCTTTAGCGTTTCTTATAACTTATCTTTTTAAACTTATAATCTATTTAGTTCAAAAGCTTAACTCTCACGTTTATTGTCGTTGACGGTGTTTTGGGGTCGTTTGTGATAACGGTTACCCTTGCCGTAAAGTCTTCCGTAATATTATTTCCATCAACCTCCATTTTTAATTGTCCGCTTTTCGACGGTGCAACTGTTTTGGGATGCGTAATCCTTAACCTTCTGTCGCTCGTGGTTACTTTTCGTATTGCCAATGGCTCTTTTCCTGTGTTTTTCAACCCGACAGTCTGCTGTTTCTTTTCTCCTTTTTTTAGATCAATAGCAACCGTTCTTGTTTCAAATTCGACAACAGGTGCTTTTGCTCGTTGTTCCGCCGTTAACTTACTGAAATCTTCCCGAAGATTTGAACTGATGGTCAGCTTATATTCGTCTGTAAGGATTTGATTTCCATCTAATACCACATACGCTTCGTCGGTTCTGCCACCAAAATCATCTATATTTTGAGCATTGTAGGTGATAATGATAAAACCTGTTTCTTGCGCTTTCAGTCTTCGCGGGTTCGCTTCCAACACAATATGTTTAGGCACATTCGCGAAAGAAACAGCCACTTCTTTGTCCGTCATATTTCTGATTTCGATTCTGTCGGGTCTCGATTGTCCTCTGAAAATATCAAATAAAGGTGACGTTTTTGATTTTAAGCGTATATCGCCCATTTGCACCGGAAATTGCTCTTCTACCGATTTTGGTCGAGCAATAACTTCACCTGCAATCATCAACACCACGGTTGGTTCCAAAGCATTGCTTTTTACTGTTATTGATTTACGGAATGAGCCCGGGCGTCCTTTGGGATTAAATTCTGCCGTAATAGTTCCCGTGCCGCCAGCCGGAATAGGTTCTCTTGTCCAAGAAGGCGTTGTGCAGCCACAAGACGCTGTAACTCCGTTTAGTACCAAAGGAGCTACACCTGTATTTGTAAACTCAAACACAGCGGAAACTTTTCCGTTTTCTTCATTTATTTTCCCAAAATTGTGTTCTTTTGCTTTGAACTCAATAGTGGGTTGTTGTGCATACGCTAACGAAAAAATCGCCGCAAATATGCTGAAAACAAATAACTTCTTCATAACAAGAATTTATTAGTTATTGCCTTCTACTTTTGGTTTGGGAGTAACATCGCCTGCAATAAATAATGTTATTGTCGGTTCAGTAGCATTGCTTCTTACGGTTACTGATTTGCGGAATGGACCAGGACGATTGGTAGTATTATACGACGCTTTCACAAAGCCAGTTGCTCCCGGAGCGATAGGTTCTTTCGACCAATCGGGCGTAGTACAGCCGCAAGATGCCGAAACTCCGTTGATAATCAAAGGAGCATTTCCTGTATTTTTAAATTCAAACGTAGTGGTTACTGTTCCGTCTTCTTCTTTGATTGTTCCAAAATCAAACTCTTTTTCTTTAAATTCAATCACTGCTTCTTGAGCGCTTACCAATGAAAATATCATGGCAAATACGCTAAAAAATAATAACTTTTTCATAATGTTAACTATTTAAAAATTTATACTAAACTATTGTCAAAAAACATTTGCAAAGATACTCAATAAATGCACAAGATTGTTATCGCGACATATGTTCTTTTAACATTTTATAACATTTATAAAATCAATGTTAAATTTGTCTGCCAACGATTGTAAATCTTCTACAACAGGCTCAAGCAAATCAATTCCGTTCTGTAAACGCTGTTCCATCAACAATCGTTCCGGATCGCCGGGAATCAGCACGCACTCGTGTCCTTCAACAACTTCGGCATTACGAAATGTTTCAATCCATTTGTCCATACTTACTTTGAAATCTTCTACCGAACGAAATGCATCAACGCGCATAGCGCCCAAAAAGTGCCCAATTCCTTCGCCGACCGATTCATTCTTTGGCTCCATAAAAGCCACAAATGGCGGAACCCAAGGTCCAAAATTTGCGCCTGGAAGAACGCCTGTCAAAATATCAACCAACGAGCCAAGACAATATCCTTTGTGTCCGCCGTATTCGCCACCGAGCGGAAGCATTGCACCGCCATTTTTCAAGGCAAAAGCCGAATTTGTCGCGTTGCCGTCTTTGTCCACTGCCCAGCCGTAAGGAATGCCTTTTTCTTGTCGTTGCGCTACTTCTAACTTGCCGTTGGCAACTGTTGTTGTTGCCATATCAACCACAACGGGCGGTTGCTTTCCTGCAGGAATGGCAACGGAAATCGGATTGGTTCCCAAAAATTTACTCTTCGACCAATGAGGCACAACCAATGGACTTGCATTCGTCATACTCCAGCCAATCATATCTTGCTCCAACGCCAACATCGAATGTGCCGCCGCAATGCCAAAGTGATTGGTATTTTTTACGGCTACCCAGCCTGTTCCTACATTTCTTGCTTTTTCCATCGCTATCGCCATAGCTTTGGGCGCCACCAACAAACCAGCTCCAGCATCGCCATCGACTACTGCCGTTGAAGGTGTTTCGTGCACTATTTTTATATTCGGGTTGGCGTTTAATCGTCCTTTCTCCCAAAGACGTACATAATTACTCAACCGCGCTACTCCGTGAGAATCTACTCCGCGTAAATCTGCCAAACACAATGATTTTGCGGTAATGGCAGCATCACTCTCGCTGTTGCCCATCGCTACAAAAACGCGACGCACAAAATCTTCTAAATTCTCCGAAGGGAATAACATATTTTTGACTAATTTGTTTGTAAAAGGTTTAATTGGTTTTTATTATTTTGCAACACTACGCACTGAAAATCCCCACGAGCGATTACCAAGATTGCTCCAATCCACAACATCGCTGAGGAAATATAAGTAGTACGAATCATCAAGGTAGCGTATCTCGTGCGGCGTACTGCTCCAATAAACACCGCCTACTCCTATATCACGGAGCGTGCCGTCTTGACCGAAACGATGACCTGCTGCCGGTAGAAAAAGAGAATTTCCTGTGGCTTTATCTGTAAATTTTCTACCTGTTACACCATTTTCGGTAGTCCATTCATTATCTACTTTTTCTATATCAAGTAAAGATTGTTGTTCTGTTGCTGTGGGCACACGCCAACCATAAGGAGATGGGTCGTTTGCTTTTGCCCATTCTATATCTCCGATATTAAAAGCATCCCAATCACCAGTTTCGCCGATTTCGACACCCAAGCCGGGTTCGGCAATACTCCAAGCGGTTTTGCGGTTCCATTGATAAAACATTCCAAAACTTTCGGGGCTGTCGGCAAAAGTACCAAATGCATCTACATTGCGAGTTGCCCATTTTACGCCGTTAATTACTACGCCTGCATCAACAGCATTTGGGGCAAGGTTTTTCTTGCTCTTGTCGTCTTTATCGCAAA
>Ga0099364_10005349_pt1 | contig 19095 bp, 17 predicted proteins | sample TergutTh196P3_FD_73070 | JGI IMG/M metagenome (GOLD analysis project Ga0099364, IMG submission 73070) | Microcerotermes parvus P3 segment gut microbial communities from Pointe-Noire, Republic of the Congo - Th196 P3 | ecosystem: Host-associated > Arthropoda: Insects > Digestive system > Gut ...
TAGGCTATCAGATGGGTTTTGTTGATTTGATCAACCCCAAATGGGCCGGACAGGTAGTGTCGAACAAAGTCAAAAATTCCGCTTTGTCATTGACTTTGACTTATCTGTTTTGGTAAGGCGTGAAGTTTTGAAATAGACAGTGACTGTGTGTCACAGTGCAATCTGGTAGCGTCATTTCCCCATCGCCTGAGCCAATTTGCTTCGTAATTCGTCAAGTTTTTTTACTACCTTTGCCGCCGTTAATTTTAAATCATTTTGTATGAAAATCGCATACATTTTCCCCGGTCAGGGAGCGCAGTATTCCGGTATGGGAAAGGGCATATATGACCAATCGCAACAGGCGCATGCCCTGTTTGAGGAGGCAAACGAGATACTCGGATTTCGCATTACCGACGTGATGTTTTCCGGTACTGATGAAGAATTGAAGCAGACCAGGGTAACGCAGCCGGCTATCTTTCTACATTCGGTCATCATGGCTACGATAGCGGAGGATAGGTTCTGCCCCGATATGGTTGCCGGTCATTCGCTTGGCGAATTTTCGGCATTGGTTGCATCTAAGGCGCTGTCGTTCAAAGATGGATTGTCGTTGGTATCCAAACGCGCCGAAGCCATGCAGAAAGCCTGCGAAGCCGAACCGTCGACCATGGCGGCTGTATTGGGATTAGACGACGCGCAGGTAGAGGACATTTGCCAATCTATAGACGGTACGGTAGTGACTGCCAATTACAATTGTCCGGGACAGTTGGTGATTTCCGGCGCTATTGCCGCCGTTGACGCAGCCTGCGAAAAGTTGAAAACTGCCGGCGCAAGGCGGGCATTGAAATTACAGGTGGGCGGCGCTTTCCATTCGCCGCTGATGGAGCCGGCGCGCGCGGCGTTGGAGCAAGCCATCAACGAAACAACATTTGAGACGCCCGTTTGTCCCATCTACCAAAATGTGACCGCTCAAGCGTTTACCGATCCCGCGCTGATCAAGAAAAATCTCATAGCCCAACTTACAGCGCCCGTCCGATGGACGCAGTCTGTTCGCAATATGATAGCCAACGGCGCAACCGATTTTATCGAAGTTGGTCCCGGAAAAGTCTTGCAAGGATTAGTTCAGAAAACCAATGCGGACGTTAAAGTTTCGGGTTTCGAGTTTTGGGTTTCGGGTTTCGGGTTTCGGGTTTGAGGTTTGAAGTTTCAATTATTCAATTAATAGTTAATGAAGGTATTAAAATTTGGCGGGTCGTCTATGTGCGACGCCCGCTCGGTAGGTTTAGTAAAAGAGATCATTGAATCGCAGGGAGAAGCTTGCATTGTTGTGGTATCGGCGTTCGAAGGCGTGACCAATCAGTTACTGGTGATGGCAGATCAAGCCGTGCAACGTAGCGAACAGTACAAAAGCGGTATCCGTGAAATTACCCAATTGCATGTTGATGTGGTCAATGCCCTAGTTCCGGAGGCGCAGCGTAGTTCGGCGCTTGAGGGAATACACAGTATTTTGGACGAGTATGAAGATACGCTACAGGGTTTGTACCTGTTGCAGGATCTTACAGTGAAAACCCGCGCGCGGATACTCAGTACAGGCGTCCGTCTGTCTGCCTTTTTGCTCGGCAATATCGTGGTCAATGCCAAATATCACAATACTTGCGACATCATCCGTACCGATTCGGGTTATCTCAATGCCAGAATTGATTTTGAGAAAAGCAACCAACTGATCATCGACAGGTTTGCAAATCTCGACCATGTGGCTATCCTTCCCGGATACATTGCCGGCGCCTGCAACGGCGCAATGACCAATCTTGGAAAACGGGGCGCCGATTATGTTGCCTCAGTCATTGCTGCCGCTTTAGATGCTTCGATCCTGATGCTGTGGATGAACGTAGACGGTTTTATGACTGCCGACCCCGACATCATCACCAAATCGCAACCAATAGAATCTTTGACGTATTCGGAAGCCATTGAACTGTCGCATTTCGGCGCGGCGGTCATCTTTTCGCCCACTATCCGACCGGTGTACGAAAAAAATATTCCCATCATCATCAAAAACACCTTCAATCCGCACGCTAAGGGAACATTGATTTGCAATAAATCCGTGCAGGAGCATGAAGTATCGCCCATCAAAGGTATTTCGTCTATTGCCGATATTTCGCTGATTACGTTGCAAGGCACAGGATTAGTGGGTATCACCAATGTGTCGGCGCAGTTTTTCAAGGTGTTGTCCGATCATCAGATCAACATCATCATGGTCACGCAGGCTTCGTCCGAATACTCCATCACTATTGCCGTGCGTCCCGACGAGGCTGAAATAGCGGTTGATGCCCTAAACAAGGAATTTTATCCGGAAATCAACACTACCGGCGAAATCAAAATACATGTAGAAACCAATTTATCCATCATCGCTATTGTGGGCGAGCGTATGCGCAACACGCCCGGCATATCGGCTACTCTGTTCCGTTCGCTGGCGCGAAATGGCATCTCTGTTGTCGCCACGGCGCAAGGTTCTTCGGAATTGAATATATCGTTAGTCATTCGTCGCGTACATCTGCGTAAATCTCTCAACGCCATACACGAAGGTTTTTTCCTGTCGCATTACAAAGAGTTGAATCTCTTTGTGGTAGGCGTGGGCAACGTAGGCGGTAGCCTTTTACGCCAGATACAGAACCAGCAAGAAGTACTGATGCGCGACCTCAAACTGAAAATTAACCTGATAGGTGTGGCATATTTAGACAAAATGTGCATCTCGCCCGCCGGCATCGAACCGATGACTTTTGCCGAAAAATTAGAAAAAGAAGGTGAATTATGCGATCTTCAAAGATTCATCAACAAGATATTTGAACTGAATATACGCAACTGCGTATTTATTGACTGTACCGGCAGTGAAACCGTTGCTTCGCTCTACGGGACGCTTTTCGAAAATTACGTGTCGGTGGTAACGGCAAATAAAGTGGCTTGTTCGTCGGAATACCGCCATTACAAGTCTTTGAAGGAAAGCGCGAAGGAACACGGCGTCCGGTTTGCTTTTGAGACCAACGTAGGCGCGGGATTGCCTGTCATCAATACCATCAACGATTTGATACACAGCGGCGACCGTATCCTCAAAATAGAAGCGGTTTTATCAGGCACGCTCAACTTCATTTTTAACGTGCTGAGCGAGGACGTCCCGATGAGCAAAGCCATTCGTTTGGCGATGGAAAAAGGATATTCAGAGCCGGATCCGCGTCTCGATCTCAGCGGAACGGACGTTGTCAGGAAAATACTCATTCTGGCGCGCGAATCGGGTTATCCTGTCGAAAAAACTGATGTTCAGATACAACCTTTCCTGCCCGCTGAATGTTTTGAAGGCTCACTGGATACTTTCTGGAAAAAAGTAGAAGCCCTAGACGCCGGTTTTGAAGCCCAACGCAAACTCTTGGCTACGCAAAACAAAAAATGGCGTTTCATTGCCGCCCTCGACAATGGTAAGATGTCCATCAAACTGCAAGACGTGGACATCAAGCATCCTGCTTATGAACTCGAAGGCAGCAACAACATCATCATCCTCACCACAGCCCGCTATTTCGAACTGCCAATGCTGATACAGGGCTACGGCGCCGGCGCGGAAGTTACTGCCGCCGGCGTATTTGCCGACGTATTGCGGATAGCGAATGTATGATGTTTTCAGTTTTCAGTTTTCAGTTTTCAGTTTTCAGTCAATTGAGTTTATAACAGTTTTAACAAAATCAAAAATGAATAAAATTCGAGTTCGATTTGCGCCCAGCCCCACAGGACCGCTTCATATCGGCGGCGCGCGCACTGCATTGTATAATTACCTGTTTGCCCGCAAGCATGGCGGCGATATGATTCTTCGCATTGAAGATACCGACCAGGGGCGTTTTGTGCCGGGCGCCGAAGAATACATCATCGAAGCGCTGACGTGGATAGGCGTCCAATTTGACGAAGGCGTACATACAGGCGGACCCTGTGCGCCCTACCGGCAGTCAGACCGCAAAATATTGTACCGCCAATATGCCGACCGGCTTATCGACAACGGATGGGCGTACTACGCTTTCGACGCCATAGCAGATTTAGACGCCAAACGCAAAGAATTGGAGAAAGAAAAGAAAACCTTCCAATACGATGCGTCAACGCGCGAAACGATGTGCAACTCGCTCGCGTTGCCCGCTGAAGAAGCGCAACGACGAATTGCAGACGGCGCGCCTTACGTGATTCGTTTCAAATTTCCTGCCGATACCGAAATTATAGTCAACGATTTAATTCGCGGCGAAGTTACTGTCAACTCTAACCTGCTGGACGACAAAGTGCTTTTCAAATCCGACGGGATGCCTACCTACCATCTTGCCAACGTTGTAGACGATTATTTGATGAAAATCAGCCATGTTATCCGCGGCGAGGAATGGTTGCCCTCTGCGCCGCTGCATGTGATGCTCTACAGGGCTTTCGGCTGGGAAGACGCCATGCCGCAGTTTGCGCACCTGCCCCTGTTGCTCAAACCCGACGGCAACGGCAAATTGAGCAAGCGCGATGGCGACAAACTCGGATTCCCTGTGTTTCCATTGCAATGGACTGATCCCGCTACGAAAGAAATTTCATCCGGTTATCGCGAAAGCGGCTATTTTCCGGAAGCCGTAGCGAACATGCTGGCTCTGCTGGGATGGAACCCGGGAACTGAACAGGAACTATTCAATATGGATGAGTTGATAGAATTGTTTTCATTAGAACGCATCAGCAAATCCGGCGCCAAATTCGACGTCAAAAAGGCGCACTGGTTCAACCACGAGTACCTCATTGCCAAGCAGGATGAAGAACTTGCCGGATTATTCGCCAATGTATTGGCAGAAAAAGGATTCAAGGCAACGCCCGCTTATCTGAGCCGGATTTGCGCTTTAGTAAAAGACCGTGTCAATTTTGTATCCGATATATGGGAACAGGCTTCGTTTTTCTTTGCAGCGCCGCAAACTTATGACGAAACAGCAATGAAAAAACGCTGGAAAGAAAACAGTCCGGCAATCATGCGCGACGTAAAAAATCTGCTTGAAGCATTAACTGATTTTTCGGAAGAAAATATCCACGATGCGTTGCATCGCTACTCGGAAGAAAAAGGTTTGGGCATGGGACAAATCATGATACCCTTGCGTTTAGCCTTAGTTGGCGGCACTTTTGGACCCGATTTGCAGGTGATTGCCGCCATGCTGGGAAAAGACGAAGTATTGAGAAGGATAGACGCAATACTGGATACATGCGTACTCTAATGGACTATTTGTTCACCTGAAACGTCCTATCTCCTTTTTCAAAGAAATCTACGATTTGTTTCGCTGCTGCCAGTCCGGCGTTGATGTTGGCTTCGGCGGTTTCGGCGCCCATCTTTTTGGATGTTGCGAAACAGCGTTTTCCTACGTTGTCATGTAATTTCGCTAAGGCGTCGGGGGCAACGTCGGTGGCATATTTTAGGTCGTTGCGTTCCATCATCGCCTTGAGCAGTCCTTCCTCGTCGATCACATCCTTGCGGGCTGTGTTGACAAGCGTTCCGCCTTTCGGCATGGACGAAAGCAGATCGTAACCGATTGAACGTTTGGTCTGTTCGTTGGACGGGATATGCAGCGAAACATATTGGCATGTAGCGTACAGTTCGGCGCTTTCCGCAACCGGAATCACGCCATCCTTTATCATCAGTTCCGGAGCCACATACGGGTCGTATGCGTATACTTTCATTCCGAAACCTTTACCAAGCGCGGCTACCAATTTTCCGATGTATCCGTAGGCATGTATGCCCAGCCTTTTGTCTTTCAATTCGGTTCCGGTACCCGGTTCCCAGCAGTTCCTCGCCATGTAGAGCATCAAGCCCAATGACAGTTCGGCAACGGCATTTGAATTTTGTCCGGGCGTGTTCATGGCAACGATTCCTTTGGCGGAACATGCTGTCAGGTCTAAATTATCGTATCCGGCGCCGGCTCGTACCACGATTTTCAGTTTCGGGGCGGCATCCACTACGCCCTGCGTCACCTTGTCGCTGCGTACTATCAATGCGTCGGCGTCGGCAACTGCCTCGTACAACTCGTTTGCCGAAGCGTATTTTTCAAGCAACGCCGCTTCGTATCCAGCCTTTTGTATAATGCTTTTTATTCCTTCAACCGCTACGCCTGCAAAAGGTTTTTCGGTTGCAATCAAAACTTTTTTCATGGTTCGTTTATTTTTGTGTTTCAAAATCCTTCATACAATCCACTAAAGCCTGCACGCTTGCAGCAGGCATGGCATTGTAGGTGGAAGCGCGGAAACCGCCTACAGAACGGTGACCTTTGATGCCCACCATACCTTGCGACTGGGCAAATTTGAGAAATTCGGCTTCCAAATCCTGATAACCATCAGCCATCACAAAACAAATATTCATCAATGAGCGGTCTTCCACAGCTGCTGTGCCTTTGAACAATTTATTGCGCTCAATTTCATCATAAAGAATGGCTGCTTTCGCCTGATTGATTTTTTGCATGCCTGTCACTCCGCCATTGGCTTTCACCCATTTCAACGTTTGAAGGGCTGTGTAAACGGGCAATACGGGCGGCGTATTGTACATCGATCCTTCTTTGATATGTACGCGATAATCGAGCATTGAAGGGATATGGCGATTCGGTTTGCCAAGCGCGTCTTCCTTCACAATCACCAATGTAACGCCCGCGCACGACATGTTTTTCTGCGCCCCAGCGTAAATCACGCTATAGCGCGAAACGTCTACCGGACGGCTGAAAATATCCGACGACATATCGGCTACCAAAGGGACGTCTACTTTGGGATCGTCTTTCAGTTGGGTTCCGAAAATGGTGTTGTTGGTGGTGATGTGGAAATAATCCGCGTCCGACGGAACAGTGTAATTTTTAGGGATATACGAGAAGTTTGCGTCTTTTGACGATGCTACTTCAATCACTTCGCCAAAACCTTTGGCTTCTTTCAGGGCTTTGCTCGCCCATGTTCCGGTATTCAGGTAAGCGGCTTTCTTATCCAACAGATTGAACGGCGCCATGCAGAATTGCATGCTTGCCCCGCCTCCGAGGAAAAGAACCGAATAGCCATCGGGAACCGATAATACTTCCTTAACCAGCGATCGCGCTTCGTTCATTACCGCCTCGAAATCCTTACCCCGATGCGAAACTTCCATGATTGACAATCCGCTGCCGTTGAAATCAAGTACCGCCTGTGCTGTCGCTTCGATGGCTACGCGGGGCAGGATGGAAGGACCTGCGCTGAAATTATGTTTTTGCATGTCTTTTAAAAATTGATATTACAAATGATTATTTTGATTATTTTTTATAAAAAAGACTGCAAAGGTAAGGGATTTATGAGAAAGATGTGAAAAAAAATGAACAATTGCTTAAAAAAAAATGTAATTGTCTAAAAATTATACCCTAAACGAAGAATGGGTCCAGTCCCGTAGATGCTGTTCAGTTGGGAATTTAGATTCCACAGGAGGGTCAGGTTCATGCTCGAACGCTTCCCCATCGGGAACCGCAATCCTCCTCCCACAAGGATGCTGTTTTGCAGTTGACGACCGGGTTCGTTGTGCTCGAGAAATCCCTTTTCATAACTCAACATTTCGTATTCGACATGTGCAAAAATTCTGAAATTGAGACCTAAGGGTATCCAATCGTTTACATTGTTTACAATCACATAGTTGGTGAACAATCTGCCTCCCCAGATGTGGGTTTCGTAGCGTTCGAAACCTTCGAATTGTCCGGTATCTTTATTGTAAATTTCCCAATGGTACTTGTAGTTGTAATATTCGTAGGCAAAACCAATACCTGCCGCCCATCGCGGGGTAATGTAATACCCTACATGCGGCGATATTTCAATATCGGTATATTGACCTATAGCCAGTCCGAAGTTGCCGCCAAAAAACAAACGGTCGCGGAACGAATAATTTTGTTGCGCCGATGCCGAAAGAGCAAACATGGCGCAAAATGTCAAGACAAAAATACTTTTTTTCATGGTTATTTTTTTTAAATTTCTTCAATCAATGATACGTTACTTCAAAATCCCATTTCCATTTATTGTAATAAATATTTCCGCCGCGCCATTCCAATTCTCCCCGTTGAAAATCCACGTCGTCGCTACGCAGGAAAATTTTATTCGGAAAAAGAGGTTGTGAAAAATCGCTGTTCACAATCCATCGATAAACGTCTATGCCGTTGGCGTAAAAATATTTTACATCGTCGTCGTCAGCAAAAGCATTGATACCATACGATTGATCTATCGGTATCCATCCTGTTCCCTCGATATAAAACTCACCCCAGTCGTGCATGTTCAGATTTCCGGGTTGCAGTTGAAATCCGCTTTCCCAGCGGGCAGGTATACCGTTGTAGCGCGCCAAAGTCATAAAAAGCAAGGTGACCTGACCGCAGTCGCCATGTCTGTTATCCAGAACATATTGCGGTATATTTTTGAGCGTTGCGTATTCCCGCGCTCCCGCCCAGGGAAAGGTGACGTTAATCCATTCAAAAAGTTTTCTCACCTTTTGTCGCGGGTCTGTTTCATTGCCCACCACCCTTTTAGATACTGCTTTTATCGAATCGGTGAAAACAATATGCGGCGGACGTTCAGCGGTATACGTTTTGTACAGATCGCTTTGCGTATCGTAGGGTTGAATGGTTTTGTTCTGTAGATTAAACCATTCTGCCGCATGTTGGAACGAAAATTCGACGGCAAATTTCAGCGGCTCGTCTTTTTGGGCGATTTTTTCCATGTAAATCGTCCGGTGTGCGTATTGCGACGGCGAAATCACATAATTATCGTCATTGACCGACAAAAGTTGCACGTTCGATTGCCGACGATGGTCTTCTCGCGGATAAGGCAGCCAACATCTAACCGTTTCACCGTCGGGAACGGCATTGGCTTGTAAAATCAATTCGTATTTTATCGTCATTTTGACTGGCGGCGCCTGGGTTTTCCCTGTTTTACCCAAACTATGGACAATTTCAGGTAAATGCGCTTTTAAAACAAGTTTTTCGTTTCCGTCAGGCTTGTCCACTTCGGCTTTACGTGCAATCGCTTGCTTGTCCAAACGAAACAAATTGGAAGCGGCGCGGTTGTAATACCATTTTTCACCATCAATAAGTTTGAAGTCAAGCGTTTTTGCATTTTCCCATTGCGTCAGCATTTCATCGTCGACGTCGGGATAATAGTTTTTGATAAATTCAATAACCGACGCTTTATCTTTCCCGAAATCCAGACGAATCCGATGCATCAGGTCTTTGCGCGCGTTCATCTCGTAAATTTCGGCGGGAGATAATTCATTTTCAGCGATATACAGATCAATCAGACGGCTTGCCTTCGCAAAATTACCGGCTATTTCTTCAGCATCAATCTGCGCCATCGTTGCGGGAGCGGATGGCGACGAACAGGCGCAGGCTAACGCAATGAATGTGAATATAATAAAATGCTTCATCTGTTTAAACTTTTTCAATTCCAATTCCGGGTAAATTAGTCAAAACAAGTTTTCCGTCCACGACGGTCGTTCCTTTGAACAGATCGTTACTAATCAAAAGATTACCGTCTAAATCCGCCCAATCAACGGCTGGCGACAGTTGCGAAGCAGCCGAAACGGCGCAGGATGTTTCCGTCATGCAGCCTATCATCACTTTCATGTTGGCGGCGCGGGCGGTGGTCAGTATTTTCCATGCTTCGCGCATTCCCGTACATTTCATCAGTTTGATATTGACGCCATGCACAACGCCTTTCAAGCGCAGGACGTCGGTTAATCGCTGGAACGATTCGTCGGCAAAGACCGGTAGCGGGCTGCGTTCAGTGACCCACGCCAAGTCGTCTAAGCGATATTTCGGCATGGGTTGCTCAATCATCAGTATGCCTCTTTCCTTGAGCCAATGAATCATATCAAGCGCGTGCTGCCTGTCTGTCCATCCCTGATTGGCGTCTACGGCAATGGGTTTATCGGTTACCGAGCGAATGGTTTCAATCATTTCCTTATCGCCGTCGCTACCTAGTTTCACCTTCAGGATATTGTACAGAGGCGCGTCTTCCCGCGTTTTTTGCTTCACTACTTCGGGCGTATCCATTCCGATGGTAAAAGTAGTGGAAGGCGCTTTGCCGGCGTCTAATCCCCAAATTTTATGCCAGGGTTGTCCCATCAACTTGCCTGTCAAATCATGCAGGGCAATATCAATGGATGCTTTGGCGGCAGTGTTGTTTTCGGCTATTTTGTCAATGTATGTCAGGATATCTTCCATGTCAAAGGGGTTGGAAAACTGCTCCAGATTTACCTTTTTGAGAAATTCGATAACCGAAGCCTGCGTTTCGCCCAGATACGGCGGCAGGGAGGCTTCGCCGTAGCCGGTAACGCCTTCGTATTCGATTTCGGTAAGCACTACCGGCGTGGTAGTGCGCGACGAACCGGCTATCGTAAATACGTGCCGCAACTGCAACTCGTAGGGACGGTAAGAAAGTTTCATTTTCCCTTTTACTTGTGATGGCATAGTTTGCGCCAACACGGGGACAGTTAAGGTTCCCGCCATTGCGCTTGAAACTGCCGTTTTCAAAAAATTTCGTCTGAACATCGTGATCATCAAAAGAATCAAAGGTTGACAAAAAAAACGCACAAATGTACAAAGTCAATTTGGATTTTACAAAAATTTTCAAAATATCATCTTTTTCAGCAGATGGGAGAAATTGTCAGGTCACTCTCTTCGTAGCACAAGCAAACCGCTGGTTGGGTGCTGGCATCTTGTTGAAAAGGTTAATTTTTTCTCTACGCTTACATTTTCCTAACAATTCCGTAGCTCTGAATAACTACTTTAAAAATAAGTTCGAGATTTAGAAAAAGTCCGGCGCAGCCAAATCTGTTTGGTGTACGTCATGGTAATTTTTTATTGGTTGAATTTGGAAAAATGAATTTTTTCTTGTACTTTTGCGCCCTCAATAATTGCCCTGTTGTGTAACGGTAGCACCGCAGATTCTGGTTCTGTTTGTCTGGGTTCGAATCCTAGCGGGGCAACAATAATGCGACTTATTGATGATCACTCCCGATTCTAACAATCCTGTTTTTCAGTTGGCTGCCGATTTTGTAAATCATACGTCGCAGCATGTTTTCCTTACCGGAAAAGCAGGTACGGGAAAAACGACTTTTTTGAAGCATATCCGACACGCGACGCACAAAATTTGTATCGTGGCAGCGCCCACCGGAGTGGCTGCTATCAATGCCGGCGGGATGACGCTACATTCGGCGTTCCAATTGCCGTTTGAACCGTTTGTTCCCGGCAAGGATTTTGGCAGTTCCAAAGAGCGGTTCAAATTTTCGGCTGCCAAGCGCGACATGATACGTCGCATGGAACTGCTGATCATCGACGAGGTGAGTATGCTTCGCGCCGATACCCTCGATTCCATCGACGCCGTGTTGCGTTACCTTCGCCAAAACGACCGTCCCTTTGGCGGAACGCAGATGCTGTACATCGGCGATATGTTTCAACTACCGCCGGTAGTGAAAGATGATGAATGGATGTTCCTGCGCGATTATTACCAATCGCCTTTCTTTTTTCATGCCAAAGCGCTACAGCGCGTTCCGCCTGTTTACCTCGAATTGAAAAAAATATACCGCCAGCGCGAACAGTTCTTTGTAGATTTACTGAATCGCGTTCGCAACGACGAACTGACGCAGAAAGATTTGTTGACGCTCAACCGCCAGTATCAGCCAAATTTCAAGCCTCCGCCCGGCGAAAAATACATCACGCTCACCACGCGCAACGCCAAAGCCGACACCATCAATATTCAGGAATTGAACAGATTAAACAGCCCTTCCTACTGCTTTGAAGGCGAAATCAAAGGCGAATTTCCCGAATATGCCTTACCCACTGAAATGAAACTGATTTTGAAAAAAGGAACACAAATCATGTTCATCAAAAACGATACGGGCGAAGAGCGTCGTTACTTCAACGGAAAACTCGGAACCATCGCTGCTATAGGCAAAGACAGGATTGAAATTCGATTGGAAGGTTCGGGCGCTATCATCGAAATTGAAAAGGAAATCTGGAAAAATATTCGTTACACGCTCAACAAGGAGAAAGCCGAAATAGAAGAAGAAGAGTTGGGATCATTCAAGCAATATCCCATCCGCTTGGCTTGGGCGATTACCATACACAAAAGTCAGGGATTGACTTTCGAGCGGGCAATCATTGATACGGGCGATGCTTTTGCCCCCGGTCAGGCATATGTAGCGTTGAGCCGCTGCACTTCGCTCGATGGCATCGTATTACTTTCGCAGATCACCCAAAGAAGCGTGCAAACCGATATTCATGCCGTACAATTATCGAAGTCGGAAAAAGAACAAAGCGAATTGCAGCAAATACTCGAAGAAGGGAAAAAACGCTTTTGGGCTGAACGGTTATTGTTGTATTTTGATTGCAAAGACTTGATCGACGTCCCGCGAAACCTGAACAAATTGCTGGAAGAAAAAACAACCGACGACTACGACCCTGCCCGCAGCCTTGCAAAAAAGATGTTCAAACAAGCTTATGAAGTGCAAAATGTGGCTGTTAAGTTCCAAAATCAATTGAAAGCCATTGTGTCGCAACCAACAACCGATATGAACTTACTGATCGAACGCTGTAGCAAAGGAGTAGCCTATTTCCACAAAACCATCGTTGACGGGATGCTTTTACCGCTGCAACAATACATCAATGGATTCAAAATAAAGAAAGCGAAAACATTTCATAAACACCTTTGCGGCTTGGAACTTGACCTGAAGTTGTTCATCGAAAACATGAAGAAAGCGAGATACAACGATATTCCATTGGTCAAAGGTTTGGTGGCGCCTGTTCCTGAACGTCATGGACTGTATCGACCTCCGGAAAAGGAAAAAGAACAACATCATCAACCGCAATCACAACCGCAACCACAACGAGAATCACGTGTTTCTTCAGCAAAACAGAGTTTTGATCTTTTTCGCGAAGGGCTTTCTATTCAAGATGTCGCCCAAACGCGGAGCATCTCTGAGACAACGGCGGCGTCGCATCTGGCAGATTTTGTGCTGTCGGGCGAACTGTCGGTTACGGATCTTGTTTCGCCGGAAAAACTTGCCGTGTTATTGCCCCATGTTCAGGCTGCTATTGCCGAGGACAACCTGCGCTTAGCGCCTGTCAAGGAATTGGTTGGCGAGCAATATTCGTACAGCGATATTCGTTTCGTTATGAACCATTGCCTTTGTGTTGCTCGTTCGTAATTTCGTATTGCTCAATTTCTTCCTTGATAGTCAACAGATAATCAATATCGTCATACCCGTTGAGCAAGCATGTTTTCTTGTAGGGATTGATGTCAAACGATTCTTTGTCGACGGTTGATAGAATAGTGATTTCTTGTTGTTCGAGATCAATACGGACTTTTGTTTCAGGATTTTTTTCTATTTCGGCAAAAATTTTCGCTAGAAATTCGGGGCTTACCTGCACGGGAAGCAACCCATTGTTCAAAGCGTTGTTTTTGAAGATGTCGGCAAAAAAACTTGACACTACGGCGCGAAAGCCATAATCGAAAAGCGCCCAGGCAGCATGTTCGCGGCTCGAACCGCTGCCGAAATTTTTACCGCCCACGAGAATTTTCCCCGAATAGATCGGGTTGTTGAGTACGAACGACGCAACGGGTTGGTTATTTGCGTCGTAGCGCCAGTCGCGGAACAGGTTTTCGCCAAAACCTTCGCGTGTTGTTGCTTTCAGGAAACGGGCAGGGATAATCTGGTCGGTGTCCACGTTTTCCACCGGCAACGGGACGACTGTGGTTTCTAAACTGATGAATTTTTCAGCCATATGGGGTATTTTTGTGTTTCTTTAGTTTGTACTTTTACAATGCGCAAATGTAATCAAAAAAAATCACTTTATCCATAAACAAATAAATTTGACCATCTTTTTTGCTATTATAAAAAAAATCGTACCTTTGCAGTTTAAAAGAAAAGAACATATGAAGTATTTATTTTGTATCATTTTTGCCATAGCGCTTGTATGCAATACGTTTGCGCAGGACTATAGCAATTATTCGCAAATTACCCAACGTATCAGGGCGCTGAAAGAGCGGTATTCCGATAAGGTTGAGTACAAAAGTCTTGGGAAAACCGTAGGCGGAAAAGAAGTCTGGGTAGTCATTATCGGAAAGAAGGAATCGTCGAAAATGCCTGCCATAGCCATTGTAGGAGGCGTTGACGGACGACACCTGCTGGGCGTAGAATTAGCGATGGGATTGGCGGAACGAATTGTTGCACAGCCAAATATTGATTCGATATTAGACGCCAATACATATTATATATTCCCAAATGTTCAACCCGATGCCACCGAGCAGTATTTTTCACCCTTGCGTTACGAACGCACCGTAAACGCGAGAGCCACCGACAACGACCGCGACGGCAGCATCAACGAAGACCCTTACGACGACCTCAACAATGACGGAATGATCACCCAGATGAGAGTAGAATCGCTATTGGGAAACCATATCCAATCGTCCATTGACCCGCGTGTAATGGTGGTCGCCGACGCTTCAAAAGGCGAAACAGGTAAATATCTACTGTTGAGCGAAGGCATTGATAATGACAAGGACGGGCTTTTCAACGAAGACGGCGAAGGAGGCGTGAACTTTAACAGAAACTTTACCTTTGCATACAAAAACTTCCAGTCAGAATCGGGCGAACATGCGGTATCGGAAGTGGAATCTATCGCCGTAGCCGATTTTCTCTACGACGCTTTTAATGTGCATACGGTTTTGAGTTTCAGTTTGAACAACAACATATCCGAAGCCGCAAAGACTTTTATGACGACCAATTCAGGCGTCAGTAGAGACCGAGAAAATACGGGCGACACTAAGATATACGGTTATGTAAATAGTCAGTACAACGAGTTTGTTCCCAATATGGCAAAAGCCACAGGCTTACCTGCCGAAGGCGGCGAATTTTACACATGGGCATACCAGCATTATGGGCGCTATTCATTTGCGACACAAGCATGGACGCCTGTTTCCGATGATAAAGAAATAGCGGGCAATAGAGAGCTTGTTTTTCTTAAATGGGCAGAAGAGAACGACGTAGAAGACGTTTTTGTTCCATGGACAACAGTCAATCACCCCGATTTTCCCGATAAAAAAGTCGAGATAGGAGGCATCAAACCATTCGTCATGTACAATCCTCCATTTGCAATGGTTCCGGGCATAGTAGACGAGCATCTTGATTTCGTGAACTCGCTTACGGAAGCTGCACCACGAATTGTAATTGTAGACGTCAAAAAGGAAACGTTAAGCAAAGATATACATCGCGTTACGTTAACGGTTGGCAATAATGGTCTTATGCCGACTATCAACCAAACCGGCGAACGATCAATTTATCTGAAATATGTGACGGTGCAAATCAATACATCATCGACGCAAAGCCTGTTGCAGGGAAATGCAAAGACGACGATAAATGTTTTGAACGGCGGCGAAGCAACTGAATTGACATGGCTGATTCAAGGCAGCGGAAAAATAACCATAGAAGCCGGATGTCCGACGGCAGGATACGCAACAACTGAATTGAGAATTGAGAATTGAGAATTGAAAATTAATAGATAGATAAAGATGAAAACAATCAAAAATGAAAAATTGAAATTGAAATTTTTTTTCCTTTTTTTTATGAGTTTTATATTCATAAATTTATCGGGACAATCGTACAGCGATTTTTACTTTCAAGCGGCGGGTACGCCTATGCAGCCGAAAGTGCAAGTTTCATGGAACCGTTATAATACCAATGCGGGGATAGAAAATATATGCAGGGAAATAGTCAAAAATTGGCCACAGTTAGCCAAAATGGAAAGTATCGGAAAATCGGTAGGCGGTCGCGATATTTGGGTATTGACGATTACTGATTTTTCAAAGGGCGACCCTTCACGGAAACCTGCACTATGGGTAGACGGAAACATTCATGGCAACGAAATCCAGACAACTGAAATGGCGCTTTATATTGCATGGTACTTAACAGAAATGTTTCCAAACAATAAGTTCATACAGGAATTATTGGAGCAAAAAACGTTTTACATAGTTCCAACAATCAATCCCGACGGCAGAGCCGTTTTTACCGAAAGTCCGGGAACGCTGCGTTCGGGGATACTGCCTGTGGATAACGACCGCGACGGAATAGCCGATGAAGACGACGCCCAAGACCTTAACGGAGACGGCTTTATTACGCAAATGCGTATCAAAAATCCTAACGGACGCTACATCGCCGACCCTGACTATCCTAATCGTCTAACGCTTGCGCCTGATGGCGAAAAAGGCGAATATGACCTTTTGGGTTTTGAAGGAATAGACAACGACGGCGATGGACGCATCAACGAAGACGGTATAGGCGGCTATGACCCTAACCGCGACTGGGGATTCAACTGGCAACCCAACTTCATCCAAAGCGGAGCGCTTAAATATCCGTTTTCATTGCCCGAATCGAGATCGGTGAGAGATTTTATTGTGAAACACAACAATATTGCCGCAGTACAAAGTTTTCACAATTCGGGAGGAATGTTATTGGTTCCGCCGGGCGCAGAAGGCGACAAAGACAAGTTAAATCGCTCGGACGTCGCCGTTTATGACGACATAGGTAAAAAAGGCGAACAAATAATACCCGGCTACAGATACATGATTCTTTACAGAGATTTGTATACTGTTTACGGCGGCGAAATAGACTGGACCGCCTTCGGACGCGGTATATTTACTTTCTCAAACGAACTCTGGGCGGCGTCGTTAATGTTTCGTGGCGCATATCAGGGAGACCCCGCAAATATGTTATACGAATTTGACAAAACGTTGCTTTTTAATGATTCTTTTATTGAATGGAAAGAATTTGACCACCCCACTTACGGAAAAATTGAAATAGGCGGATTAAAGAAAAACTCGCCGCAACGTTTGCATCCCGGATTTTTACTTGAAGCAGACGCGCACCGCAACGCTGCTTTCGTCATTTTGCACGCCTTCAGCACCCCGCATCTGACCATCAGTAATGTGACAGAAAAGAACATCGCCGAAGGATATAGAGAAATAACCGCAGATATTACCAACCATAGAATAATCCCGACACATTCGAGTTTTGATATGGAGAATAAGATAGAACGACCTAACTGGGTCTCTATCGACGGTCCGCAGGTAATAGCCGGTATGATGATGCAAAACGTATATAACAATCAGGCTGTGGAACAGAAAGTAAATCCTGAAAGACTGTCGGTGAGCAATATACCCGGATACAGTACTGTTACGGTGCGATGGATAGTGAGAGGTAATCAAAGATTTACCATAACAGTGGATAGCGCAAAAGGAGGATTAGTAAGGAAATAGATTTTTTTAGAAAATCAAATCCCCAGTTTTTTTACCCCATCCTCCGATAATCACCCGGCGCCATTCCTGTCATTCGTTTAAAAAACTTTCCAAAAAACGATTGATTGGCAAAGTTCAGTTCGTCGCTGATTTGCTGGATTGTTAAGAGGGACGATTTTAGTAGTGATTTTGCTTCGAGGACAACATAGTCGTCAATCCATTCGGGAGCCGATTTGCCGGTTGTTTCCTTTATTACGGACGACATGTATTTGGGCGTGATGAAAAGTTTAGCGGCATAAAATTCTGTTTTGCGCGAGGTTTTGTAATGCGCCAAAACCAATTTGAAGAACGCATCGAAAAGACGCTCGTGTTTTGTTTTCTGAAAATCGCTTTTTCCGTGTAACTGACTGAAATTGTGTATAATATAGAAAAACGCACGTGTCAGCAAACGTACTATTTCCGGATTATTGGCGTTATTTTTAATTCGCATCGTATACTGCAGAATATCGTAATATTTCAAAAGATATTCAATTTCGTCGTCGGCGAGATGTATCACAGGATTATCTTTCAGGTGCAACATAACGGGCGCTGTATCCTTGATGCTCAATTCCAAATTGTTGATAAATCGCTCGGTCATAACAAACACCAAACCAGAAAAATCATCGCTTTTGTAGGTATATTGCACAATCTGTCCGGGAAAAATGATAGCAATATCATTTTCGGAAAATGATGCGAGTTTCAGGTTTATAGTTCCGTCAATTTTACCTTTCAGGCAGATGCAACCTACAACGTAATCCACTTTTACAGGATAGTCGAAAAGCGGTATCATATTAATGTCATCCAACATGCTAAAATCATCGCCGATTGTGGTTTTCGGAAGACGTTCCCAAGTATGGAAAAGTTCATTCATACCGCTACACCTCTACTGTTTTATCATCAAAGTTAAACTTGATATTTTTGAACTGCAACAAAAAATCCATTCCTATCAGACCATCGGCTAAAACCGTTATTTGAAGCGGAAACTTTATGACATTAACCTCAAAATTAACCTTATCTTTTCCGAACAAACTAAATTTTGGCAATTTTAGGATTTTTGAATGTACCTTACCGCTGGCTGTGGTTAACCTGTCGCCCCTTTCTAACCGGAACAATTGATAACCGAGCGATCTGACAAGTTCTTCGTCAATGATAGTTTTTGTTGCTCCCGTATCAAGTATAAATTTGAAACTCCTACTATCTTTGACACCCTCGATTGTTGCAAAAACAATAATTTTTCTCTTTTCAATCAACAAATCGAACGTCATAACAACAATGTATTTTCATCAATCCGGTCTAACCTGATGCCGCCCGTATATACAATCGTTGAATAGTGCGGTTTCAGTTCAAGTTCCTTTTCAAAAACCTTCTTACGATTTTTGTGTTTATACAGCAATATCGCTTCTTTCAGATGCGGCGTCGGGTTAAATACAGGGTTCTCTAAAAGAACAAATCTGTCGGGATACTCTTTTTGTATCGCTTCCCATGTGGCATGTCTTGGTTTCATTTTTTACTCTATTATCATTTTAAAACTTCAATATTATCACGCCACAAAAATATAAAAAAATAATGAGTTTCAATACGTTTTTTCAAAATTCGTCTTTTAGAACACTTTTTTTACTTTTTGACCTTTTTTGAAAATGCATAACAATATACTTTTGTACCCTGAATTTAATGTGAAGTATTTATATTAATATATTAAAAATGTGCAGATTACATTTCATATTTTTTATTGCGGTATCGGCTATTATTATAACGTCGGGCTGCTCGGGACGC
>Ga0099364_10005350_pt1 | contig 19094 bp, 6 predicted proteins | sample TergutTh196P3_FD_73070 | JGI IMG/M metagenome (GOLD analysis project Ga0099364, IMG submission 73070) | Microcerotermes parvus P3 segment gut microbial communities from Pointe-Noire, Republic of the Congo - Th196 P3 | ecosystem: Host-associated > Arthropoda: Insects > Digestive system > Gut ...
GATCCAGACTCCCCAAAAACGTCTTCGCGAGCGCGTGGTGGCGCTGATTTGAAACGTCTTCGCGAGCCCGTAGGGCGTGGCGATCCAAAATCTTTTGTCTTTTCCTTTAACTGTCCACTAACCCTTAACCACGTCGCTCTCGGACATACATGCCATTCGCGACGCCTGTCCATCCATGGGCAATGCTAACCGCTCTCTTTAACCACTCACCATTATCTTCCATAAAAAAATGCAAAAATGAATTGTATTATTTCAATTTTTGCATTAGAATTATGAAATATACAACATTTTGAAACATAAATATAAAATGTACTAAAAACAAACATATTTATAATCTTTCGTCCTGAAATACTCAGATTCCACATAACCAAATTCAAGAAGTCGTTTTGTAGTAGTTGCGCTATTTTGCTTGCCTAAGCTTTCTTGCCTGCTGATTATTATTTATATAGATTTACAAATATCATTACCGAAAGGGGATTGAGTAGAAATGCAATGTATCAGGTGTATTAAAAATTTTAGATTGTTAGCCTTGATTATTTTCTCTTTATTTCTGACAGGAGCATTCAGCGTTTTAGCGCCATATGCTGAAGCCGCGCCTACTACGCATGTGATGCAAACGAAAAGTAATGGAGCTGATGTCTATAAGCCGAGGTTCGGCGCCGAGTCATTGAAAAACGCGCCTGGCTCGATGACTGACTCAGCGGCTATGGCTCTTCCTGAATATGTGGAGGGCGAAGTTCTTGTTGTAATTGAAGCTCCGGCGGCGTCCGCATATTCGGTGATGGGGACTTTCAGCGAAAACAACTATTCACAGGCGCTTGCGTCACAGGCGGAAACTTTTGCAAGCGAATTCGGGCTTGAGGCTTTGAATACCTTTCCCGAAATAGCGAACATCTCAGGCAAAAGTATTATCCGTCTTCGCTCAGAGCATAAACGCGCGGAAGAACTGCTACAGGAGCTTGCTTCTGTTCCCGACGTTGTAAGCGTATCTCTAAACTACATAATTAAACTGGATGACCCTCCCGCTTCACAATTATCAAAAAAGTATAATGCCTTCAATAATGACCTGATCCCGAACGACCCGGACTACCCGAAGCTTTGGGGCATGGAAAATATCGGAATGCCGCATGTCTGGGATTACTTCACAGGCAACGATACAGTAGTTGTTGCGGTTATAGATTCCGGAATAGATTATACCCATCCCGACATTGAGTCCAATATGGCGAGGGATTCTTATGGAAATTACGGCAGACGCTTTCAAGGCGGAACGTATTTAAACGATCCCTTTGACATCAACGATCACGGGACTCACGTCGCGGGGACGATAGGCGCTGTAGGAAACAACGGAATAGGAGTCGCCGGGGTAAACTGGCAAGTGAAAATGCTTGCGGTAAATGTCCTGCCAACCGGAAGCGCCTGGGAATCCGATATAATAGCCGGAATGAACTATGTGCTGTCAGAAAAAAGCAAAGGCTTAAATATCCGTGTTGCGAATATGTCATTCGGATCTTCGCGTTCTCCTGAAGCGGACGACTCTCCGTATGGCACTGCTGTAAAATCACTGAGCGACGCCAATATAATATGCACAATATCCGCTGGCAACGATAGTCGAAATTTGAACAATTCAAGCACTAAGAATTACCCGGCATGTTTTAGGTTTAGTAATACCATTGCGGTAGGCGCAATCGACGTCAATAACGCGAGAAGCGTTTGGCCATCGGGCGCCAGTTCCAACTATGGTGATGAATGGGTTGATATTGCCGCTCCCGGAAGTGATGTTTACAGCACAATTCCAGGTAACAGTTATTCCTCCTTTGGAGGAACTTCAATGGCGGCGCCGCATGTTGCAGGAGCGGCGGCTATCCTGTGCGCGGCATATCCAAACGAGTCCGCTTCGCAGATAAAAGCGCGCATTTTAAGCAAGGCAAGAAATATAGGAGTCTCTAACGGACTTTGGACAAATGGAATTCTCAATGTATGGGGCGCGTATGGCGCGCCGGAAATTACCACAACTTTTCCGCCGGGAAGCGCGGTTGGGTTATCCTATAGTCATACCCTCAGAGCGGACGGTATTGTACCTATCGCTTGGACAATCGAAAGCGGTAATCTTCCGAACGGATTGAACTTGAACGCTACAACCGGAGAGATTTACGGAACGCCAAGCGGGACGGGGACGTTTAACTTTACGGTCAAAGCTGAGAACTCCGCAGGCAGCGACAGTAAACCTTTGAGTATGGTCGTAACAACTACGCCGGTGGCGCCGATAATTAACACCGCCACATTGCCGGATGGAGTGAATGGCTTCTCATATAGCCAGACCCTCAACGCGAGCGGTACCGCGCCGATAACATGGACAATTGATGTCGGCAATCTGCCGAACGGATTGAACTTAAACAGCGCAACCGGAGAGATTTACGGAACGCCAAGCAGTACCGGCGCGTTCAACTTTACGGTCAGAGCGGCGAACACCGCTGGCAGCAACACGAGAGCCCTGAGTATACTCATCCCCGCTCCGGTTTCTGTAACCGGAGTTTCATTGAATTATGGCGGCGCGGGGTTTCATGTCGCAGATTTTATATATTTGACAGCAACAGTGTTCCCAACGGACGCTTCGAATAAAAAAGTAACGTGGAGCAGCGACAATCCCGCTGTCGCAACAGTAAACGATTACGGCTTAGTAACTGCTGTTTCGGCGGGGACAGCGACGATAACCGTAACGACGGTCGACGGCGGATTCACTGATACCTGTATCATTACGGCATCGTCCAACCTCTTCCAAAGCGGCAACGGTACGCCGTCCGACCCGTTTATTATAACCACGGAGGCGCAACTCAGAACGGTATACATCATCCCAAGCGCTCATTATAAGCTTGGCGCCAACATTGATTTGACCCCCGGGTTTACAAGAATAGGCGGCAGTAGTTCATGGCCTTTTACAGGCAGTTTTGACGGGAATGGTTATAAGATTAGCGGTCTGCAGACAAGCTTGTTTGGGTATACATTCGGATTTAGCAACTGCATAATCAAAAACCTCGGCGTGGAGATAGCCTCTACCGGATCAAACAGCAGTGGATTGGTTTATTCCTCACAAGGCAATATCGAAAACTGCTATGTCACAGGGGGCGATATTAATTCCACAGGGAGTTTTCTCGGCGGGCTGGTGGGGCTGCAAGAATGGGGTGTAATATCAAATTGCTATGCAACAGTTAACGTCAGTGGAACATCATACATCGGCGGACTGGTGGGGTGGCAAGAACGGGGCAGTATCGAAAACAGCTATGCTACAGGCAATGTCAACTCCAATTCTTCCTATTCCATTGCCGGTGGGCTGGTGGGATATGCTCAAGGTCCCATCTCAAATAGCTACGCGACGGGAGATGTAAGCGGCGGCAGTAGAGTCGGCGGGCTGGCGGGGTATCAAACAAACGATGGTAGAAGAAATAGCAATATCACAAACTGTTACGCTACGGGCAATGTAAATAGTAGTGGTTATTACGTCGGCGGACTGGTGGGACATGCTCAATGTTTCATATCAAATAGCTATGCGAAGGGAGATGTAAGCGGCGACAGTAGAGTCGGCGGACTTGTAGGGTTGCAAGAACGGGGTAGTATAGAAAACAGCTATGCTGCTAGCAATGTAAATAGTAGTGGTAATTACGTCGGCGGGCTGGTGGGACATGCTCAATGTCCCATATCAAATAACTATGCGAAGGGAGATGTAAGCGGCGGCAGTAGTGTCGGCGGACTTGTAGGGTGGCAAGAACGGGGCAGTATAGAAAACAGCTATGCTACAGGCAATGTAAATAGTAGTGGTAATTACGTCGGCGGGCTGGTGGGAGATCAATACGGTTCTAGCAGTAACATCGATATCACAAACTGTTACGCCACAGGCAATGTCAGCGGCGCATATTATGTTGGCGGGCTGATAGGCGACTCCTCTGGCGTAGTTTCGAACAATTACTCAACGGGCAATGTTAGTGGTAACAATGCCGGCGGGGTGGTGGGTCGGCAATACATCAGCAACAGCGTCATCACAAACTCCTATCGTTATCAATTGGCCACGGTGAATGGCGCGATACGAACGGAAAACACGCCGAATGGCGTCCATGGCGGCGTAAAGACCGCTCTTGAGCTTATGACCAAGGCGACATACACAGGTAATTTCTGGTTGTTCAACGACTCGGCGCCGACCGCCGGTCTGTGGCATTGGGATGAAAGAGGATTTCCAAAATTGAATATCGGCGCGGAGAGCTTTCCTTTTCCGCGTTTCACGTCGCTCTTTCCCGGCAGCGGGAGTGGAACGGAGAGCGACCCATATGTCATAACTACGGTGACGCAACTTGTTGAGGTACGCAATCATTTAGGCGCTCATTTTGCTCTAAGCAACGACATTGATCTGACCGCATATCTCGCGCCCGGCGGCGCGGGGCATTCTAAATGGGGCTCGGTGGGCTGGCAGCCCGCTGGAACCCAGTCGGCGCCATTTACAGGAAGCTTTAACGGAAACGGACATAAGATAATCGGTCTGCGGATTGATAGGGTTAGCGAGGATTACGTGGGTCTATTCGGGTATGTGACCAACGCTGAAATTAAAAACCTCGGCGTTGAGATCGCCGCCGAAGGTTTAACCGGGCAAAACTACGTCGGCGGGATTGTGGGATATCAGAATAATAGCAGTATTGCAAACTGTTACGTCACGGGTAATGTCAACGGCTATCAAAATGTCGGCGGGTTGGCGGGATACCAAATTAATAATAGCAGTATTGCAAACTGCTACGTCGCGGGCAATGTCAACGGCTATCAAAATGTCGGCGGGTTGGCGGGAGTTAATGTTAGTGGCGGCAGCATCATAAACAGCTACTCCACGAGCGATGTCAGCGGCGATGATTGTATCGGCGGGCTGGCGGGTCGATCAGGGGGCGAAATCACAAACTGTTACGCCACGGGCAATGTCAGTGGCGGACGAGAAAACGTCAGCGGAACAATTGTTATCTTCGGCGGATTGGTGGGATCTCAAAGCGGCAGAATGACTAATTGTTACTTCACAGGCAATATCACGGGTATCGGAAATTATGTAGGCGGGCTGGTGGGACAGTATGGAAACAGTAGCATCGCAAACAGCTATCGATATCAGTTCACTTCGGTACATAACGATCTAATCCCGATAGACGGTCCGGAGAGCGCGCCTAACAGAAGACACGGCGGAGTAGTAGCTTTAGACCAGCTTATAACTAAGGCGACGTATACGGGCAATGGCTGGTTATTCAACGATTCGTCGCCATCAGGTCCGTGGCATTGGGACAGCGAAGGTTTCCCGAAGCTTAATCTCGGTTCGGAGCGCTTTCCTTTCGATTTTACGCCGACGATAATAAGGCATCCTGAGAATCGGACTGTAGCCGCCGGAAATACGGCGTCATTCAGCGTGACGGCGGTTGGAATCGCGCCATTGGCGTATCAGTGGCAAAGGTCTGACGACGGCGCCACATGGAGTAATGTCGGAACAAACGCCGCAACTTATTCTATAATTGCGCAAACGGCTGACGACGGCGTCCAATTCCGCGCGTCGGTGAGCAATAGCTACGGTAGCGTCACGTCGAACGTCATGACTTTGACCATGGAAACAACATTCCCGATAGGTAATGGTACAACGAACGAGCCATATATTATTACGACGGCGGTGCAGCTCGACGAAGCGCGTAATTACTCGGGCGCGCATTACAGACTTGGCGGCGATATTGACCTTGGCGCTTATCTCGCGCCCGGCGGCGCGGGTTACGTCAAATGGGGAACTGAGGGTTGGGCGCCCATTGGAACCGGGACGGCGCCGTTTATTGGCAGTTTTGACGGAAATGGACACAAGATAACCGGTCTGTGGATTGACCGGAGTAACACGAGTTATGTAGGTCTGTTCGGATATGCGGCCAGCGCGGATATCAAAAACATCGGCGTGGAAATTTCCGCCGCAGGTATTGCTGGTTGGTACAATACCGGCGGGCTTACGGGATATCATTACAGCGGCGTCATAACTAATTGCTACGTCACGGGCGCTGTCAGCGGGAACTCCTATGTCGGCGGACTTGTGGGATATTCCGCAAGCTTTAGCAATATCGAAAACTGCTACGCCACGGGCAATGTCAGCGGCAGTTCCTATGTCGGCGGGCTGGTTGGATATCAATATGGCGGCGGCGTAACGAATTGCTACGCAACCGGCAATGTCAGCAGCAGCGGCTCCTCTGTAGGCGGGCTTGTGGGACGTTCTGTGGAAGACAGTAATATCACAAACAGTTACGCAACCGGCAATGTAAGCGGTGGCACTGCTACCGGCGGGTTGGCGGGGCAACTATCAGTAGGCGCCATTACTAACTGCTACGCTGCAGGCAATGTCAGCGGTAGCGGTTCTGTTGGCGGGCTGGTGGGAAGTTTTTTAGTTAACACTATCATAAACAGCAACATCATAAACAGCTACCGCTATCAGTTAGCCACTGTGAACGGCTCTGTGATTCCGGCGGACGACCCGGACAGCGCGCCCGACAGGAGACATGGCGGGGTAAAGACTGCTCCTTAGCTTATGACCAAGGTTACATACACGGGTAATTCCTGGCTGTTCAACGATTCGGCGCCGACCGCCGGTCCGTGGCATTGGGATAGTAGAGGGTTCCCAAAGCTGAACATTGGCGCGGAGAACTTTCCTTTTAGTTTTCCTCAACTTCCATTCACAGGCGGAAGCGGAACGGATAGCGATCCGTTTATAATCACAACGGCGGCGCAGCTTGACGAGGTACGCAATTACTTAAGCGCTCACTTTATATTGGGTAACAACATTGACTTAACCGCTTATCTCGCGTCAGGCGGCGCGGGTTACGCCAAATGGGGCGCGTCGGGCTGGGAGCCTATTGGAACACAGGCAGCGCCGTTTATCGGCAGTTTTGACGGAAATGGACACAAGATAACCGGTCTATGGATTGCCCGAAGTAACACGGAAGGTGTAGGCTTGTTCGGATTCGTGGACAGAGTTAATATCAAAAATATCGGCGTGGAAATTTCCGCCAAAGGTATATTTGGGTGGACTTATACCGGCGGTCTAGTTGGTTATCAATACGGAGGCGGCATGACGGATTGCTACGCTACGGGAGATGTCAGCGGCGGCTCTAATGTCGGCGGGTTGGCGGGAGTACAAAGCAGCGGTAATATTGCAAATTGCTACGCCACGGGAGATGTCAGCGGTAGCTACAATGTTGGAGGGTTGGCGGGAGTACAAACCGGTGGTTATATGACGAATTGCTACGCCACGGGAGGTGTTAGAGGAACCTCCCAAGTCGGCGGATTAACGGGATATTCCAGAGACTTTAACAGTATCGCAAACTGCTACGCAACTGGCGCTATCAGCGGTAACTACACTGTAGGCGGGCTTGTGGGAGAAAACAACGGCAATATTGAAAACTGCTACGCCACTGGAGACGTCAGCGGCACCCACCACTATGTCGGCGGGTTGGCGGGACGGCTATCAGGAGGCGGCATAATAAACAGCTACGCCACAGGTAATGTTAGCGGAGATAATAGTATCGTCGGCGGGTTGGTGGGAGAACAGACAGCCGGCAGTAGCGTTACAAACAGCTACACCACGGGAGATGTCAGCGGTAGCGACAATGTTGGAGGGTTGGCGGGACGACTATCAGGAGGCGGCATTATAAATAGCTACACCACAGGTAATGTCAGAGGAAATCGACAAGTTGGCGGGCTAGTGGGAGATCAACGGGACAACAGCAGTATTTCAAACAGCTACGCAACGGGCAATATCAGCGGTAGCGGTAACAATATTGGCGGACTGGTGGGAAATTTTGAAAATAGCAGTATCATAAACAGCTATCGCTATCAATTCGCCACGATAAACGGCGAAGTAAGTGCTGTAAACACGCCAAATGGCGTCCATGGCGGCATAAAAACTGCTACCGAGCTTATGACCAAGGCTACATATACAGGCAATAGTTGGCTATTCAACGATTCGGCGCCGACTGCCGGTTCATGGTACTGGGACAGTAGAGGGTTCCCAAAGCTGAACATTGGTACGGAGAACTTTCCTTTTGGTTTCGACCCGGGAATTCCAATTATTTCAATAACCAGCCAACCCGCGTCAAACACAACCGTTACGCAAGGCAATATTTTAGGCAGCCTTTCGGTAACCGCAAGCGTGACGCAGGGCGCAAATCTAACTTACCAGTGGTATAGAAATACTTTAAATAGCAACGAGGGCGGCATAATTGAGACCGGCTCGGGCGCAACAAGCGCAAGCTTAGTGATACCCCGTGATCTTATGACGGCTGGTAGTCCGTATTACTTCTATTGTGTGGTGAGCGCGGGGGGCGCGGCATCCGTACATTCTGACGTGGCAACGGTGATGGTGACCGGCGGATCGGTGGATCCGACAGGCGTATCGCTTAACGTAAATTCAGTCGTGATTGCGATTGGCGGCTATGAGCAGCTAAGGGAAACGGTTTCACCCGCAAACGCCACAGACAAGAGCGTTAGATGGACTTCCGGCAACCCTGCTGTAGCGACGGTATCCAACTCAGGTCTCGTAACGGGCGTTACATCCGGTAAGGCAATCATAACCGTAGAGACGATTGTTGGCGGATTTTCTGATACTTGCGAAGTAACGGTGTCCGGCGGCGGATTTAATACTCCTCCCGGCATATCAGGGCCGGTCTACATGGAGCTTAATTCAGGATACGCGGCGACCGCTTCAAACATGTTCTCAATAACGGGCGCAGAGCCGGTGACGGTGACAAAAACTTCCGGTAACGCCAGTATCACATGGGATAACGCGAATAAAAAGCTCAACATCGCAGCGGGGTTACCGACGGGGAGTTATCCGGTTGTCTTAACGGCAAACAACGGCATAGCGCCAAACGCGACGCATACATTTACTCTAACGGTCATCAACGTTCCATCAGGAAGCGCCAGATTGTACTTTACGCCGGAAAACATTACGGCGGGCATGGACAGCACTTTTACAGTTACGTTCAAGGTGAATTCCGAAGCGTTTAATCAGGTGGAGTGCGTGCTGGCGTATGACCCCGAATTCCTTGAACTTGAAGCAGTGACACAGATACCGCCGTCCACCGATTGGATGTTGTTCAGCAATACCTATTGGGGAAGCGCGACCTTCTTATTGACCCCGATGATCGGAGGCGCCGCCCTGCTCAGTGGTGACGCGTCAGTAGCAACGCTCCGGTTCAAAGCGCTCCGTGAGACATCCGGTACGGAAATATCAATTATTCAGCTTTACGGAAACGGAGCGGGATCATCTAAATTGCAACATAATGTTGGAGGAATTCTGGAGGTAATCCCGTTCACAACGCAAGGTTCTGTCGTTACAATCGCTGATGGAGTTGCGACGTTGAAGGCAAGCTTCCAGGGGCGAAGTCTTCCGGGCGCGGCGAATATGGAGAACCTCACGGTGAAGTGGATAAGCGGCGCCGCTGTTATTGCGGAAGAAACGGTTATTACGGATCAGAACGGGGAGGCGGCGATAGCCATACCATCGCAAAACTCCGGGCTGACAATATGGGTAAAAGGAGAGCGAACGCTAGCAGCAAGTCAATATGTAGGGACGGTTGAGCATGGGAGTCTAATTAATATTGGAACATTGTCCGGCGGCGATTCGAACGGCGACAACGTGGTTGACCTGACCGACTTCAACGCGTTTTTAAACAGCTACGGCAGTAATGCAGACATCCCCGGATTCAACCGACTTGCGGATTTCAATAACGATGGAGTTGTTGACCTGAGCGATTTCAACATATTCCTGAACAGTTATGGCAAGACGGGAGCGCAGCTTCCGGCTGGTTCTTCGTCCATGATGTCAATTAATGAAGAATCCGAAGAGCTTAATGCCGACGATGAGGATTTCGACAACGGCTGTAATGTGGGAATGACAGCCTTTGCGCTGCTTATTCTAGCGGCGCCATTATTCAGGAAGAATAAATGATTGCTTGGCGTTGAAAAGAATATTTTTATACGTTTATTGATCTGAACGATGTTTAAAGGTAATAGGACGACCGCCCTTTGTGCTGTATTTGTACAATGGCGGTCGTCCTTATTCAAGAACAACAAAACATCATGATTGACAATTCTGGAATTACGATAACCATTATCATTCTGTTAATTCTAGATTATACTTATATTAAAGGAGGTATAGCATATAAGGATTTAAAAATTAGTTTAGAATTTTAAAGAGGAGTGAACAAAATGTTAATGCGCAAATTAATGGCGGTGTTTGTAATAGTCTTGTTGTTTGCGGGAACGGTCTATGCTTTCCCTCATGACCCTAATCCCAGCGCCATCAACGAGGCGGCGGCAAATCAAGGCGGATTTCCGGGCGATTGGACGAATTCCTATGGATCGTTTAACAGGAATAATACGCGGTTGTTTCAATATATGATAAATGTATTTAATACTACTGGCGGAGGTCCCGGCGGCGCAAGAGATTTAAATATCTGGAATACGCCGACCTTTACTAAACAATCCATAGTGGATGCGGATAAAAACGCATGGGAATACATGCTCGACAATCCCGGAGCATCTGTTCCCGCAAGCGTTGCTCTGGCTATTATAACCAGACATGACGAAATGATCGATTTCATTGAAAAACTTCCAAGGACAAACCTGACGGTTGAGTACCTTGGCGAAATCCCAAGAGGCTTCCCATTCCCGGTTTTGGTTTTCTCCAAGAATGCCGACCGTTCGCCCGCAGGGCTTGCGGCTACCGGTAAGCCGCTTGTGTGGGCGCAGGGCAACATTCATGGCGGCGAGTGGTCGGGCGGCGAATCCAATCTCGCTATGGCGTACGATTTGGCGCACGGAAGATATGATCATCTTTTGGACAAAATCAATGTAATTCTAGTTCCGCGTATTTGCGCCGATGGAGCTAAGAGACCGATTAGGACTACCAACGACCTTGTCGCTCTGCAGTGGACAGCGGCGCCTTCAGCGAGGGATCTCAACCGCGACAACTTGCTGCTTGACCTTCCGGTCCAGCGCGCTCTGGGTAAAATGCGCTACGCTTACTTCCCGCACTTTATCTCGGATATGCATGAACGCAGCTCCAGCAGCATTGCAGCCGGAGTTACAAGTACTTTCGGTATTTTAGCCGACTGGAACACGAATGACGTTGGCGCAAGCGGCACCATAATTCCTCAAGCGGGCAAAGAGGTGCAGCGTATCAGATATGAAGTAATGGAAACCGATCTTAATAATTTTGCCGCGCAATACGGCTTAACTTTCGGCTGGTATACCGAAGGCTCGGACAGTTACTATCTTAATTCAACGTCTTCCAGCCTTACAGGGACGATAAACAACTACACGGCGGGCGTTGGCATTTATGCGGACGCCAACCTTTCCAACAGCATGGTAACAAGTCAGGCGTGGGACCCTGACGCGCCGTATTTGTTCATCAGTGAAGCGGACTACAACCCTCGCACGGCAAACAACATAACGGCTCTGCCGGGCATCATCGTCCAGCTTTTTGAAAATAAGTCAGGACCAAGTAACGTTGGCGGCAAAGCCTTGTGGGCGCGTAGAGTCGCAACCGGTTACGTTTGTATCCTTTCCAACATGACGACGGCGGCGAACAGACCGGAAGTGGTCGCGCAGATTGAAGAAATCAGAAAGAATAATGTTGAAAAAGGAAAAACCGTCAGCACGAACGACATGATACCAATTAAATATCATTCGCCAAAGCCGGTATGGTTTGCAGAAAACAGAGAGTGGCCGATAATTGATCTCGACCTGGCGTATACTAACGCAAAGGGTAATGATTTAAGCCCAAGAGATATGACTAATATAACAATGTACGACGCAACAAGGGCTCTTCAGAGAGTTGCGCCGGGAACCGGCTTTAACAGCGGAGATTATGCGCCGGTTAAAGGTACGGGTACTCGCGATCGTCAGTTCTTTAAAGTGACGTACAATTGGCAGACAAATATTGTAGCGGAGCGAATCCGCCCATATGCTTACCTTATTGAAGGTCCATACGCAAATGAACTTGTAACGCGCATGATGTTGGCGGGGATTGAAGTCAAACGCCTTGCCGAGGATATTGCAATTGACGTGGAAGGATGGAGCTATAACGCGCGCACGCCAACCACAGCGGCGGCGGACTTGGGAGGTCCTGTTGTGGATACCACTGATTCCGGCTCGGGCGGATGGAGAAACAGGGATGTAACCATAATACCGAAAACAGGCAGATTGTTTAAGAAGGATACTTTTGTAGTCTATCTCGCTCAGAGAATGAACAACCTGATTCCCATGTATCTGGAACCCGATATGCCTTGGAACGTCGGCTCGGTTATTTTCCTTACCAATATGAGCGCGGCTCTCGGCGGTCCGGCAAACGGCTGGCTTTCACCGCTGCTCATCGGAATGGAAATGCCTGCGTATCGCTACCTTAAAGAAGTTGATCTTCCAACTTACGACGTCGATCACTTCCACCCGTTTATAAACAGGGGAGCGGTTGCGCGTTTCTATAGCTATCATACGCAGGAAGATATAGCAAAGATAGCTTCTGATAGCGGACAGAAGAATATAAAGGCTTACGATTACGATATTCACGTTCATACAAGAACGGATGCTCTCGTAGGCGGCAAGTTTGATATAACGCTTCCAACAAGCGAAAACAATATAGGTTACCTTATCCTTGCGAAAAATGGAACCTATCAAAAGCTCGAACCGCATTCGGAAATGTTCGGCTGGAATGTTGCCACGATTGTGATTGCAGATCACGGGGTTGCTCCTTTCACTATTGATGTGGACCCGGTAACCGGAAATCCGAAAGTTGAAGAAGGCAACGTCCGCGCATTGCCAAGAGCGTTACCGACGACGGATGACTTAATTGGCGTTCGTATTGTTGAAATATTTGGCAGCCCGGTGTTGAAATTGTTTAAAGACGGGAAACTTCCTCCGAAAGCCGTAGAAACTGAAAAAGGTATCAAATACACGGATCTCTTCTGCGAAAAAGGCGTTCTGTTGAGCGAGTCTATGCTTGACGGCTGGCGTATTGTCAGCGTAACTCCGCAGAGCGGCAATGGCTGGAAAGTCAATATAGTCAATGGCGAGCTTGTTGTGACGTTCACTAAAGACGTGTTCGACGACCAAACGGTGACAGTAACGCTTCAAAAAATCGGAACAACTGAAACGACGGAGCTTGAGATTACTTTCGCCGGCGAGCATACGAGCGTCAAAGACATCATAGACTGGTTGAAGGATGAAGGCTGTAACGCAGGGTTTACAATGTTAGCCCTCCTTGCGCTCTTCCCGCTGTTTAGAAGAAAATCATAATTCAGATTTGGGGCGGCAATCTGTCGCCCTAACTATTTAACTATAGCTAAATTAGGATGGTAGGGACGACCGACCCGGTCGTCCATTTTAACCAAATCCATCGTTAAAACAGTTGATGTAAGGGCGGCGCCTGCCGCCCTTTTTACAAAACCGCGCCCATTGCAGTATACAATGGTTTACAGGGGCGGCTTCGCGCTAATCGTTCCGGTTACAAGAACAGGCGGCTGGACAAATTCCTGCTAAAACGGAAGAAAAAGCATCCTGACGCCGCCCGTACATTGTATTTTATCGATGGTTGTGGTTAATATCTACAACCACTGTTTTACCGTTTTTCTAACCACTGATCACTGTCTTTACCGTCTTTTCCTGATAGCGTACGGCATAAAGCCTAAAAGTGCAAACGCAAGGTATCCAAAACCTGCCGCGTTGCATCCTCTTTCTTCTTCTACCGTCACTCTCGCAACATTTGAAGTTACGGACGCAGCGCCTGTCGAACTGACCACGCAGTAGTAGTAATAAGTTCCCGTTGTCAATCCAGTTGGAATGTTGAAATTAGCGCTGGTCGCGCCCGCTATTTGAGCGCCGCCCGTGTTGCTGTTAGTCGTATTGGAATACCATTGATAACTAAGCGTCCCGCCACCCGTCACGCTTGCCGAAACCGAAAGACTGCCCGTAATGCTGTCCACCGTTACGGTTGTGTTCGCAGGATGCGTGTTTATTGTGATTGTCGGGATTGATACCGGCGGCGTAACATTCACAGTCGCTACGTTGGAAGGTACAGATACAGCGCCGCTTGAACTGACCACGCAGTAATAATAATAAGTTCCCACAGTCAATCCAGTCGGAATGTTGAAATTAGCGCCGGTCGCGCCAGCTATTTGCGCGCCGCCCGTGTTGCTGTTAGTCGTATTGGAATACCATTGATAACCAAGCGTCCCGCCTCCCGTCACGCTTGCCGAAACCGAAAGGCTGCCCGTAATACTCCCCGCCGTTACGGTTGTGTTCGCTTGCGGCTGCGTGTTTATTGCTATGACCGGCGTGGCAACAAATGGGAAAGGAAAGTTTTCCGTGCCTAAGTTCAGTTTTGGAAATCCTCGCACGTCCCAGTTCCACGGACCGGCTGCGGGGGCAGAATCGTTGAACAGCCATGAGTTGCCCGTATACGTCGCCTTGGTCATAAGGTTATCAGCAGTCACTACGCCACCGTGTTTTCTATTGGTCGCACTGTCGGGATCAGTAGTTGGGATAACTGAGCCGTTCACCGTGAGATTTACATATCGATAGCAGTTTGTTATGGTATTAATACTACCTGCTGCGCCAATTTCCTGCAATCCCACTATGCCTCCGTATTGTGACGTTGAGCATATGATATTGCCGGTGGCGTAACTGCCTGTGATGCTATTGTTTCCGCCTGTACTCGTAAAATATTGAAATCCAACAAACGAGCTGACAGCGTAGTCGCCACTGACGTTGCCGGTAGCGTAGCAGTACGTGATAGTGGCTACGCTGTTCAATGAAGAGCCTTGCTGCCCGGTAAATCCGCCGACGTAATTTACGCCGCTGACGTTGCCCGTTGCGTAGCTGTTTTCAATTTTGGCGTTGCTGCCGCTTTCGTCGGAGAATTGCAACCCTACAAATCCGCCTGCGTTGAAGCCGCCGGCTGAAACGTCGCCTTCGGCAAAACTGCTTACGATGGAGTTCTGGCTACCGTATGCGCTTTCCTGTAATCCAACGAACCCGCCTACTTGACCGCCGACTCCAGCAACAGCCCCCTTTGCAAAGCAGTTTGTTATGTAGCTGGCGCCGCTATTCACTGCGTTTTGTAATCCAACAAGTCCGCCTACCATGGTATCGCCATTAACGCTGCCGGTAGCGTTGCCGCCTGTTATGACGCTGGTGCTATTAGCGTAAGAAGATTGTTGTCCCACCAATCCGCCGATGTAATTTGAACCAATTACATTGCCTGTTGCGTTGCTGTTTTCGATTTTACTGCCGCTGCCGCTTCCGTCGGAGTATTGCAACCCCACAAGTCCGCCTACTAAAAAGTTGTCGGCTGAAACGGCGCCCTCGGCATAACTGTTTACTATAGAGCTTAAGCTGCCACTTAGAGTTTCCTGTAATCCTACAAGCCCGCCTACTTGACTGCCATTACTCGCCACATTGCCCACTGCGTAACTGTTTGTAATACTGCTATCGCTGCTATTGATTGAGTATTGATTCCCTACAAGCCCGCCTGTATTATGACCGCCGTTGACATTGCCTATGGCGTAACTGCCTGTAATGACGCTGGTACTATTAGCGTTGGAAAACTGTTGTCCTACAAGACCGCCGGAGTTTTCACCGCCACTTACGCTGCCCCTCGCATAACTGTTTTCGATTTTGGAGTTGGTTCCGCTTCCTTCGGAGTATTGCAACCCCACAAGTCCTCCAACATTTCCGCCGTCTGACGTAACGTCGCTTTCAGCGTAACTATTTGTGATGTTGCAAGCGCCGCCGCCGTTGCTCTCTTGTAATCCTACAAGTCCGCCGCATTGCGTGCCGCCGATAACGTAACCTTTTGCGTTGGAGTTTATAACGATGGAGTGACCGCCAATGGCGCCCTGCCATCCCAGAAGTCCGCCCGTACAATAGCCGCCGTCAACAGCGCCGGTCGCATGGCTGTCTTTGATAGTTGCTGCGCTATCGCCATAGGAAACTTGCTGCCCCGCCAGCCCGCCTGTATAATTACCGCCTTTGACATTGCCCTTTGCGTAGCTGACTTCAATGCTAACGTCACCGCTGTCTGAGCAATACTGTATTCCCACCAACCCGCCGGTATTTACGCCATTGTTTGTAACGGCGCCTTCAGCGTAGCAGTTTACGATGGTCATGACGCTGGTACTGATGTTCTCTTGTATCCCGACCAGCCCGCCTACATTACTGTAGGCGCCTCTGACATCGCCTGAGGCGCGACTGTTCGTAATGGTGTTTTCGCTGTTGCCTAAAGAATATTGGTGTCCGACAAGCCCGCCAACGTTACTATCGCCGCTGACATTTCCTGTAGCATAGCTGTTTTCTACGCTGCCGCTCCGCGTCCCCGCCAGTCCGTCGATACTAACCCGCCATCCAATTAATCCGCCAACATTCTGACTGCCATTAACATAGCCCGTAGCGTAGCAATTTTTAACGTCGCCGTTTCTTTGCTCTCCCGCCAGCCCGCCAACTTGATTATTTCCGCTGACATTGCCTGTAGTATAGCAGTTTTCGATGCTTCCTCCATATGCAACGCCTACCAGCCCGCCAACATTGTTGGCGCCTTTTATCCCAGCAATTGCTATCTCAACGCCTAAGTTTGCGAATACTGCGTTTGTCGAATATCCGAAAAAGCCCATAAGGTTCTCCGTACTCCGGTTAATCCAAAGAGCTGTTATTTTATGCCCTGCGCCGTCAAACCCTCCGGTGAACGGAGTATTTTGTTCTCCTATTGGCGCCCATCCTTCCGCCCCCCATTTGGCATAACCTGCGCCGCCGGCTGCGAGATATGCGGTCAGGTCAATGTCGTTGCTCAGCTTGTAGAATTTGTCCAAGCCGTTTCGCGCGGCGTCAAGCTGCGCGGCTGTCGATATGAAAATCGGGTCGGTCGCCGAGTCGCCCGGCGCCGCCAATGCTGTCCCGCCTGTAGGTAGGCAAAGAGCCACAAAGCTTAATGAGAGAATTATCATTGTAGATAAAAATGTTTTTCTCACTTTCAAATCATTCACTCTTCCTTTATTAATTATTTTTACAACATAGTATTATAAATTAAAAGCTTGAAAAATACAAAGACAATGGACAGTTCCATATTCCCATTCTTCAATATTGTCCCGTTTCCCGCTTCATAACCCCGTCATACGTTTCCAGATATCCATGCATACTTTCTATTTGTAATGGTTTTTTAATCAACTTTTCATATAAACACTCCAGTGCATAACTCGACTGGATATGCTTAAGCATATTGTGATTAACAATTCTGGAATTACGAATAGCATGGTCTTTATATCCGTTTTAGATTATACTTACTAATTGAAAGGAGGTATTGTTTGTTTAAGTTTAATAATTAACATAGAATTTTAAGGAGGAGTGAAAAAATGTCAGTACGAAAAATATTAGCAACGCTTGTAATTGTTTTGTTGTTTGCGGGAGCGGCTTTTGCTTTCCCTCGTGATCCGAATCCAAGCACTATTAACAATGCCGATTTCACAGGCGACTGGTCACAGGCGTATTCGAGGCAAAACGTAAACAATTTGAGGCTTTGGCAATACATGATCAATGTATTTAACGTGACAGGAGGCGGCCCTGGCGGCACAAAAGATCTAAAGATATGGAATACGCCGACATTTACTAATACCACCATAGCGGACGCAGATAGGGACGCTTGGAACTATATGCTTGACAATCCGGGTTCCGGAGCGGTTCCAAATACTGTTGGACGCGCAATGTTGACAACACACGCTGAAATGATTGATTTCATTGAAAAACTTCCTAAGACCAACCTGACGGTTGAGTACCTTGGCGAAATCCCAAGAGGTTTCCCATTCCCGATTTTGGTCTTCTCCAAGAATGCCGATCGCACTCCCGCCGGGCTTGCGGCAACGGGTAAGCCGCTTGTATGGGCGCAGGGCAACATTCACGGCGGCGAATGGAGCGGCGGCGAAGCCAATCTTGCTATGGCTTACTCCTTAGCGCATGGAGAATATGATCATCTTTTGGACAAAATCAATGTAATTTTGGTTCCGCGTATTTGCGCGGATGGAGCTAAAGTTCCAACCAGACACACCAGCGACCTTGTCGCTCTGCAGTGGACTGCGGCGCCCTCCACAAGAGACCTGAACCGCGATAACTTGCTGCTTGACCTTCCGGTCCAGCGCGCTCTGGGTAAAATGCGCTACGCTTATTTCCCGCACTTTATCTCGGATATGCATGAGCGCGGAGGTTCCAATATTGAAAGCGGAGTTACAAATACTTTCGGTATTTTGGCCGACCGAGGCACGAATGACGTTGGAGCAAGCGGCACAATTATTCCTCAGGCGGGAAAAGAAGTGCAAAACATCAGGTACGAAATTATGGAGACCGATCTGGAAAAGTTTGCGGCGGAATACGGCTTAACATTTGGCTGGTACACCGAAGGTCCTGACGCATACTATCTGAATTCAACATCTACCAACGTTCAGGGGGGAATGAACTACTTTACCCATCCGGAAGGAATATATCGCGACGCCGGTTTTTCCGGTAGCATGATTACGAATCAGGCTTGGGACCCGGACGCGCCATATTTGCTGATTAATGAAGCCGACTATAACCCTCGCACTGCAAACAACATAACTGCTTTGCCGGGTATCGTAGTCCAGCTTTTTGAGAACAAGTCAGTAGCCGGTAAAGCCATGTGGGCGCGCAGAGTAGCAACAGGGTATGTTTGTATCCTTTCTTCCATGACGACGGCTGCAAACAGACCGGACGTGGTCGCGCAAATCGAGCAAATAAGAAAGAATAACGTTGAAAAGGGGAAAACTGTCAGCACGAACGATATGATACCAATTAAGTATCATGCGCCGAAGCCGGTTTGGTTTACTGAAGACAGAACGTGGCCGATTATCGATCTCGACTTGGAATACACTAACGCGCAAGGCAGTAATTTAAGCGCAAGAGATATGACCAGAATAACAATGTACGACGCAAAGAGAGCGCTTCAGAGAGTTGCGCCGGGAACAGGCTTTAACGGCGGAGATTTTATACCCGTTAAG